>ERZ773178.4094-NODE-4094-length-11370-cov-18.507291_pt1 | contig 11370 bp, 10 predicted proteins | sample MGYA00580533_ERZ773178 | MGnify/ENA primary metagenome ERZ773178 (study PRJEB29015, sample SAMEA2737859) | human gut metagenome | biome: human gut; feature: human-associated habitat; material: faeces | place: China | collected 2012 ...
GGTTGCACCTTCGGTGGTCGGGCGTTTCCGTCCGGCCTTTTCGGAGTATCGTCCGGAATCGGTCCTTTTGCCTGAGAGCTTCTGCGTTCCCCTTCGGCGCCGCCTAAGCGATCTCTCCCGATCCCATCGTCCGATCGATATGAAATTTCAGCAGGAGAAACTGTTTCCCCTGCCGTGATTGTATCATTCGGAAAACAAATTTGTCAAGACTGAATTCCCGCGGCGTGTCAGTGCTGAAGCGGCATTTTTATCGCCGCGCGGGAGCTTCGTGCTATTTATATGTCCTGATTACGGATTCCGCCACCTCCCGCTTGGATATGCGCTGATCCATGGACTGCTTTTCGATATAGCGGTGGGCCTCCGGCTCTGTCATGCCAAGGCACTCGATCAGCAGCCATTTGGCGCGGTTGACCAGCCGGATCTCCTCGATCCTTTCCTCTACCGTGGCCTGCTTTGCCTCCATCTGGCGCATCCGCTCGCGGGTGGCGCAGAGGACCCGCAGGTTCTGCGCCACCATCTGCATACCGGTAGGCTTGGCCAGTGTGAGCACGCCATAGCTGACAACTCTGGCGTAGATGTCGTCGAACTGATCGTTCCGCACCAGAAGGAGGACTCCCGCACCGCTTCCGGTGCAAATGTCCACCGCCAGATGCAGCCCGAAGTCATCCGGCAGCGGCGCGTTGATCAGCACAATATCAAATGACGTCTCCACGATCTTGCGGCGCGCATCCCCCACGCTGTGCACCGTCGTCACCGGCCAGTAATCCGTCACGGGGAGCAGCGGCATGATCTTTGCGGTAAAGCTGTCCGAGGCTGTGACGAGCAGCACACTGTACGTCCGTTCCTGAAAGACCATGTTCTCCCCTCCTTTCATCTGCTTCCGGCAGATTGCTTATGGACGGCAATAGGCAGAGATCACGGCCTCCGGGAGATGCTGGCGGATAAATGCGCTCGCCTCTGCCAGTGCGGCAGCCTCCGGCAGAGAGGCGGGCAGCTTTTCCAGCCCGTCCAGCACCTCGGCCGGCGCGGTGTAAACGTTGAAATCAGAGGCGGGGCAGAGCTGCAGGTCGTGCTCAAGCCCATACATCCCGGCATAAATCAGGAGCGTGTAGGCAATATACGGGTTTGTCATCGGGTCGGCAGAGCGCAGCTCGGCGCGGCGGTATTCGCCCACCGCCGCCGGGATGCGGATCAGCTGGGAGCGGTTTTCCGCCGACCATGTCACGTAGAGCGGGGCTTTGTCGCTGCCAAGGCGGCAATAGGACTCCTCGCAGGGGTTCAGAAACAGCGTCATCTCCCGGATGTTCTCCAGGATCCCCGCAATGACGCTGGGCAGCGGCTGGGTGTTCCCATCGCATTTGACCGAGACGTTGATGTGCATCCCGTTCCCGTCACAGTCCGCCAGCGGCTTGGGGGAAAAGCTGGCGCAGAGCCCGTTCTGCGCCGCCACGGTGCGAACCATCGCGTGGAAGGTGACGGCGTTGTCGGCAGCCGCGAGGGGGTCCGAATACCGGAAGTCGATCTCGTTTTGTCCCGGGCCGCTCTCGTGGTGGGAGCTCTCCGGGCAAATGCCCATCCGCTCCAGCATCAGGCAGATCTCCCGGCGGATCGTTTCCCCCCTGTCATCCGGCGCGATATCCATGTAGCCCGCCCGATCATAGGGGATCCTGGTGGGCTCGCCGTATTCGTCCAGACGGAACAGATAGAACTCCATCTCCGCGCCAAATGCAAAGCGGAAGCCCTTGGCCTCGGCGGTCGCCGCCGCCCGCTTCAGGATGCTCCGCGTATCCCGTTCAAAGGGCCTGCCGTCCGGATAGGAGATGTCGCAGAACATCCGCACCACCTTGCCCTGCTCCGGCCGCCACGGAAGCTGGATCAGCGTGGAGGGGTCCGGGTGGAGCAGCAGATCGGAGCGGATCTCGCCGCCGAAGCCCTCCACTGCCGAGGCGTCGAAGGCGATCCCGTAGGTGAAGGCCCGCTTGAGCTCGGCGGGCATAATCGCCACGTTGTGCTGCTTTCCATAGACGTTGCAGAAGGCCAGACGGATAAACTTGACGTCCTCCTCCTGCACGAACTGCATCACCTCTTCCGGCGTGTACTTCATGTTCTCACCTGCTTTCCTCAATTCAAAACATACATCTGACGATAGGGATTTTTCGTGTCCGGCGTGATCACCGTAAAGGGCGCAGCCATGACGGCGTCCCGATCCCCTCCGAAAAACGCGCAGTAGTTCTCCACATATTTCCCGATCTCGGCGAGGTCGTCCTCTCCGGCAGGGCGCGCATCGACCTGCTCGGGCAGGCGCAGGCCCCTGCCGTCTGAGCGCAGATAGAGCTTTCCGCCGTACATGCCGGTGCAGGGGAAATTGCTCACAATGGGGCGGCGCGTTTGGGACAGTCCCAAAACAAGGATGATCCCGCCCGCCTGATATTCTCCTAAAAAGCTTCCCGCCTTACCGCCAATGACCAGCGCCGGCACTTTATCGCCGTAAGCCTTCATGTGGATGCCCGCGCGGTAGCCGGCATCCCCCTGCACGTAGATCTCACCGCCCCGCATGGCGTATCCGGCGGCGTCGCCGATGCTGCCGTGGACGATGATCCGTCCGCCGTTCATCGTATCGCCGACGGCGTCCTGGGCGTTGCCGCGCACCTCGATGCAGGCGCCGTCCAGATAGGCGCCCAGCGCATTGCCCGGCGTCCCCGTGATCTCCAGCCGTCCTCGCTCCGCCCCCGCGCCGATAAATCTCTGCCCAAGGCATCCGGTGATACGCAGCGTGCCGGGACTGTGCCGGATCTGCTCATTCAGCCGGCGATGATCCAGCTGTGACGCATCGATGTGAATCATGATACCACGCCTCCTGTCGATTTTCTATCCTAAATTATTCTCCGGCATGAGAAATTCCGAGAATTTTCAGCTCTCTGTCGGTCAAGCCGACGCCCCGCAGCATCAGGCGGTTTCCCCGCAGCGCCTCCACGGAGTTGATGCCCATGCCGCCCATCATCTCCTTGATCTCGTGCCGCCATGCGGTCATCAGGTTGACGAGCCGGCGGCTCCCCTCGTCGATGTCGAGACGCTTGACCAGCTCCGGTCGCTGGGTGGTGATCCCCCAGCTGCACAGCCCCGTCTGACAGCTTCTGCACAGGTGGCAGCCCAAAGCCAGCAGGGCGGCGGTGCCGATGTAGCAGGCGTCCGCCCCCAGCGCGATGGCCTTGACCACATCGGCGGAGGAGCGGATGCTGCCGCCGGCGATCAGGGACACATGATTGCGTATCCCCTCCTCCCGCAGCCGCTGGTCCACCGCAGCCAGCGCCAGCTCGATGGGGATACCCACGTTGTCCCGGATGCGGGTGGGAGCCGCGCCGGTACCGCCGCGGAAGCCGTCGATGGCGATGATGTCCGCGCCGCTGCGGGCAATACCGCTGGCGATGGCCGCAATATTGTGTACCGCCGCCACCTTGACGATAACAGGCTTTTGATAAGCCGTTGTCTCCTTCAGGGAGTAAACCAGCTGCCGCAGATCCTCAATGGAGTAAATATCGTGGTGGGGCGCGGGAGAGATGGCGTCTGTCCCCTCCGGCACCATTCTGGTGCGGGAAATGTCGCCGACGATCTTGGCTCCCGGCAGATGCCCGCCGATACCGGGCTTTGCGCCCTGCCCCATTTTGATCTCGATGGCGGCGCCGGCATTCAGATACCGCTTATGTACGCCGAACCGTCCGGAGGCGACCTGCACGATGGTGTTCTCGCCGTAGGCGTAAAAGTCCTCATGAAGCCCGCCCTCGCCGGTATTGTAGCAGATGCCAAGCTCCTGCGCCGCTCTGGCAAGGCAGGCGTGGGCGTTGTAGCTGATGGAGCCGTAGCTCATGGCGGAGAACAAAACCGGCATGGACAGCGAGAGCTGCGGCGGCAGGTCGCAGTTCAGCCGCCCGTCCGGCTCTCTCTGCATACGCTCCGGCTTCCTGCCCAGAAACACCCGCGTCTCCATCGGCTCCCGCAGGGGGTCAATGGGCGGGTTCGTCACCTGCGAGGCGTTGATCAGTATTTTGTCCCAGTAGACCGGAAAATGTCGGGGATTCCCCATGGAGGACAGCAGCACGCCGCCGCTCCCCGCCTGCCGGTAAAGCTCCTTGACGGTATCCTCGTCCCAGTTGTCGTTTTCCCGGAGGGCGCAGCTGCTCTTTTGTATCTTCAGCGCGTGAGTGGGGCAGAAGCAGACGCACCGTTGGCAATTGACGCATTTGCTCTCGTCGCTGACCATGATCTTCCTCTCCGCATCGAACCGGTGGACCCCGTTGGCGCACTGCCTCTCGCAGATACGGCAGTTGGTACACCGCTCCTCGCGGCGGATGACCTCAAATTGCGGGTAGATATAGTCGATCCCCATCAGTATCTTCCCTCCTTCACCCGAACGATCACCGGCTCGCCGCCGGCGGGGGCAAACAGGTTTTCCGCGTCCGGCTCCATAGCCCGGATCGCCGCCTCCTCGCTGGCGATCAGGACCTTGTCATCCTTCTCCGCCACCACCAGACTGCGCAGCTTCAGCCGGTCGTTCAGTGCCATCAAGCCGCCTGTAAAGCCCAGAATGATGGAAAAGGGTCCCGTGACCAGAAGGCTGGAGAACACGGTGCGGAGATACCGGAGCTTTGTCTGCTCCGCCTCGCCCTTCGTCTCGATGGTGGACCAGAAGGGGGCCGCGATCACGGCGGACAGCTCCTCCAGCGAAAGCTCCTGCCTGCGGAGAAGATAATCCGCGATATAGGTGATGACCTCGGTGTCCGTCTGCAAGGTGCAGCGGTAGCCGAACATTTCCATGAAGCGGCGATTGGCGTCATAGGAGGATATTTCCCCGTTGTGGACGATGGAACGATCCAGCAGGGCGAACGGATGCGCGCCGCCCCACCAGCCCGGCGTATTGGTGGGATACCTCCCGTGCGCCGTCCAGCTGTAAGCCGCATAGTCCTCCAAACGGTAGAAGTGTCCCACATCCTCCGGGAATCCCACCGCCTTGAACACCCCCATATTCTTCCCGCTGGAAAAAACGTACACGCCCTTCATCTGCGTGTTGATCGCCATGACGGTGCGCGCCACGCACTCCTCCTCGTCTATCTGCATGGAGGCCAGCACGCTGCGAAGCGGCGTCACAAAGAACCGCCAGATCAGCGGCTCATCCGTAATGGCAGGCGTTTTCCGTGTGGGGATACGCTCCTCGCGGACGATCTCCATCGTCTCCCGCAGAAAGGCCTCGCAGTTCTTTCTGGCGGCGCGATCCTCCAGAAACAGATGCAGCGCAAAAAAGTCCCGATACTCCGGATAGATCCCGTAGGCGGCAAAGCCGCCGCCCAATCCGTTGGAGCGGTCGTGCATGGGCTTCATGCTTTCGATGATGGTCTCGCCGGTCATAAGGCGCCCCTCTCTGGAGAGCACCGCGGCGATGGCGCAGCCGGACGGGATCCGGATCTGCCCCTCGATTTTCTTCATATCACCAACCCCTAAATAAGAAAAAAGAACGAGGTGTGTTCGCAGAAAAAGCGCACTTTTTCCACAGAACATCCTCGTTCTTCCTTTAAGATACGAGAAAGGCCGCCGTTTTGCAAGATTATAATTTACCAAAATTTGCGTCCCTGCAAAAAACGATTTTCAACAAATCGACAGTTGACTTTCCGGGCGGTGGGATGTATATTTTGCGTTGTTGAGAGACATTGGCGTCTCGGAGGCAGTACCTGCCGTGGCGCCAGTGGCTCTTTTTTTATTTTTCTGAAAGGATGACTCACTATGACGACTGTACCGGAAATATTTGGAAGTAAGGTCTTTGACAGCCGCGTGATGAAGGCTCGCCTGTCCGGGGAAGTATACCACTCCCTGAAGCACACCATTCAAAAGGGAACGAAGCTGGACCCCTCCGTTGCCAACGCGGTGGCCGCCGCCATGAAGGACTGGGCAGTTGAGAACGGCGCGACCCACTTCACCCACTGGTTCCAGCCCCTGACCGGGATCACGGCGGAGAAGCACGACAGCTTTATCACTCCCGCGCCGGACGGCAGAGTTATCATGGAATTCTCCGGCAAGGAGCTGATCCGCGGCGAGCCGGATGCCTCCTCCTTCCCCTCCGGCGGTCTGCGCGCCACCTTCGAGGCGCGGGGCTACACGGCATGGGATCCCACCAGCTACGCTTTCATCAAGGGCAAAACGCTCTGCATCCCCACGGCGTTCTGCTCCTACGGCGGAGAGGCGCTGGATAAGAAAACGCCCCTCCTTCGCAGCATGGAGGCGCTGAACCGGCAGGCTCTCCGGGTGCTGAAGCTGTTCGGCAGCGAGGAGGTCAAGCACGTGACGCCCTCTGTCGGTCCGGAGCAGGAATACTTCCTGATCGACAAGACGCTGTACGAGCAGCGCAGGGATCTGGTCTACACCGGCAGGACGCTGTTCGGTGCCAAGCCCCCCAAGGGGCAGGAGCTGGACGACCACTACTTCGGCTCCATCAAGCCCCGCGTCGCCGCCTTTATGGAGGAGCTGAACACCGAGCTGTGGAAGCTGGGCATCCTCGCCAAGACGGAGCACAATGAGGTGGCTCCCGCCCAGCACGAGCTTGCCCCCATCTATACCACCACCAACCGCGCCACCGACCAGAACCAGCTGACCATGGAGATCATGCAGCGGGTGGCAGCCAAGCATGGCATGGTGTGCCTGCTCCACGAGAAGCCCTTCGCCGGCGTCAACGGCAGCGGTAAGCACAACAACTGGTCGCTCTCCACCGATACCGGCGTCAACCTGCTCTCCCCCGGCGAGACTCCCCACGAAAACGCCCAGTTCCTGTTGTTCCTTGCGGCGGTCATTCAGGCGGTGGACGACTACCAGGGGCTGCTGAGAGCCTCCGTTGCGACGGCCGGAAACGACCACCGGCTGGGCGCCAATGAGGCGCCTCCCGCCGTGATCTCCATATTCCTCGGCGATGAGCTGACCGCCGTGCTGGACGCCATCGAGACGGACTCCGCCTACGTCGGCGCGGAAAAGAAGAAAATGAAGCTGGGCGTCGATGTGCTCCCCCGCTTTATCCGGGACACCACGGACCGCAACCGTACCTCTCCCTTCGCCTTCACCGGCAACAAATTCGAGTTCCGGATGCTGGGCTCCTCTAACTCCATCGCCTGTGCCAACATCATGCTCAATGCCGCGGTAGCCCAGTCGCTGAAGCTCTACGCGGATGAGTTGGAGCAGGCGGAGGATTTCAACGCCGCCCTGCACGAGCTGATCAAGCGCACCATCAAGGCGCACAAGCGGATCATCTTCAACGGGAACGGCTACGATGACACGTGGATCCGGGAGGCCACGGAGAAGCGGGGCTTGCTCAACCTGCGTACCACGCCGGACGCGATCCCGGAGATCTTGAAGCCGAAGAATATCGAGATGCTGACGACCCAGAGGGTCTATACCGAGGCGGAGCTGCGCTCCCGGTATGAGATCATGCTGGAAAACTACTGCAAAACGGTGTGCATCGAGGCGCAGACCATGAGCGATATGGCGCGCAAGCAGATCCTGCCCGCCGTGGCGCACTACGCCGCGGACGTGGCGCGGGACGCTTCCGGCAAACAGGCATTGGATCCCGACATCCGCTGCGGCTATGAGACGAAGCTCGTCAAGAAGCTGACGGCAGTGGCTGAATGCATCGACACGCGTGTCGACGCGCTGGACGGCGCGATCGCCAAGTTCAAGACCCTCAGCGATGTGACCGAGGGTGCAAATTTCATTCGGGACGAGATGCTCTCCCGTATGACGGAGCTGCGGGTCGCCGCAGACGAAGCGGAAACGCTGACGGCGGAAAGCGCGTGGCCGTTCCCCACCTACGGCGATCTGCTGTTCAGCGTCAAGTGACCGCAGCAAAAAAGAGGCGGCACCGCGGGCGCAGCACTCGCCCTGTTGCACACAGATACTATTCAGGAGGTCAATGCGATGTGTTCTATCATGGGCTACTGTGCCGAGGACGCAGATCACGCGCTGTTCAAAGAGTGCTTTGACAAAACCCTCTCCCGCGGCCCCGACGACAGCCGTATCGTGGACACGGGAAAAGGGCTGCTGGGCTTTCACCGGCTCGCCATCATGGGCTTGCAGCCAGAGGGGATGCAGCCCTTCCAGCTGGGTCACAGCTATGTGGTCTGCAACGGCGAGATCTACGGATTCGAACGGATCAGGGCGGCGCTGCAGGCGAAGGGCTACACCTTCGAGAGCGGCTCCGACTGTGAGATCCTGCTCCCGCTGTATAAGGAGTACGGCGTGGAGATGTTCCGGATGCTGGACGCGGAATTTGCGCTGATCCTGTACGATGGAGACACGGAAAGCTATATCGCCGCCCGCGACCCCATCGGCATCCGCCCGCTCTACTACGGCTATGACGCCGCCGGCGCCATCGTCTTTGCCAGCGAGCCCAAAAACCTGGTGGGGCTCTGCGGAAAGATCATGCCGTTCCCGCCGGGACACTATTACAGGGACGGAAAATTCGTCTGCTACCGGGACATCACCGCCGTCAGGGAGGTCTGCCGGGACGACATAGAGACCGTATGTACGTCCATCCGCGAAAAGCTCATCGCCGGTATCCGGAAGCGGCTGGTGTCCGACGCCAAGGTCGGCTTCCTCCTTAGCGGCGGTCTGGACTCCTCGCTGGTGTGCGCGGTGGCGCAGCGATGCTCCGACCAGCCGATCCGCACGTTTGCCATCGGCATGAGTGAGGACGCCATTGATCTGAAGTACGCCAGAGAGGTGGCGGACTACATCGGCAGCCAACACACGGAGGTCTATATGACGCCGGAGGAGGTCATCGCCTCGCTGGAGACGGTGATCGCGCTGCTGGGCACCTATGACATCACCACCATCCGCGCCAGCATGGGGATGTATCTGGTTTGCAGGGCGATCCACCGGCAGACCGACATCCGGGTGCTGCTGACCGGTGAGATCAGCGATGAGCTGTTCGGCTATAAATACACCGACTTCGCCCCGTCGGCGGCGGAGTTCCAGGCGGAGGCGGTCAAGCGTATCCGGGAGCTTCACATGTACGATGTGCTGCGGGCTGACCGCTGCATCTCCGTGAACTCTCTGGAGGCGCGGGTACCCTTCGGCGATCTGGATTTTGTGGAATACGTGATGAGCATTGACCCGGAGTTGAAGCTGAATAAGTATGGAAAGGGGAAATACCTGCTTCGCCACGCCTTCGAGGGGGATTACCTCCCCCACGACATCCTCTATCGGGAAAAAGCCGCGTTTTCCGATGCGGTGGGTCATTCCATGGTGGATTACCTGAAGGACTACGCGGAGCATCGCTACACCGACAGCGAATTTGAGGAAAAGCGTCAGGCATATGCACACGCCCGGCCCTTTACCAAGGAGTCCCTTTTGTACCGCGAGATTTTCGAGACGTATTACCCCGGTCAGAGCGAGATGGTCGCGGATTTCTGGATGCCCAACAGGGCGTGGAAGGGCTGCGATGTGAACGACCCCTCCGCGCGTGTGCTCGCCAACTACGGCGACAGCGGGAAATAACAGCAGGCGGGTGCGCCACAGCCGCCCACGGAAAACAGCCGGGCACTCGAAGATCCGTGACCGCGCCGCGCAGGTGCCGCTGGGGCATATCCTGCCGGGCGAGGCGATCCGCCAACCCTCGCTATCCAAACTGCGCCGCATCACCGTCAAATGAAACGGTGATGCGGCGCAGTCCCGCCTTTATGGCAGTTTCTTCCATCGCTTCTGTCCTGTCTTTTAGTCATTCTTGAAGAACGCCACCACAACGGCGCCGGGACCTGCATGCGTCCCGATCACGCTGCCCACCGTTGTGTAGCGGACTTCTTTCAGGTTACCCTCCCAGATGTGGCGGCTATCCTCGATGTACTTTAATAGAAGCGCATCGGAAAGTCCGCTGTAACCAAGCAGCACCGGCTTGCTGAAATCAATGCCGCCCGCCTTGTCGATCTCCTGAACGAGCAGGTTGTTGCCCATTTTAGAGCCGCGCGCTTTTCCGAGTACGCGGATCTCCCCGTCAATAACGGAAAGCACGGGCTTGATGTTCAGTACCCCTCCGGCAAACGCGGCTGTCTTTGAAATGCGGCCGCCCCGCTTGAGGTATTCGAGGGTGTCCACCAGTGCCACAACGACGATTTTTTCCTTTTCCGTCTCCATAGCCTTCGCGATTTCCTGCGCGGAGGCTCCCGCGTCCAGAAGCCGGAACGCAAGCTCCACAAGGATACCGGTGCCCATGGCCGCGCTTGCGCCGTCCACAACATAGATGTTTTCATAATCCGCCGCCGCGATCACAGCGCTTTGATAGGTGCCGGAGAATCTGGACGCGAGGGTAATGACAACGGCGGCCTCCCCCGCCTGCTTTGCCTTTTCAAACTCTTTGATAAAGTCGTTCGGCGCCGCCTGACTGGTGGTGGGCAGCACATCACTCTCGACCAGCTTCTCATAAAACGTTTTGTTGTCGATGGTCACGCCGTCGATGTATTCCTCCTGACCGAAGTGAACGGTGAGGGGGACCGTATAGACCCGTTCCTTGATCTCGGGGACCAGATCTGCGGTAGAATCAACAATGATCCTTGTTTTCAATTACATCACATCTCCTTATTCTTCGCTGTTTTGGACGATAGCCTCAAGGCTTCTGCTGATGGTGGATAGGCTGCGGTAGAACTCGATCCTTTCCTCTTCCGTGAGCGCATGGCTGATCGTTTCCAGAACGCCGTCGATCTTCTCCGCAATTCTTTTGCCGGTGTCCCGCCCCTTCTCCGTCAGGAGCAGGGGACTTTTGTACCGCTTGGCGCCGGCATCGCGCAGGAGGAAGCCGTTGGTCTCCAGATAGTCCACCGCGCGGGAAATGGTGGCCTTGTCCTCCTCGCAATGCTCGCACAGCTCCGCCGAGGTCACGCTGCCCAACGAATAAATGTAGTACAGGCAGGACGCATGGATGCTTCTGAGATGATAGGCGGCCATCTCCTGATTTTTGATTTTCCGTATGTCGCGGCTGATCCTGTTGATCAAAACAGTAAAAGTCTCAAATCTCTCCTGCATGACGGTCCTCCACTCCTGCAAATGTTGAAGTTTCAACAAGCGGAGCTTATCACATAAATGTTGAAATGTCAACAACAAACTCTGCATCGCCTTCATTCTTTGATCGGCATCCCATGCCGCAGGATTTCTGCGCCCAATTCCGCGACGCAGGCGTGGATATGCCTGTCATCTACAAGGCGGCCGGCAACCAGTCTCCAGAGGAAAGCCTCGACCATGTGAGGCGCTATCTCCTCGACTGACCTCCCGTATCAAATAAAAATCACCGCCCCATAGCTGGGTGTACGTAAGACAGTATTGCGCCGAGATTGACGAAGCGGCACGAAA
>ERZ773178.4099-NODE-4099-length-11357-cov-9.658025_pt1 | contig 11357 bp, 21 predicted proteins | sample MGYA00580533_ERZ773178 | MGnify/ENA primary metagenome ERZ773178 (study PRJEB29015, sample SAMEA2737859) | human gut metagenome | biome: human gut; feature: human-associated habitat; material: faeces | place: China | collected 2012 ...
CTATTATTATACGCTATTTCTCGTCAAAAATCAACCATTTGTTGTGACAGAGCCTTATTTAAAAATATCTTCTCCCGCTTAATCGGGGTCCCTCTGATTTTATTTGCCGTCATTTAAAGACCCTCTTTCGTGATGTATACGGGACCGGCTCATGGTTCAAGTCCGAGACGCTGCGCTTGCGATGATATTTCCGTTCAAAGCAGACGCAGCGTTCATGTACGATTTCAAGCCGCATGTTTGTGCACAGCTCCATACGGTTGTACTTGCAGCGGATATTGTCGCAGTGAATCACAGGCCGTCCCCCCTTTCTTGGTACAAAAAAGGCGCTCCGCTTATTTGGCGAGCGCCGTTATTTTGTTGTTCTTTGACACTATCATTTTACCACAGGTTCAACTCCGATTTACTCCGAACTTTCAACAGAGCAATCAATTTCCGCATCCACGCGGCCCGGATATAGCCGTTCAGCTGCTCCAATCCCATTCGGTGCCCGTCATAGGTCCGTGACGGGGAAAGGTGAACCCTCAAAGCTATTTGTTCCCAGGTCAGGAAGTCGATGTAGTAATATTTTAAAATCGTCCGTTCCCGCGCGTCCGGCAGCAGTGCAATAAAGTCTTTGCCTGCTTCCCGCATCCGATAGAGAGCCGCTTCTTCGTTTGCGATACGCCGTACAAATCGTTCGATATGGACCGGCACGGCAGATAAATCATTCGGGCCGCCCCGCCCGACGCAGGGCCGCGCCGGGTTCGATACTTTGATACAGAGGCCGTTTTCTTCGAGATAGCGTTCGTACTTTAGCTCTTCCAATTCGTAATGCTGCTCCCGTATGGTTAATAGAAATTTTTTGGCATCGACGATATTTGCTTTCACAATGTCCATGCCGTCACCACCTTACCAGCGCAATGGTAATTCCCAGCCAGAATTGGTATGCGTGCTATGGGGCACCAATACTGCACTCTTTTTTTGTCTACAAGCTGCTGCACGTCGTCGACAATCCAGTATTCCCCGTCAAACAGTCCGCAGACAGGAAATCCGTATTCCGTGTCGGCGTACATCGCACACAATACACGGCGCCCGACAGCCGGCATTTCTTCGCTAGTGGCTACCCATTTCATCGCATTCATTCCTTTCCTCGTTTTTTCTTCATTTGCTCATCAATGATTCGCAAGTGGTCCAGCTCCCGATACATTTCATGGCATTCGTATTGCGTATCGTCGATGTACTTATCCTCGGTGATATTCCCGTCATTGTATTTGTTGTAAATCGTCCATAGTTTGTGTAACCTTGCGTAAGCGCTGTCTGCTACAGTTCGGTGTGCTTTCATCAACTGCCGGTATTCGTCGTCCATATAATCGTCTTCCGGTTCTTTTTCCTTGTCCGCTTCCACCGGCGGCGTTTCTTCCGGCGGCACGGCTGCCGGTGCTGTCGGTGTTTCCGGTTCTTCCGTGGGCGCGCCCGCTTCTTTCGGTTCGTCGCCGATGAAGTCCATTATCGTGGTCTGCCGCGGATCATCCCGGCAGACGCCCACGCCGTTCATGTCTTTGTAATGACGGACGTCGGCGAGGGTGATTTCTTCAATGCCAAATGTATTATGCGTGGTTAGCAGCCCTTGCTGGTCTTCCGGTCGCATCTGGCAGATTTCATAAGCTGCCGAGACGCCCAGTTTGCCGTCTTTCATTTTCTGCTGCAAGTCGACGATGAGATTATTATAAATCGCACAGAGGCGGCCAATGCTGCCGCTACTCTTATGCAGGAGTTTCTGCATGGCCTGCCGTTTCGTTTCGTTGATAAGTCCTTCGGACCGCTGCCGCGTAATCACTTCGTCGGCACGCTGCGCCTGGAGTACTTCTTCCCAGGGAGTTAGGATACGGGCTGAACTGTTGGCGCGGATTAGCAGCCGTTCCGCTTTTGCATGGTCCGGCTCGATCTCGCAGGGCAGGTCCGCTTCTACGTCGGCGCCGTCGGCCAGCAGTTCTTTGACTGCCTGGCAGCGCCGGTGTCCGCTGATAATTAAATAGGTCCCGTCTTTTCGCGGTTCGACGATGAGGTTTTGACGGACGCCCCCGTCTTCCATGATAGAGGCTTTGAGGTCCGACAAGTCCCCGATATGGTAAAAATTATTTGGGTTCGGGATAAGCTTTTCGACGTTGATTGCCCGTACGGCCCGCGTCGTCCGCTGCGGCACGAAGCCAAGGCTTTCTGCTAAGTTCATTGTTTGCCCCCTTTGTCCAATTTGGACAGTCTGTCTGCCATTTCGTTAAAGACTTTTCGATACTGCCAAGCCGGCCGCGTCGTCATTGGACGCAATGGATGTTTTGGGTCCGGTCCGACAATTTCTGCCAGCGGTTTATGCTCAATCGTGCTTTCGGCTACCCATTTACTGCGGCTAATGGTCGTATCAAAGAGCGGCAGCCGTTCCCGCAGCAGTCCCTTGATAGCGTCGCTATAGGGTGTCTTTTCGTCATGCGTGACCAGCACCCCCAGGACGCGGGCGTCGATCGCCGCTTCCTGCAAATTCGCCAGTTGCTGCATGAGGTTCGAGAGACCGTTCGTGCTGAACGCATCCAGGCGAATCGGGATAAAGAGATAGTCCGCGCAGCGTATCGCTGCCGCCGTCAGCTTCCCCAGCGCCGGCGGGCAGTCAATCAGGCAGAGGTCGTATTTGTCGGCATAGCGGTCCACATCGAGTGCCGCATCCTCCTGCGCCGACAGGGACAGGTTCCCCGGCAGGATATCCAGCCAGTCCCAGTCCGTGCCGACGGGGTGATTTTCCAGGGGGCCGTCGCCGTAGCGGTTGAAGTATTGGGACAGGTTCCCTTGCGGGTCCCGGTCTACCAGCAGCACGCGGCGCAGGGATCCCCGCTTCGTGCCCGGCAGCCGTTTCGTACGATGGGTCGCGTAAAGCTGCCCCAAGTTCGCGGCGGTAATGGTCTTGCCTACGCCGCCTTTGAGGCTGTACACAGCAATCTTAATCATGGCAATGCTCCTTTTCGTAAACAAATTTCAAATGGCAGAATTCACTTCGTACGCTCAGGCCGGAACGCTGGCAGCGCGCACGAATGACGGCCATCATCTGGCCATAGCCGCCGTACCCCATTTTTCGCCCCAGGTCTTCGACGTCAGAAAGAAAGCTTTTCTTTTCTTTCGGCTTTTCTTTTTTGGCTGGCTTCTTCACTTCTTTGTGTTCCGGGTGCGCGACGTGCCAGCGCTGCGCGATGATACGCCGGCTGATTCTTTTGCACTTCTTGCTGCAATACTTTTTCCCGCGCCTGGCGTCGGTCATGACAGCGCCGCAGACGCAGCACACCCCATGGGTCGGATGATAGATTCGCTTTTCTACGGCGTGGGCGCATTCGTCGCAAAGGTCCCGTTTCCGGTTCGCGTCAAACGTCGCCCCGCAAAATACACAAGTTCGAATCATTCTTTCAGCGCCCCCTTTTCGCCATATAGGCGGTGCAGATAGTCGACGCAAATTTCCCGTGCCACTGCCGGCGTCTTGTGGTGTCGCATGAAGTGGCAGCGCGGGCAGAGCATGACGACTTTCGTTTCTTCGTCGCTGCGGTAAATGCCGCACGGTTCATGATGATACTTGACGCCGTATTCGACAGGCGCCCCGCACCAGATGCAATGCCCATTGTCGCGTTCGTAAATCGTATCGTAGAATTCCTTTGCCTTGCGTCCCGTCAGGTGGATTCTCTTCTTCTTTTCAAGTGCTGCCATTTTTTGCCTTCCTTTCATTGGTCCGGGTACGATAGACCCGGAACTTGACCAGGCGCTTTTCGTAGATGTACTCCACGCGCCCGTAACATTCTTTCCCGGTCCGCTGCCCGCAGGCGAATTCGACGAAGTGCAGGATTTCGTCAATCTTGATGCACTCGTTTTTTCCGAGCAGCAGCGTGTTTTCCCGTCCCTCTGCCACGGCAGCGAACGGTCCCGGTTCTTTTCGGATCAGGTACACTATGGGAATCCTCCTCTCTTATCATGCGATAGAACATGTAAGGGAACCCGTACGCCGTATAGCCGTACTGCACCGGCTTTTCGATGTAGTAGCCTTTCTTCGGTTTTGGGTCTCTCCACGTCTTCGATTGAATAACTTGCTTTTCGACCTTCGGTTTTCGGAGGTTGCGGCTGCACCGATAGCGCGAGCGCTGGCAGCGTTCCTTTTGGCAGTACGTTTCCCGCGTCTCTTTGACCAGGTACTTGGCTACCCGTTCCGCATCTTCCGGCGCGCCGTCGTAAAAGCGAAATGCCTTGTACGGTATCCTGCCCCACTTCCAAAGGGCTTGGTATTCCCGACGCCCCCAGCCTATGTTATTGACGAGCAGGTGATGGTGGGGCCGGTGTCCCTGCCCTTCACTCGTGCCGATCCATTTCAATGCGTGTCCCGCTGCCCGGTAATGCCGCCGCAGCGTGAGAATGAAATTGTCAAACCGTCGTTTCGCTTCTTCTTCCGTCGGTTCCTCTCCTTCGTAGGTCAGGTCCAGCCGGATATCATCTTCGCCGAAGTTCTCCAGGATGAGCAGGCGCAGGTTGCGGACGGAATTCTTCTCGTTCACCTTCCATTGCTCCGCGCAGGTCTTCTTTTCTTTCTTCGCCCTGGGCATCGACGGGGTCCGGTATCGGGACGTGTGATATTTTCTTACCTCGATGACAGGTCCTGCTGTCACGGTTTCCATGACATACATGTCGTACCTCCTGCCGTCGGTCGAATGTTTGTATATTTAATACCTTTAAGCAAGTGTAAAATAGGGGCTTCCCCCTATCGGTTTTTCCTTGCTATATGTTATACTTGTAGTGTACCGACGATCTCTTTTTGCAACACAAGGACGAAAAGCGCTTCATTCTTTATGAGTGAGGCGCTTTTCTATTGCCCTCATGTCATTACGGAATTTCTCTACCGCCCGGCCGCCGCGTGTTGCCGGCAGCGGTCCGGACGCTGCGAGTCTTTCTTTTGATACTTTCTTTATGCCGTACCAGCAGGACCAGAGCATAGGTCCCGCAAAGTACGGGCATGTCTTGCAGTGCTCCTGGCAAATGTCCGTCTCCCTGGCTTTGCAGTAGATCCAGCTGTTCGACGGTTTGCCGCAGACGGGGCAGTTCATCGTCCCTCCAGCAGTGCTAAAAGATCTTCGCCGTCGTGCTGCGCAAGGAAGGCATTGAGCGTATACTTGCGGATGCTCTTCGACGTTCCTCTTTTTATGCACGTCAGGGCGCCTGCCTTGATGAGCTTGCCGACAATGGCCGGCGACGTCCGCAGGCGCGCTGCCGTTTCATCAATGCTCATGAGGCGGTCCCCGTCGTCCGGAAAAATTCGTTCTTTCATGGCTGCCTCCTAAAATTTAATAATCAGGCGCTGGCCAGGCTGAATGTCTTCATTGCCGCCGATGTAGGCGCCAATCCCGAAGGATAAGGCCAACCCTAACCCAATCGTTATCAGCTTGCGGAGCTTCGATTCTTTCGGCGCCGCGCTGTGGTGATCTCTGATTTCCATGACTTTCATTTTTCATCACCTACTTTATAGGACTGCGAATTGGCAATCGTGAAAAAGTTCGGCTTGTATTCCGGATGCGCTTTCATCCATGCGAAGAAGACGGTTTCGATAGCGTCGTTCAGTTCGTCCTGGTCTTCTTTCGTCACATGGTCCAGCCAGCCTATGCAGTAATCCCCGGCTTCATCGTAGGCCTGGTCTTGCAGCCGATCGAATAATTCGTCGGCAATCATCACAACGGGACGGAACGCCTGCACCTGGCCAACCCATACCGTCGAGCAGTCCTGCTGCCGGGCATCGTCCATGGCTTCTTCCAGGGCTGCCTCTTTGCTGTCAAAGAAGACGCCGTTATAGTCTTCTTCATCGCCCAGGGCGTACGCCCACTTATCTGTCATTTCCATTCCTATCCCTCCTCGTTACCAAATCATTCTTTCGCCTTTGTTCTCTTCTACTTCGTCGATCCATTCTCTTACAATTTCTTCTGCAAAAAGCGACCCGTAATGTACGGCGATTATGTCTATGACGGCTTCGACGTATCCCAGGGCTACACCGCATTGGTGTTTCGCCCGGTCCATATCTCCGCCGCCTCGTTGGCAAAGCTTCTGGCAATGGATCGAATAGCTCCAGCGATTTTTTACGCCTTTCTCTACTTTTTCAATTTCTTCATCTGTCATGGCGCTACCTCACAAACCATTTGGCAGCCCCGTCGATGACGTCGACGATCATAGCCGCCGGACTGTCAAAAGCGACGCTGATCTGCTTCGGTTCATAAACGGCAAGGTCCGTAAATTCCACGGTCTTCCCGTCTTCGCTCAGAATCAGACAGGCATCGACACCCGCTGCCTCCAGCGCCTTCTGCAAATACGCCAGCACTTCTCTTTTCTGTTCCATCTGATTCTCCTTTCTTATTCCCCCTTCATGCTATAACGGCCATGAAAGGAGGTGTCTTTTTATGCTGCATTCATTAGCTGATATTGTAATATTGTAGTGAGCATCAAATTTGACGCCAGCCCTTTTACATAAGTCCAGGGCTACGGATGAGCCTTTCCCGCCACTAAGCGCGACATAGTACACGTCCGGCGGCTCATTGAGTTGCAGCCTTTTGATAGCTAACAAGACTTTGTCTACTCTCCCGAATAAAGTATCTTCACATAACATGTTCGTTACCTTCTACCCTATACGCCCTTAAAATCTACTAAAAATCACTTAAAGTGTACTTATGGTGCAAAAAAAATTTCTCCGATAGAACGGTGGAAATAATTTGCGAGCGAGACTTTGACTTCGTCTCTTGGAATTCGCTTTCCTGCTTCATACATTGCAATAGCAGAAACAGAAATGCCATTGTCATTTGCTACCTGCCGCTGAGTTTTTCCAGCTGCATTTCGTAATTCTGTTAGGCGTTTGCCGATTTCTTCTTTGCTGACCATTCTATGCACCTCCCTTTCTCACTCAAAGTGTATCATTTTTCATAGACCAAGTCAACACTATCAGTGAACTTTTTATTGTTAATCTTCACGTAATGTGATAGTATGTAAGAAAAGGAGTGTGATTTTTATGGATTTTTCACAACGGCTGCGAGAGCTGCGGAAGCAGCGCGGCCTTACTCAAGAAGAACTTGCAAAGGAATTAGATATTGCAAAAAGCTCTGTTAGTATGTATGAAAATGGGAAGCGAAAACCTAGTTTTGAAGTGCTGGAAATGTTTGCTGATTTCTTTAATGTGAATCTTGATACTTTATATGGATCAGAGCCGGTTTCTGCTAATACTTTTAAATGCACCCCAGAAGAAGAAACAATGGTTAAAAAATTCCGGCGACTTCCCCCAACCGGCAAGCAATCAGTCCTAGCTGTTTTAGATGTACAATACGAAGCCGTTGCTCCAAAGGTTAAGAACGACAAGGTAATCTAATTGTTGTCGATTTTAAGGTTTACTAACAAAGTAGGGATGCTTATGTTATGGACTGATATCATCATTGCTTTACTGGTTATTGGGTTTGCTTGCTCAGCTTTTTATGCGCTTCCCATTTCCTTTTTCTTGATATTTGTAATACTGGCCATTGGGACGGTTATTTTCCTTTTTATTGCTGAGAAATTTTTAGCATTAAAAAGAAAGGTCTTTGTTGTTTTTGAATCGTTGCATATAGTCGATAATTTAAAGCACGTTAAACATTATATTATAAGTCGTTTGACTGAATATGTACGCCAATGGTCAAATGCTTTTCCGTATTCCATATGGTCAAAAAATAGAGTGATTAACTTTATGTTGAATTTGCTCGTATATGGAATTTTCTGGGCCTTAATATTGTATTGTATGATAGTCATTGTTTTACATCTAGCTGTTGGAATCTTTTTCGGTGTAGCTGGACTATGTTTTATTATGCTTGTTGGGTATATTTTACTCTTTATACATGATTTATTTTAACCCCTATCTTCTGGGAGGTGTTTTTATGATAAAGAAAATTCTAGTGGCTTCACTATTATGCAGTATCTTATCATTTCCCTGTATGGCCGAAAGCTGGCAGGAAGTAAAAGCGACCTCAAACCAAAAAGCTGTTGCAAAGGCTTATATTGACGTCGATTCAATCCACAAGAACAGCTATACCGCCGTGTTCCGTGCCAAATATATTTATCGCGATAAGCACTACGCCCTGGCCACGCTGGAGATGACGAGCGCAAAAGGAATAAAACCCTTGTCATTCATCGAATGTTCTCCAGACGGATACCTTATGCGGACGCTTTCTTATAGGGGAAAGTATTTACCCATTGGCAAAAGTTCCCTGACAAAAGCTTTCTATGATATGATTTTTAATTCTATATAAAAAATCCCCCGCCGCGCCCCATTGCGGCAGGGGATTCAGGGAGAAGCTGCTTTTTGTTATTTCGCCAGAAAGGACAATTCCGAAAAAAACAGTTAAGCGCTTCCTGCTTATTGCTGTGTACAACAAGCTTGTTATCATTCTACCATATACGTCCTCTCTTTGAAAGGGAGGATTTGAAAATGTTTGTTCGTAAAATTAAAAATCGTTGGTACTACACCATTAATGAAGTCGATCAGTACGGCGTCCGTCATAAGCACGAGCATTTCGGCGGCTTCACCCGTGCCGAAGCCTGCCGGGCCTATCGCCTGGCCATGGCCGAACAGGACCGGACTGGGAAATATTTCGAGCCGTCGTCGATGTCCTTTGCAGCGTTCCTCCAGGAATGGTTAGAAAAATACGCCCGCCATTACCTGAAACCGAACACGATAGACACCTACGACGCAGCCATCCGCAACCACATTGTCCCAACTTTCGGCGCCCGGAAGCTGCGCGAGCTGACCACAGCCGCCTTCCAGGACTGGGTGCTTGAATTGAAAGAACAGTATTCTAAATCGACGGTCAAAAGTATCATGAGCTGCCTTCGTTCGTCCCTGCGCTGGGCCGTCGCCAACCGTCACTATTTACTCACCAACCCCATGGACAACGTCAAGCTGCCGCCGTACCGAACGGCCCCGAAAAAGCCGGAAGTCTTTACGCCCGAAGCCATCCAGGCTATTTTTAAGCAGTTTCCCGCAGGCCGTCCGATTCACATGCCCTGTGTCTTATCCTACTACACGGGTATGAGACTGGGAGAGTGCCTGGCCCTAACCTGGGACAACGTCGACATGACGGCCCGTACCCTCCGGATCACCGGCACGAGCTACGACAAAAAAGGGCTGCCGAAAATCACTGCCGCGAAGACCGCATCGTCAGCCCGGACCATTACCTTTGGTTCCAAACTTTACGCCGAGCTAAAGGCACAAAAACTGTGGCAGGACAAAAACCGCTTCCAGGCCGGCCCATTCTATCGCGAGGATCCGCAGCACAAATTCGTCTGCACCATGGATGACGGCCGCCAGATGACGAGCAACAACGTTAAATACTTCGGCATGTGGTGCAAAAAACACTTCCCCGGCACGAGCTTCCATTCGTTCCGGCACACCCACGCCACAATGCTAATCGAGCACGGCCTGCCCCTGGACTACGTTTCCAAACGTTTGGGACATTCATCCATCTACACCACGGCGAACGTCTACGACACTGTCACGGATAAACGCGAAAAAGCTGCCGTCGACGCCATGGAACAATTTCTGTAATTGAGAATACACCCGCCCCGTCTTCCGTCCTGGAGAGCCAAGGACGGAAGAAAGGACGGAAGAACCCCCGCAAACCGCACGGGGCCTAGCAGTTGAATTAACGTTAAATTATCGGAAGTAATGAAATGGGAGATTCTGGGAGCATCTGTAAAGCTTTATGAACGGCTTCATTAAGCCAATTATAAGTCATCATGTTGCATTGTCAATATTCTTCAAATCTTGTCAAATCCCCTTAATTTTCATTTCAAAGTGGGAAGCTTTGTGGGAAGTTTTTGTAGGATGTTTTACTAGCTGAATCGTTTAAGTTTTTATTTCAATGTGGGAAGTTTTGTGTCAAATTTTGATAATAGTATATAGGAAAAACACCACCGTAAATTAAATTACAGTGGTGTTTTAATTATTATACTAAATCTACAGACTCCAGCCACGGTACATTTCTTCTTCAACCCGTTCCAGTTCATCTTTCTTTTTGCGATGATCTTCATCATCCCACCAGGCCTGATAGCGACCGTGAGTATCTTCGACAGCTTTTTCCAGGAAGTGATTGATTTTCCCCAAGACTTCCGTTTGGCGCTGCTGATGAACGGCCTCTGTATGCGGCGGATAGTGATTGCCTTCTCCCCGCTTGAGAATTGTCTTCTTGGCACTGCCATAGAGCCGGACGGTGTCTTTAGTCCGGGAAACATCGAGTATTTCTTTTCCATTAGGTCCCATAGTCAGCGTATACACAGACGCCTGGCCTTTTTCGACGGTATCTCCTAAAAGGAGTGCCGTCTTTTTTTGTGGTTCCAATTTCCCTGTCGGTATATCGCTCAGGACCACATAAGCCCGGCCATTATGTGATAGTATCTGGAAGTCTTTCAATGGTTTGCCGCCTTCCAGTTTGCTGTGACGCATGACGAGTCTTGGCAGCTGCCGTGAATACAGGATGCGATCCGAGTCCGGAACGTTTTCTTTGAGTTCGCCTGCTTTAGCCAGGTACATCTTTTCTTTGTTTTTAGCTTTGATGACTTCATCGTAGATTTTCTTGGCTTCTTCCTGGTTAGCCTTATTCTGATGGGCCAGTTCGTCTACGATGCGCTGGATATCATCTTCTTTTTTACGCAGTTCTTCATTATAATCTTTCAGCTGTTTTTCCATGGCCTGTTTTTAGCGTAGCTTGTCCGAATAAGACAGATAGAATTCCTTTTTCTGCTTATATGGGACGTCTTTCAGCTCGATATACTTCTTTTCCCTTGGCTTGAGTGCGTCTAGGATACGTTGATGACGTTTCTTTAGATTATGATAATCTTTACCGATGATACGTTCGATAGCTATGTTTCTAAACAAACGTTCTGGAATGACTTTGGCCTTGACTTCTTTATATTTTGCCAGCTGTTCAGCCTGCCTCTTCGACTGTTCCTTAGCCCGTGCTTTCAGGCCGGCATAGACGTCATTTGCCGTGACAACGATGGGTTCATGATTGCAGGGCTTCTAGCGAACTCATGATTATGCTGTTTGTGCGTTATCCAACGGATCCTTTACGACTGGCGAATCGTACACAGTAAAGGGGCAATATCTATACACCGTGTTTCGTCGCGATTTCCCTCTAAGTCCCAGGCAACAGTACCATTTAATACAGTCATGCACGAGCGAAATGTATTTAAATCCTGTAACTTTGGTCCTATGTCAAGTTTGAGTACAAATTAAATTGAGGTTTCTATCAATCAGTTATCCAGCAATCAAAGCTGCCTTTTTCTTGTAGTTTGCATATAATTTT
>ERZ773178.4108-NODE-4108-length-11347-cov-3.306677_pt1 | contig 11347 bp, 9 predicted proteins | sample MGYA00580533_ERZ773178 | MGnify/ENA primary metagenome ERZ773178 (study PRJEB29015, sample SAMEA2737859) | human gut metagenome | biome: human gut; feature: human-associated habitat; material: faeces | place: China | collected 2012 ...
TGTTAAGGGTGACAGCTCATTCATCACTATCCTTTACGGCTCAGGCGTTACAGACGAGGCGGCTGAGGCACTGCAAAAGCAGGTAGCTGCGAAGTTCTCAAATCTTGATGTAAACCTTATAAACGGCGGTCAGCCTGTTTACTACTACATCATTTCTGTAGAATAAGATAACAAGGCGGACGGCATTGAGCTGTCCGCTTTTTTGTACAATGGAGAAATTTTTATGAGTGATATAACAAAGGTTCAGTGTAGAAAATGCCTGTTGGAGGATATGGACGAAAATGATTTTCTCCGTGATATGCGTTCGCACATTGCGGCATATCCTACGGACAAGAGGGTATCGGAGGACGAATATCGTCGGCGGTTGAATTTTTGCAAGGGCTGCGAAAAGCTTGTGGACGGAATGTGCGTTTTATGCGGCTGTTATGTTGAGCTGAGGGCGTTGAAGATAGGTATGCGTTGTGCAGATATAAACAAGAAGTGGTAAAGGCATCAAATTTGTGTAGACGTGCCATGTTGGGAGATATTATGCAGTTCATTGTGCATATACCGCATGGTTGAGCAGTCAAGCAGGTGTGGGACGTCGAGGGCGCCGTCCCCTACAATTGTGAGCTACGTTCTACCGCCGCAAAATCGCTACGCTCTTTGCGGGTTTTACTTTGTTTAATGGGATAGGAAAAAGCGGTGCAGAGGTTTGTTCTCCGACACCGCTTTATTGTTTCTTTTACTTTTGTATGCTTTTATTTCTTTATCTGCACCGCTTGGTAGGCTTACGCCTATTGAGGCTCTGCCTCAAATTCCGCAGGGGCTTTGCCCCTTGACCCCACAAGCCCTCTAGCGTCGGGCTTGAGCCTGCGCTTTATTGCTCGCTACGCTCGGTGCTTGTGCACAACTCTGATAAGCTATGCACATTCCTCACTCCTCATTCCTCATTTATCCCTGCTCTATCTGCCATACACCGCTGTTATCTTCGCCAATCTTTCCGCCAAAGTATCATCAAGCTTATCAAAACTTTCCAATCTCCACTTCCAATTTGCTCCCACTGTTGACGGTGTATTCATTCTGGCTTTATCGTCAAGGCAAAGTATATCCTGCATTTGTGCGATATCTGTATCACACACGCTGGACCAACAAAGTCTTACCATTGCCCAAGGCACGAACTCGTCTTTTGTAACTCCAAGATAGTCCTTGCAGTAGCTTCTGGTATTTTCGTCACAGCTCTTTATCCAGCCAAGTATGGTTTCGTTATCGTGCGTACCTGTATAACAAATGCTGTTTGTGGTCTTAAAATTGTGGGGCAGATAGCCATTTGTGTTGTCAGAATCAAAGCCGAACTCCAGCACCTTCATGCCAGGATATCCGCTTGCGTTGAGCATTTTTACAACGTGCTTTGTAAGAAAACCCAAGTCCTCTGCGATTATCTTCACGTCCCCAAGCTGTTTTCTCACTTCTTTGAAAAGCCTCATGTCAGGACCTTTTCTCCACTTGCCCTTTTTGGCGTTCTTTGCACCGTATGGTATGCAGTAATAGCTTTCAAAGCCCCTGAAATGGTCTATTCTCACCACGTCATAGGTGTCAGAAGCCGCCTTTATACGCTCTACCCACCAGCGGAATTTATCTCTTGCTATGTATTCCCAGTTGTAAAGAGGATTGCCCCAAAGCTGCCCGGTGGGACTGAAGTAATCCGGGGGTACCCCCGCAACATCAGTCGGCACGAATGATTCATCCAACATAAAATGTCTGCTGTTTGCCCAGCAGTCCGCAGAATCAAGCGCAACATAAATCGGAACATCTCCGATAATTCCTATACCGAGTTGATTCACATAGTTTTTCAGCCGGTTCCATTGCTTAAAGAAAAGCTGCTGAATCGATAATTGCAAGCGAATTTCATCGGCTTGTGATTCGACAAGCTCGGCGGGAACAAGCTGCTTCGGCATTGCTTTGCCCGCATTCCACTCCGTCCATGGTTTCATGCCAAAATGTGTTTTCAATGCAGTGAAGACGGCGTAATCATAAATCTGCGTTGAGCAGCAGCGTGAAAACTGCTCAACCTCCGCTGCATTGCGGCGTATATTTCGCTCTGCCGCAAGCCGCAGCAGCGGAAGACGTAAAGAGAAGAGTTTGCCATAGTCAATGCGGCGCAGTTCACCGCCGAAATCACTTTTCTGCACTTCATCAGCGGTCAACAGTCCGTCATCAACCAACATGTCAAGGTCAATAAAATACGGATTGCCCGCAGCGGAAGAGAAGCATTGATAGGGAGAATCTCCGAAGCCCGTCGGATTAAGCGGCAGAACCTGCCAATAGCTTTGTCCCGAAGCTGCAAGAAAATCTGCAAACTTGTATGCCGCCGCTCCAAATGTTCCGATACCGTGCGGCGACGGCAGCGAGAATACGGGCATGAGTATTCCGCCCGACCGTTTTAAGTGTGAGTCTGAACCGTCTGCACCGTTTTTAAATATGTCCCAAGGATTGTTTTTTTCTGTCATAACCTTCCCCTGTTGCCATCAACTGCAAAATACTGCCGCAAAAACTTTCTGCACAACTGCGGCATAGTTTATTATATTCGTTTTCGCATGAGCAGTCAAGCCCGCCAAACTCGGCTGTTCTGTCACCCTGAATGAATACAGTTGAAATATAATACATGACTCTGTTTAAAAAATATTCCGAAATCATTCAGTGACAGGGCTTGCTATCTTTCACCGATTCGGTTATAATGCAGGTGAAACCTGACAACAGGAACGAAACCTGCTTCGTTCCGACGGAAAGGGGTCACAAGTTGATACCGGTTCCCACTTTTAAAACACTCCGCAGCATTTTATGAATTCACAGCGGTGCGGATGCCGGGCGTTTTCAGCTGTACCCAGTTCCTGCGGGTACGGCGTTTTTTGTTTATATAAACGTTTTTCGCTGCGATTTGAACCGCATACGGCAGCAGCAGATTCAAGCGCAAAAATAAGGAGGGGGCAAAGCTATGCAAACAAGAGTGGCTGTGATGGCAATCATCGTTGATAAGGCGGATTCGGTTGAAAAACTGAATGCTGTTCTGCACGAATTCGGAGAATACATTATCGGACGAATGGGGCTGCCGTACAGGGCGCGGCATGTTAATATCCTTTCCGTTGCAATTGATGCGCCGCAGGATGTTATTTCGGCACTTGCAGGCAGGCTCGGCAATATTGTCGGAATAAGCGTCAAAACAGCATATTCAAACGTAATCAGTGATTAGCTGATTTTGCCTATATTTTGGTATTTGATTCCGATTCGAAGGGAGAAAAAAGTTGGAAGCTGAAAAAAACACCGGCATTGAATACGCAAAAAGTCTCGTTGACAGACTTGCAGCCGTACACACGCTCGAACTTGAAGAATATGAACAGCTTATTTCTGCACAAAACAGCGAAACGGCAGCTTATGCAGCAAAAAAAGCTGATTTTTTCCGAAAGCAAATTTACGGAACGGATGTTTTCATTCGCGGACTTATCGAAGTCGGCAGCTGCTGCAAAAATGACTGTCTGTATTGTGGAATTCGAAAATCAAACGTCAATGCGGAACGCTATGTTTTAACGGAAGAGCAGATCCTTGACTGTTGTCGGGAGGGTTATGCGCTTGGCTTTCGTACTTTTGTGCTTCAGGGCGGTGAAGGCATGCTTCCTGTCGGAAAAATCTGCCGCACAGTAAAAAAAATACGCAGCTGTTTTCCGGATTGTGCAATAACGCTGTCGCTCGGCGAATATCCTCGCAGTGATTATCTGAAAATGTTTGAATCCGGCGCAGATCGCTACCTTTTGAGGCATGAAACGGCCGATTCCGTGCATTATCGAAAGCTGCACCCTTTGGAAATGTCCTTTGAAAATCGAATGCGCTGTTTGAAAGATCTTAAGGAAATCGGTTTTCAGGTGGGCTGCGGGTTCATGGTCGGTTCACCGATGCAAACAACGGCAGCGCTTGCAAAAGATTTGAAATTCATTGAAGAATTCTCCCCGGATATGTGCGGCATCGGCCCGTTTATTCCGCATAAAGACACGCCGTTTGCAAAATTCCCGGTAGGAAGTGTTGAGCAGACCTGTTTTCTTCTCTCACTGATAAGGCTCATAAAGCCGAATATTCTTTTGCCCTCCACCACAGCACTCGGCACGATCGACCCGAACGGACGTGAAAAAGGCATTCTTGCTGGAGCCAATGTCGTGATGCCGAACCTATCCCCCATTGCCGTGCGAAAGAAATATTCGCTTTATGACAACAAAATATGCACAGGTGATGAATCTGCACAGTGCCTTAAATGCCTGAACGGCAGGTTGAATGCGATCGGCTTTCAAACCGTCACTTCACGGGGAGATATCAAGCGCTGAATAATCTGAAGGTTTTTGAATAAAAAAAGAAAATGCACCGCCGCAGCTTGCTGATGCTTGCGAAGTTTGTTTCAACATTAAGCGAGTGTGTGGCGGCACTCGCCGGGAAGATCTCCGGGCAACAGCATTGTTACGATAATTTTATCTGACGGAAAGAGTAATCCGACCGACAAGAAAGGAATAATATGGCTATTTTTGATCCCAAATCCCTCCGTGCGGAGGAGTTCATCAACGATGAGGAAATCCGCGAAACCATTGCTTATGCGGAAGCAAATAAGCACAATATCGAGCTAATCAACAGTCTGCTCGAAAAGGCCGCACCGAAGCGCAGCGGAAACGGCGTAACCTGCGCGGGACTCACCCACAGGGAAGCCTCCGTTCTGCTTGCATGCGATATTCCCGAAGTTACCGAACGCATGTACAAGCTTGCAAACGACATAAAACTTGCTTTTTACGGAAACAGAATCGTAATGTTCGCTCCGCTTTATCTTTCAAATTACTGCGTGAACGGCTGCGTATACTGTCCGTATCACCTCAAAAACAAACATATCGCCCGTATTAAGCTGACGCAGGAACAAGTGCGTCAGGAAGTAATCGCTTTGCAGGATATGGGGCATAAACGCCTTGCGATCGAAGCAGGCGAAGATCCTGTTCACAACCCGATAGAGTACATACTCGAATGCATAAAAACTATCTATTCCGTTCACCACAAAAACGGAGATATTCGCAGGGTGAACGTGAACATTGCCGCAACCACGGTTGAAAACTATCGGAAACTTAAGGATGCCGGCATCGGAACGTACATCCTGTTTCAGGAAACATACAATAAAAAGAGCTATCTTGAACTTCATCCGACGGGACCGAAGCACGACTATGATTACCATACCGAGGCAATGGACAGAGCAATGGAAGGCGGCATTGATGACGTCGGACTCGGTGTTTTGTTTGGATTGGAGGGTTATCAATATGAATTTGCAGGGCTGCTGATGCATGCCGAGCATCTTGAAGCAGTTCACGGCGTCGGGCCGCACACAATCAGCGTTCCGCGAATCAAACATGCGGATGATATCGATCCTAATGTTTTTGACAACAGCCTTTCCGATGAACTCTTTGCAAAGATTATTGCATGTATCCGCATCGCCGTGCCGTATACCGGCATGATAATATCCACACGCGAAAGTGAGACGATACGCGGCAAGGTGCTTGATTACGGCATTTCGCAGATCAGCGGTGCATCACGCACTTCCGTCGGCGGATACACGGAAAAAGAGCGTCCGCATGACTCCGAGCAGTTCGATGTTTCAGATCAGCGCACGCTTGATGAGGTTGTCCGCTGGCTTATGGAACTGGATCACATCCCGTCATTCTGCACGGCATGTTATCGCGAAGGCCGCACAGGCGACAGGTTCATGAGTTTGTGCAAAAGCGGACAGATTCTGAATTGCTGTCACCCCAATGCACTCATGACACTGACAGAGTTCCTTGTTGACTATGCTTCAGACGAAACGCGAAACATTGGATACGAAATGATTTCACGTGAAATTGAAAAGATTCCCAACGAGAAGGTCCGCGAACTTACAAGGCAGCATGTTGCAGACATTCGTTCATCCAACAGGCGTGATTTCAGGTTCTGATTTTAAAACTGTCAAGATATATTCGGAGGGGAAAAATGAGTTTAAACGATAAGCCCGCCGCCGAACGGGTGCATATCGGCTTTTTCGGGTTGCGCAATGCGGGAAAATCCAGCCTTGTGAATGCTGTGACGGGACAGAATCTTGCACTTGTTTCCGATATAAAAGGGACTACAACCGATCCTGTTCTAAAAACAATGGAGCTGCTGCCGATAGGTCCCGTTGTCATCATTGACACGCCCGGCATTGATGATGAAGGTGAGCTTGGCTCAATGCGTGTTGAGCGTGCTGAAAAAATGCTGCAAAAAACTGATATTGCCGTCCTCGTTGCGGATGCCGCTGCGGGTCTCAGCGAACACGAAGGCAGGCTTATGCGCATTTTTACCGATAAGAAAATTCCGTTCGTCATTGCCTTCAACAAGTGTGACCTTTTGAGCGCGATTCCGAAGAGCAAAAATAACAGCCTTTACGTAAGCGCAAAAACAGGGTTTGGAATTGACGAGTTAAAAAATCGACTCGGGTCACTTCTGCCTTCCGCCAAACAAGAAAGAATGCTCATCGGAGACTTGGTATCGCCGAATGACATTGTTGTTCTCGTAACGCCGATTGATGAATCTGCGCCGAAAGGACGACTTATTCTCCCGCAGCAGCAGATGATACGCAGCATACTTGATGCAGCCGCTGTCAATATTGTTGTTAAGGACACGGAGCTTGAAGCTGCTCTCGCCGCAATCGCACGCAAGCCTAAACTTGTTATCACCGATTCTCAAGCGTTCGGAAAGGTCAGCAAAATCGTTCCCGAAGACATATTGCTGACGTCGTTCTCAATCCTGTTTGCCCGTTATAAAGGTGAGCTTGAACCTTTCACGGCAGGCGCAGCAAAACTCAACATGCTCGCAGACGGCGACAGGGTGCTGATTTCAGAGGGCTGCACTCATCACAGGCAGTGCAACGATATCGGAACGGTTAAAATGCCGGGATGGATAAAAGAGTATGCAAAAAAGGAGTTGTTCTTTGATTTCACCTCCGGCGGAGACTTTCCGAGTCTTGATGAGCTTCGTAAATATGCCTTGGTTGTTCACTGCGGCGCATGTATGCTTAATGAGCGTGAGGTTCATTCAAGACTTGAAAAAGCTGAAAAAGCAGGTGTCAGCATTACAAATTACGGCATTGCGATCGCTCAAATGCACGGAATTCTGCGGCGTTCACTTTCGCCTTTTCCCCAATTGCTGCAAAAACTGCGGGAGCGTTAATCTCTGCACAGATTGAATTGCTGCTGCATCAGTTTGCCCCAATTTAAAAACGGATAGGCCGTAAACACTGTCTTTGCGGCCTGTCCGCTTTCTGTTTAAAGCAAGAACCGTGACTGTGCCCGCACGAACGGTCGGAACACAATCATCAAAAATATTTTCCAAAGCCTATTGAATTTTTCGAATTCGGCGTTATAATGTATTGTGATGAATTATGCGAATTGTGACAACAACACCGATCTGATTTCCGGGGTACGTCAAGCGACGAAATGCACCGGAGCAAAGGATCCAAAGTATCCGAAGGATCCAAAGCAATTGGGACCGCTTGTGCTTGCATATATCGGCGACACGATATATGACCTTTTTGTGCGCACGGAATTAGTTGATTCAACAACGCTTACGGCACACGGGCTGCACATAGGCGCAGCAAAACGCGTTTGTGCCAAGGCACAGGCCGCAGCATTTCGCCGTATCGAGGCGCTGTTAACGGATGATGAATCCGCAGTTTTTCGGCGCGGCAGGAATGCGCATATGGGGTCTGTGCCGAAAAATGCAGCGATCATTGACTACAGGATTGCAACAGGAATGGAAGCTCTTGTCGGATACCTCTATCTGTCCGGCAAAGATGAGCGGCTTTCGCAGCTTATGCGCATTGCGCTGCACGATACAGCTGAGATTGCAGAACAGGCAGAGAAATAGAAGAAGATTAATTAACAGGAGAAAAAGATGGCAAATTACAACGATCGCGGCGGCAGGCGCAGCGATGATTACAAGCGTCCCAATCGAAAGAACAGCGATGGTTTCCGTTATTCGGACGACAGGAAGCCCCGCTTCAATGATGACAGGAAGCCCCGCTTTGACGGCGACAGGAAACCTCGCTTCAATGATGACAGGAAGCCTCGCTTCGACGGCGACAGGAAACCTCGCTTTGACAGCGACAGAAAACCGCGCTTTAACGACGACAGGAAACCTCGTTTTGACGGTGACAGGAAGCCCCGCTTCAATGATGACAGGAAACCTCGCTTTGACAGCGACAGAAAGCCCCGCTTCGACGACGACAGGAAGCCCCGCTTCAATGATGACAGGAAGCCCCGCTTTGACAGCGACAGAAAACCTCGCTTTAATGACGACAGAAAACCTCGCTTTAACGACGACAGAAAGCCTCGTTTTGACGGTGACAGAAAGCCCCGCTTCAATGATGACAGGAAGCCTCGCTTTGACAGCGACAGAAAACCCCGCTTCGACGGCGACAGAAAGCCCCGCTTTGACAGCGACAGAAAGCCTTTCAAGTCGGACTTCTTTGAAGATGAAGTACTTGATGTTGAATTCAATGCATTTCCTTCTCCCGAAATCGTTGAAAATGACGAGCAGGAGCGTGATCTGCCCAGCATAATCATGGGCAGAAAGCCCGTCAAGGAAGCAATCAAAAGCGGACGAAGCATCGACCGTATCCTTGTAACAAAGGAACACGATGGTTCTTTGGGCGAAATCATCGGTCTTGCCCGTGACGAGAATCTTGTTATTCGAGAAGTGGATCGTTCCAAGCTGGACGAAATCTGCATGCCGTTCGGCCATAACGGCAAACCCGGAAACCATCAGGGCATCGTTGCAGAAATCCCGGGTGTTGAATATGCCGAACTCGAGGATATACTTGACTATGCCCGCGTTCGCGATGAAAAACCCTTTGTTATTCTTCTTGACGGCGTTGAAGATCCGCATAATCTCGGCTCAATCATCCGCAGTGCGGAGTGCGCCGGCGCACACGGAGTTGTTATAACAAAGCGTCGCAGTGCACCCGTAACGGCAACGGTTGTGAAGACCTCTGCCGGAGCGGCGGAACACATGCGAATCGCCCGTGTTGTGAACCTTGTTTCTGCAATTGAAACACTGAAAAAGGAAGGCCTTTGGATTGCCGGCGCGGACATGGCGGGCAACAGTATGTATGAAGCGGACATGAAGGGCGGCTTTGCACTCGTTATCGGCAGTGAAGGCAGCGGGCTCAGCAAACTTGTAAAGGAAAAATGTGATTTCCTTGTTTCCGTACCGATAAAAGGCAAGATCGATTCTCTTAATGCATCGGTTGCGGCAGCTATCATCATGTTTGAAAAGAACAGACAGGACAGCGTGAATTAAAAATGAAAACTCTCCCGAACGACGGAGTTTCCGCCGATATTGAGAATCTTGACAGCCTGAACGATGAGGCATTGGCTCGACTTGCCCAGAACGGCAGCAGTGATGCCGAGCATACACTTGTTGTTCGTTTTATGCCTCTTGTGCGTATAAAGGCGCGTCCCTATTTTCTTATTGGTGCGGATCATTCCGATCTTGTTCAGGAAGGTTCAATCGGTCTGTTCAGCGCGATTCGTGATTATGACTGCGAAAAGCATACAAGCTTCCGAACCTATGCAGAGGTTTGTATAGGCAACAACATTATTGCTGCAATAAAACGCGCAACACGCAAAAAGCACTTTCCGCTGAACAGCTATATTTCGCTCGACAAGCCGGTTTTTTTCGATAATCCCGATGACGAGGCGCGCTGTCTCGGCGACTCGATCCTGCTTGCTGCCACAATCGACCCGGAGGAGCTTGCCATTGACCGTGAGGCGGAACTTCACATCCTGCACGGGCTCAAAGCAGAGCTTACGGAACTTGAGTTGAGTGTTTTACGGCTTTATATCTCCGGAAAAAGCTATGCGCAGATCGCCGAAAGCATTGGCAGAAGCACAAAAACAGTTGACAATGCATTAACGCGAATAAAGAAAAAGGTATCAAAGCTTATTCGGGCAAATAACCCCGAACAGTCATAGAGCATTGGATACAGTTCAAGCCGACTTCCGATTTTTGTCTCGGGAGTCGGCTTTTTGTTTTGCGTGCAATCAACAGCTCACAACAAAATGTGATTCGCCGCATCTGCTCAGTTTCTGTCACTTTTTAAACGCCCGAGCATTACAAGATCACAGAAAACTCCCCTTGACGAGCGAAAACTCTCCCGCATTATTCCTTCTGGTATAAAGCCGCATTTCTGCGCCACTTTTCCTGAAGCAGGGTTTTCGGTTGCATGACGGATTTCAAGCCTGTTGAATCCAACCTCATCAAAGAGGTAGTTGCAAACCGCTTCAAGTGCTTCGGTTGTTATGCCTTTGTTCCAGCAATCCCGTGCAATGCAATAACCGATTTCAGTGCGTTCATCGCGCTCCGTCTTGCTTGGTGCACCGATACTTCCGATCAGTCTGCCGTTGTATTCAATGGCCCAGCTGTAATAATCGGATTTTTCATACTCCTCAACCCATTTGCCGAGAAGTTCGCGGGTTAAATCGGGTGTCGAATGCGGAGGCCAGCTCACGAATTTCGTTACCTCCGCATCACTCGCCCAATTGTTGAACATATCCTGCGCATCATCAACGGTGAATCTGCGAAGTTTTAAGCGTTTTGTTGTCAATTCTTTTGTTCCTTTGTGCGTAAGCATTTTTTGAATTCTCCTTTGCTGCTGATGCGTTATATATGCAAACAAGCGGTACAGATTCTCCTCTGCACCGCTTGAATTCATCTTTATAAGGTTAACCGCTGCTCAGTGAGCTTTGCAGCGATTTTGAAGAGGCGATGCTTGACTGTGCAAAAGTTCGGGTACGGTAAAAACCATTCCGACGACTGCTTTAAGCACGGAATTGATGAGAGTATTCTGCTGCTTTTTGCTGCGCTTTTGCATCGCTTTATCTCCTTTTCTGATATTTTCGAGATTATACACATTCATGTATGTATTGTCAATACAATTCGGACGGTTTCAGGCAATATATTTGTGTTTTTTCTGTTTAAAGCTCGCTGTTAATTCTCACCGCAGGCTACAGAATACATCCAAAACGCATAAACACCGTAACCTCTGTTAGGTTCATTAACAAAAACATGGGTTACAACGGCCGCAATCCTGCCGTCTTGGACAATCGGGCTTCCGCTCATCCCCTGCACGATCCCACCTGTTTTGCTGAGTAGTCGATCATCGGTTATTTCAATAACAAGCCCTTTCTGACTCGGCACGGATTGTGCTGCATTTTTTATAATTTTGCAGCTGTACGGCTGAGGTTTCTCACCGTCAATCTGAGTTATAATATAAGCTTCTCCC
>ERZ773178.4125-NODE-4125-length-11305-cov-7.379733_pt1 | contig 11305 bp, 9 predicted proteins | sample MGYA00580533_ERZ773178 | MGnify/ENA primary metagenome ERZ773178 (study PRJEB29015, sample SAMEA2737859) | human gut metagenome | biome: human gut; feature: human-associated habitat; material: faeces | place: China | collected 2012 ...
CTTGCATGTGTTAGGCACGCCGCCAGCGTTCATCCTGAGCCAGGATCAAACTCTCATGTTAAAATGGTGTTTGTGTCCTGCCAGTTTTATCTGGCATTGTTTACTGTTAATTCGGGTAGCTTCTCGATCTTTTTCATCGATCTGCTTGTTCTTGAATCTCGCAATTCATTTTTCTGAAAATCTTGGAATTTTCAGGGTTGCATTACTGTTTATTTGTCAAAGATCAGTGATTCTTTTGTTGCTGTTGTTCTTAGCGGCAACTCTGATATCTTATCATGACCGCTTTCGTTTGTCAACAACTTTTTTAAAAACTTTTTTATCTTGAAAAACTTTCGTTTTTCGCAACAATCGATATCTTATCATACCTTGTCGGTATCTGTCAACAGCTTTTTCAAAAACTTTTTAAGTCTTATCGGAAGCTGTTTCGTTGTCTTAGCACTGCCGCAACAACGAAACTGAGTATATCACCCTATCTTCCACTTGTCAACACTGTTTTTTATTTTTTTCAAAAAATATCTACAATAGTTGAATTGTATATTCATTTGATGCATTTTTAAGACGAAGTGCTATCGTCTGTACAGCACCTGCCACATCTTCGTTTACTTCCAGTAATAGTACCAGTTCCTGTGACTGTCCGGGTTCCAGTGTCTCCGCATAGGTAGACATGTCATTCGGCAGCATGGTAGTCAGTGCATTTGCCCTGATGCTGTCATTCACTGTAATAATATATCTGGAATTCGTATTCAGCAGATCTATCGACTCTTCCTGCTCTGTTCCATTTGTCAGATGGAATCTGAGTACCAGCAATTTCTTCCCCATGGATGCGTCCAGCGCAAAATAGTCATCCTCAACCCCGTCCTCGGGATAAGAATCTGCTACCATATAATCCTCATAGGTAATGCTGACACCTTCCGGCAGGCCAAAAAAATCTTCCATACTGGCAGTAATCTCTTCCTGCGCCGTGGGCATCGTCACTTCCGTGGTACCGGTGCTACCCGTCTCTTCCGCTTTTTCCTCTTCCTGCGATGCTTCCTTTGCTGCTTCCTTTTCCAATTTTGCGATCACCATTTCGGGATCTACCAGGCGGCTACGATTATTGGCATCGTATTTTAACAAAGTAACTGCCGCATACTCTCCGACCCGCTGGGATTCCTCTTCCGTCAGATCCGGGATCTCGTTGCCGCAGGCTGTCATGGATAACATCATTGCACATAATAAGGCTCCGCATACCATATTTTTATTACGTCCTGTCATAGTTCGTTCCTTTTCTTCCTTCCTGTCCATTGCATCACTCATTGCATTTCTTTTCCAGTATAATATAGATTCCGGCAATTACAAGAGCAATTACGCCTACCACGAAGAAAAGTATGGTCTTCTGCAGGATCGGTGCGCCCCAGTAATCATATAAGGCTATTTTACCACAAGTACACAAAGAAAGCACTAAGCCATAGATTCTGACGGGCTTATCCTTTTTCGCGAAACCGGCAGTCACGCTTACCAGTGCGATCAGCATGATCAGAATGCTGTTGATCACAGGGATATTCGTCTTGACGATCAGTGCCATATAGGTCAGGAATATCACGATGATCAATTCTCTGTGTTTAAAATTCTTATAATATTTTTCCTGCAGGGTCAGCACCAGATAAGCCAGCACAAACACAAACATACATAAATAAGTAATGTAGGAATTCCGATATACCGGGTCTGCCAGACCGATCAGTGCTCCGACCTGTCCGATCAGTACGGATACATTAAATACGAGGATTCCCTTGTCCCGCATACAATTCACATTATTGAACAGCAGAATGCTCACGAAGAGAATTCCGGAAAATGCCGGCAGTTTTATCATAGGCATCAAATGCGACAGAGCAAAAAATGCCAGTGAAAAAGTCAGCACGATCTCCTGGTAGGTACTCCATTCATGCACAAGGAACATACTGAGGATCGTTCCTGCCAAAAGCACATAAGCATAGGGGATCTCCTTCCCGTTCATCAGAAGCAGGATACAATATACCGTAGTAATGATGGCATCCAGTGCCGCAAGGCCCCCTTTTGCCAGGCGTGACAGTACTTTTACTGCTATCAGCAATACCGTAGCACAGATCACGATCCCCCAATCATTCTCTATTACTGAAAATCCACAGAAAGTCACGAAACTGAAGAAATAGCAGGGAAGCCATTTCTGCCATCCCTTTTCCGCCTTCCGCATAGCAATCACAGTCAGTATTGTGATAACAAATGCTATTCCGGTCAGGGCAAAAATGCCAATATATCCATCCGTCTCTGCTGCTCTCCAATAATCATCCATACCGGCACCCGTCATAATTCCGGATACCAGAATAAATGCAATGTAAATAGCAAGCAATCCTCCACTTTTCACCACACGTCCGGTCTGCTTTTCTATTTGCGCATAACGGCTCTGTACGACAAGTACCAGATGTGCTATCAGGAAAAACACACTATAAGCTACAACCGCAACACCAACCGACATGCCCTGTGTCCACACAATACAGCCTACAGCCGTCGGGAACAGCATTGTGGTACTGGCAAGCAGGATCAGCTGTGATGCCGTATGGAATCTGTGCACCGGTACACAGGCGCACAATATACTCAGGATCAGGATCAATCCCATTACCATCAGGACCTCCGCCATCGATAACCCGGAGGACATGGATAGTGGGTAAGCACAGAGCCAGCAGGAAGCAATTCCCAGCAGTCTGTGGATCAGCGAATCCCGTTTCCGGCTCAACAATACCGTGCCTACGGTGATCACACCAATGATCAATGCTGCGGGAAACATCCCGAAATTATGTAAGGACAGCGTATTGATCATGGTGGACAGGTACAAAGCCGCCATGCCGATCGCCGAAAATATCTGTGCTAGCTTCGGTAATTTTCTCCGGATCAACAGCTCTGCCAGCAACACTACGCCCAGGGATACCACATAGAGAGAGATTCCCTTGATCCATCCGTTCATGAAATACATTCCCATCAGCACCAGGGCTGTCAGGATAAATACGCCTCCCACCACCGACAGAGCTATGGTTCCAATGAGATATTCCGCATTCTGCTTTTTCTTCGTCCCCTGTACTACAGTCTCTGCTGCCGGCTGTGCGGAGAACTGCCCTGACGATTGTGCAGTAACCTGTTCTGCCGGTTGCCCAGTGAACTGTCCTGCCGGCTGTTTCTGCATGGGCTCCTGTGTAGAAGGCTGTACGGACTCCTGTATCTGCCCTGCGGCAGCACTTTCTGCTCTTGCCGCATTCAGTTGCTGTCTCTGATGCCAGTATTCCACGCTTTTATCCAGCTCCGCCTGTAACTGCTCCACATACTGGGGCTGTTTCTGTATTCTCGGGATCAGCTGCTGTACATACTGTGTAAAGATCGGGTCCTTGGACTGCATCAGGTATTCCCTTGCCTGCTGCTCCAAAAGCTTTGCTCTGTCCTGCTGTGTATTCTGTTCCATATAATATCCTCCCGCATTGTATGATCTATTGCGTCATGTATGTTTTGTATCTCTCCATGTCCTGTCTGTGACAGTCCGCATGGATCAAAATACCGTCTTCCCTGTACTCCGTAGAAAAAACCTGCGCCTCTTCCATAAGATAGGAAGCTACATTCCCCGCGCTGTACGGTATCAGGAAAGTACAATCCACATTGTCCGCATAGACCTGCTGCTCAATGGCTTCTGCCAGTTCACGGATACCGGTATTCTGCCCTGCGGCGAGATACCAGTGCTCCTGTCTCTTCTGCGGCAGTGGTTCCATGCCGCATTTGTCTGCCTTATTATACACCACAATCTGCGGAATGTCACCTGCTCCCAGTTCCTTCAGAGTATCGGCAGTGACCTGCATCTGCTGTCTGTAATTTTCATCGGAAAAATCCACCACCTGGACCAGCAGATCTGCGTATTTTACTTCTTCCAGGGTCGAACGGAATGCCTTTACCAGACCGTGAGGCAGCTTATGAATGAATCCAACCGTATCCGTCAGGAAAAACGGCTTATTATGCCCTGTGTCTATGCTACGGACGCTGGTCTCCAATGTGGCGAACAGCATATCTTTTTCCATGACCGTCTTCTCCGGAAGTTCTCCGAACTGTTCCACCATGCGGTTCAGGATCGTAGACTTTCCCGCATTGGTATATCCCACCAGCGCCACCTGCGGAGTCCGGGACTGCTGTCTTTTCCTACGCTGCACATCCCGGGTCCTGCTGACATCCTCCAGTTCCTTTTTCAGTTCCGTGATCCGGTGTTCGATCTTACGTCTGTCCAGCTCCAGCTTCTTCTCACCGGTACCCTTGTTACTCATGCTGCCGCTGGCGCCGCCCTGACGGCTCAGTGCATCGTACATGCCCACCAGTCTCGGAAGCATGTATTGCAGTCTCGCTGTCTCCACCTGCAGTTTGGCTTCTCTGGTCTGTGCACGTATGGCAAATATGTCAAGGATCAGATTCGTACGATCAATAACGGTAAGCTCCAGCTCCTTGCCCAGGTTACGTACCTGCGAAGGTGTCAGGGAATTGTCAAATACGACCTCCTGCGCGCCTCTCTCCTCCGCCAGTCTGCGTACATCATCCACCTTGCCCGTTCCGATATACAATGCTTTGTTCACATGATCCAGCCGTTGTACGATCTGGCCCACAACTTCCTTCTCCGCGGCTTCTGCCAGACTTGCCAGTTCTTCCATGGAATATTCAAAATCCGCTTCTTCCCCGATGTCCACACCGACTAACAGCACCTTTACCGGTGCCTCCTGCATCTGTTCTTCCCTCATATAAAAATATATCCTTTTAAAATCATTATTTTGTCTCTAATTCAAACCAGAATTCCACACCGTTGGTATAATTGATCACACCGTAAGGCTGGTTCATGGAATCCATGATTGCCTTCACGATGGACAGTCCCACACCGCTACCGCCGTATTCTCTGGTTCTGGCTTTATCTACTTTATAGAATTTTTCCCAGATGTGGCCGATGGAATCCTCCGGGATCGGTTTGCCGGTATTGAATACCGATACGCGCACCCTGCCATCCTTCTGTTCCATTTTGACATCGATGATCTTCTCACCTTCGCAGTGATTCACCGCGTTGGAGAAAAAGTTCATAAATACTTCTTCTATTTTAAATTCATCCGCCCAGGCATAGATGGGAGGATACTCTTCCATCCGCACCGTGATATCGTTCTGTTTGGTCAGAATTGCCGCCGACTGGATATAATTCTTCACCAGTGCCGTAATTTCGAAACGCTCCATAGTCACAACATCGTTGCCGAATTCCAGCTGGTTCAGCGTCAGAAGCTTTTTCACCATGTTGTTCATCTTCGCCGCTTCATCCACGATGACATCACAGTAGAACTGTCTGCTCTCGGGATCGTCATTGACACCCTCCTGCAGTCCTTCCGCATAGCCCTGGATCAGAGCGATGGGTGTCTTCAGTTCATGGGAGACATTCGCCAGGAACTCCTTACGCATTTCATCGACAGCTTCCTTTTTCTCCACATCCCGCTGCAGCTCATTATTCGCAGTCTTCAGTTCCGAAATCGTCTGTTCCAGGGAATCAGACAGTTTATTAATGTTCTCTCCCAGCAGATCGATCTCATTGTGAGCCCTGCCCTGATATTTTGCTTCAAAATCCAGCTGTACCATCCGCTGTGAGATATCGTTCAGCTCCAGGATCGGCTTCGTCACACGTCTGGAGACAAACCAGATAATAATACCACCCGCCAGTGCTCCCAGGCAGCCGATCATCATATAAAACCGATTGGCGATCCTGGCACTCTCCTGAATACTGGAGAGCGGTGTCTGCATGATAAAAGAAATTCCGGTGTTCAACCTTCCGTAGATCTCTAAATATTCCTTATTCTCCTGCCCGGTTCTCTGGATCACATAGTCATCACCGTTCTCGATGATCCGCTCATTATCCGGAAACGTTCCGAAGCCGAACACATAGCCGATCAGACGGTTCTCCAGTCTCTCGCCGCCGTTGATGGATACATATTTCATGTTGGAATTCACGTCCATGACACATACTGTCATGTTATAGCTTCTGCACACATCATCCAGCTCATGTGCGAATTCTTCCGAGCCATAGCTGTCACTCTCCGCCGCCTGCTTGATCGTCTCATAAGCATCGTGAATGACATCCAGCTTACTCTGCATATAGACTCTGCCTAAAAACATGTAATTCAGCAGCAGGCACAAAAGGATCGTCCCGATCATCAGCCCGATAAATATCCAGGCGAACTGTCCCCTGATGGAATGCACTTTTTTCTTCTGCTGTTTATTCTGCTGTTTCATCCATTTTGTACCCCATTCCCCATATGGTCTTGATGAGATTGCCTTCCTCGCCCAGCTTGCTGCGCAGCTTCTTCACATGGGTATCAATGGTACGGGCATCCCCGAAGTAATCATAGTTCCATACGTTGTTCAGTATCTTCTCTCTGGACAGGGCAATTCCCTTATTTTCCATAAAATAGGTCAGAAGTTCGAATTCTTTATAGCTTAAGTCCACATCTTTGCCGTCTATGATCACGCGGTGTGCTGTCTTATCCACAGTGATCCCGCCGCAGGTCAGTGCTTCGTCCTGCCCTAACTGGTTCGTCCTGCGTAGGATCGCTTCCACCCGCGCCACCAGGATCTTGGGGCTGAAGGGTTTGGAAATATACTCGTCCACTCCCAGCTGAAAACCCTGCAGCTCGTCTCTCTCATCTCCGCGGGCTGTCAGCATAATAATAGGAACTTTGGAGTTCACACGGATCTCCCGGCATACCTGCCAACCATCCATTTTTGGCATCATGACATCCAGAATGATCAGTGCAATATCCTTATCCTTATAAAAAATATCCAGTGCCTCCTCGCCGTCTCCGGCCTCCAGCACCTCAAAATTACTCTTCACCAGGAAATCCCGGACCAGCTTACGCATCCTGCTCTCATCATCTACTACCAGTATTTTCAGTCTGTCCATACATACCCTCACCTTTCTGTTGTAGACATAGTATAGCGCAGAAATATGTCAATTCTGTGAAACTTCGGTCTCCGTATTTCCTGTATTCCCTGTATTTTCTATATGTAGCTCTCTCTCTTTTTCCCTAACCGTCTGCTCTCTCTGGGTCAGCTCCTGTTCCCAGGATGCGTATTTATTCTGAAGATTCCGCTCGTAATTCAGGATATTGGGTTGGTCGGAATTCAATGTGATCACAAACATGGCAATGATCGCCACAATCATCACGATGTTCATGATCACTGACAGGCAAAGACCCGCCTTTTTGCCCCCGTCTTCCGGCATCGGCTGGATCCGTCTTCTGGCAGGGGACGTCTTCGTCCTGACATCGGCAAAGTTCGTCCACAGAGGGATCGGAGGCACTTCCTCCCCCAGTTCTTCTTCCCGGGCGCGCAGCTCTCCCTGCAGCTCCCTGAGGTACTCCAGTCCTACCGGGGTGCGGAACACCCGGTCTTCCAGTGCTTTTTTATAAATGGCAAGAACCGACTGAATATCCGTATGATCAATGCGCTTATCCAGATAGGCGATCTTCTGCCGTTCCTGCTCCGCAAGTCTGGCATCCTTCTCGGAATAGAAGGCGAAGCCGGACACTACATGTTCTCTCTGTTCTACATCCATTTACAGTTTTTCCTCCGTTGTATCTGCCGCATTCTGCAGTAAGATATGCTCTCCCTGCACCAGGGGATAATGCACGGGAATCTCCCCATCCAGGTTCTCCCGGTACATATCTACGGCTGTGATCTGGTGGTTCTCATAGGTAGTGTAATAATAAATCCCCCTGTCTGCATTACAGCAGGAAGTATAAATAGTGATCTCATACTTACCGTTTTCCAGACGGCAGCATCCTCTCGTCTGAGCCACGCTTCCTAAGATATGGAAAAACTGACTGACGCTTTCAGACTCCGAGGTTCCCGATACAGAATTCATTTTCGTAAAAGCCACCCGGACAAAACGGGAGGCAGAGGACAGATCGCCGGGCAGCCCCATGGCTCCCATGCCACGGCTGTACGGCTGCAGCTGAAGCTGCTCTGAGAAACGGTTCACCGGCTGATCCGGAGACAGATAACTGTAGTCATTCAGCCGGAACAGCTGCTTGTCAAAGGGAGGATTGTTCGTCAATACCCCTACGGGATTGTCATAAATGTTCAGTCCCTCCTCGACTGCCTCTATCGTGATCGCCTCGTCCCTGTCCGCCAGTATCCAGTGCAGCTGTGATGTCGGAAACTGCTCGCTGAACCGCGTATCCACCAGATTGATGTGGGCTAACAGCGTCCGGGCTTCCTGCACCGTAGCACACTGTCCCAGGATCCAGGGAATGAACTCGAACTGTGCAATGTTGTCTCTGCCCTCCCGGGGCTTACGATATACGGCGTTGCCCGCGAAATTAAGACCTGCCATGCCCAGACCCTTCTCATTGACCGCATCATAATACAGCGGATAATCCCCTACCATATGAGCGATACCGATCATGGCATAATGCTCAGTCAATGCATTCTGATGCCGTAACTGAAAAGAGTAATTACGCGGTGTCACCACCACTTCTTCTCCGTAATTAAATTCATAATCAAAAGTTCTGCCAAAATAAAAATCCTGCGATCTATAAGTTGCTGCTGTGCACATAGTGGTCTCCTTTACTGTTTTCAGATCAATGTAGATTACTCTTAGTCTATAGCATTTGCAGAATGATTGCAAGTATGCGAAAAACGTTGACGCATCGTAAAAAAAGTGTTAATATTAATGGACAAAAAGAGTGCTACCGTACAGCAACGGTTCACCTTAGTTTATAGTTCTAAAAAAGCAACTTGTACCTTTGGTGGAGGCGGTTGCTTTTTTAATGTTTTCGTTAAATTTCCCATTCGTATCACCTCCGATAATACTGGAAGTTCTCAAAATGTTCCCATTTCGGCGAAAGGCGAACCGCTTACCGTTTTGGCAGCACCCACGTTTATTATAAGGTATATAGGGCTGTTTTCCTATGAATTTCTGCGAAATAAGTATACAAAATTCAGTATGTTGAAATTGGCTATTTTCACGGATTTGGATTTTGTGCATTTTTACTAAGTGTCGTATTACTGATATTTCCAGGCGGTCTACAGCAAAAAGGTTCCGCCGGAATTGCTGAATTTGAAGTGCAACTTATGAAAAATGACATCATGAAAACTGTTGGCGAAAATACACCCTTGTGATAACATTTACTTACAAAAAGAGTGCTACCGTACAGCAACGGTTCGCCTCAGTTTATGGTTCTAAAAAAGCAACCGATACCTTGGGCAATGGGCGGTTGCTTTTTTAATGCTTTCGTTTCTGACTGTTCACAGCAAAAAGGTTCCACCGGAATCCTCCGGCGGAACCTTTTTATGTTAGTTTTTACACAACTAATTGTAATAATGTTTTGGATCAAACTGTGGTTAAGATTACTGTAACAAAGACAGTACGCCCTGGTTAGCCTGATTAGACTGAGCCAACATAGCCTGACCTGCCTGAGCCAGAATGTTGTTATTGGAATACTTAACCATCTCAGTAGCCATATCGGTATCACGGATCTGGCTCTCTGCGCTGGTGGTATTCTCTACAACGTTATCCAGGTTGTTGATGGTGTGCTCCAGACGGTTCTGAACAGCACCAAGTGCAGAACGCTGGGTGGATACTTTCTGGATAGCATCCGCAATGGTATTGATTGCTGCAGTAGCATTGGTTGCATCACTACCATTTACCTTTAATCCGGTAACATGGAGACCGGATGCACTCATAGAATCAATGCTAAGATTAATTCTATTGTTTGCAGTAGAATCAGCACCTACATGCAGACTTAAATCAATTGCCGCTGCATGAGTGTATGTTTGTTTCATATTTGCAGTTGATGTCATGTCGAATGCAGTACCATCATTAGCTGCTGTACCGGTGACCTGCTTTGACTTATCAATAGCATCCTGTAACGCTGCTAATTCAGCAGTTTTAGCATCGTCCAGTGTTATTTCATCATTTCCGGCATTTGCAGCAACAATTCTTTTTCCATTCCATGTGCCACCTTCAGCAAGTCCCGAAGTGAACTTAAGCGTGAACGTACCAGTTATTGAATCAAAATCATTGCTTTCGCTGATCTTAGATGTATCACTGATCACGCTATTAAGTGTAGATACATCAAACTTTTTAAATACGCCTTCAGTAACTGGAGCTTTTGTATCATCACCTTTAAGTAAATAGGTTTCATTAAATTTTGTGGTTTCTGCGACACGATCGATCTCAGTCACTAACTGATCAACTTCGTTCTGAACATATTCTCTATCATCCTTAGACATAGTTCCGTTAGAAGCCTTAACTGCCAGTTCGTTCATTCTCTGCAGCATATCATGTACTTCGGTCAGAGCGCCTTCAGCGGTCTGTACTGCACTGATACCATCCTGTGCGTTCAGGGAAGCCTGTGTCAGACCTCTGATCTGCTTTCTCATCTTCTCACTGATGGACAGGCCTGCTGCATCATCAGCTGCACGGTTGATCTTGTAACCGGAAGACAGTTTCTCGGTGGACTTTGCCTGAGAAGCGGTGGTTAATCCTAACATTCTGTTAGAGTTCATTGCTGTTAAGTTGTGTTGTACTACCATAATAATTTACCTCCATGTGTAAAAAGTGTTGCAGATACATCCGTTTATCTGCGGTGTGTGGTTAACAGTTACTGCGGCCCTAGGATTCCGCATTGTTAGCAAGCTTTTGTCCCACAGTATCTGAAGTTATTTGTTCTGTACGATCACGACGTTGGATTTTTTCTTCTTGGCGGTACCTTCCGGATTCTTGTAATACCTCGGGATCGTCGCCAGAAGCTCCGGATCCTGGATCCGTTTTTCAATGGCCTTGCTTCGTACGATGTTCACATCCTTGGGGGCGTCGATCATGATACGTGTCTGTCCGCCGCTGCTTCCCAAAAATACAATCTTCACATCGTCTCCGATCATCAGAAACTCTTCATCTCTCACCGATAATCTCAGCATAGCCATTCCTCCTTGAATCGATTATTTCCTTATAATTTGCTGTGTTTTGGAAATACTGATCGTAATGTAACAAACTTGATATTGTGTTACCCTTGTGTTCAGAGTATGATCTCCTGAAAAATTTTATCCCGGTCATCCTGCTCAATGCCAAGATATCGTTTGGTCACTTCATAAGACGAATGATTATAGATGCTGACCAGCATTGCCGGCTGTACGCCCTGCTGCCAGGCATGATATCCGAAGGTTTTGCGAAGGGAATGACAGCAGATCACGCCGGGGATATTGTAATAAGCTGCCGCCTTTTTGATGATGCGAAAAG
>ERZ773178.4134-NODE-4134-length-11260-cov-6.176528_pt1 | contig 11260 bp, 10 predicted proteins | sample MGYA00580533_ERZ773178 | MGnify/ENA primary metagenome ERZ773178 (study PRJEB29015, sample SAMEA2737859) | human gut metagenome | biome: human gut; feature: human-associated habitat; material: faeces | place: China | collected 2012 ...
ACCAATAGCTTCTATTTTCGGAAGTGGGATGCCCTATGCTGCCCGGACTTTCCTCTTTCATCCCCATCAGGGAATGCCAGCGACAAGCCGGAGCACTGCTTTCGAACTGCAAAGGTAACAAAAAAGTTCGACTTAACCGCTAATTTTGCCAAGTTTTTAAACTCTTTTCGCTTTTCTTTGCCTTCTCACTGCCGTTATTAGGATATTTGAGAAGGATTTCTGACTACTTTTCTACTAATCTTCTTTATATTCGTTTACAATTAGTGCTATTTTAATTCCATATACAGAAGTAGAAAACTTCAGAAAAGTAGCAAACAATTGTAAAAATGGGACCATTCTTGTTTAAGAGCCGTTAAAGTGTTAATTTCAAATGTTAAAACGGGATAAAAATTAGCACAAAGTTATCCGTATATCAAAAAATGATTCTATATTTGCATCCGAAAAGCTGAGGCTAGGGCTGACAGAAGTGACAGACTCAGGAAGTTTGGCACACTATTGGCTAGGCTGAAAGCTATAACATAAAAATGAAAGTAACAATAAAACGAAAGTAATAATAAAAAAGATATTGAAACATGAAAAAGGTAACTAATTATGTAATGGCAGTGCTATGCGTAGGATCGCTGGCATTCTCAACAGGTGCATTTATGAAGGTAAACGCTTCACCAGCCGTAACAGCTGAGGCACCAGGTCAACCGGTAGATTTGACTTACGCAGCAGAGAAGGCTCTGCCAGCCGTGGTACATATCAAATACGTTCAGAATTCAAAGATGAAGACCGTGGATGTGCAGAGCGACCCGTTCGGAGGTTTCTTCGACCCATTCGGATTCTTCGGAAACCCTGGCCAGGGAAATGGCGGAACACGCAAGCAGCAGGTGCAGACTCCTAAGAGAGAGGCCACAGGTTCAGGTGTCATCATCAGCGCAGACGGCTACATCGTAACCAACAACCACGTGGTGGAAGGTGCAGACGAGCTGACCGTCACCCTGAACGACAACCGCGAATATTCAGCACGCATCATCGGTACCGACAAGACCACCGACCTTGCCCTGATCAAGATTGACGGAAAGAACCTTCCTACCCTTCCTATCGCCAACAGCGACAACGTGAAGGTGGGTGAATGGGTCATCGCCGTGGGCAACCCATTCGGACTGAACAACACCGTTACCGCAGGTATCATCTCTGCCAAGGCACGTTCGCTGGGTGCTAACGGCGTAGAGAGCTTCATCCAAACCGATGCTGCCATCAACGCAGGCAACTCGGGCGGTGCACTGGTCAACACCCAGGGCGAACTGGTAGGTATCAACGCCATGCTCTATTCCCAGACCGGTTCTTATGCAGGTTACGGTTTTGCCATCCCTACTTCTATCATGAACAAGGTGGTAGACGACCTGAAGAAATATGGCAGCGTACAGCGCGTGATGCTGAGCATCCAAGGCAGCGACGTACTCAACTACATCAATGCACAGAAGGAGAACGGCAAGGATGTAGACTTAGGTACCAACGAGGGTGTTTATATTGCCAAGGTAGATGAGGACGGCAATGGTGCAGCAGCCGGACTGAAGGAAGGCGACGTCATCACCAAGGTAGACGGCAAGAAGGTGACCAAGATGGCAGAGTTGCAGGAGTCACTGAATGGCAAGCGCCCTGGCGACAAGATGAGCATCACCTACCTGCGCAACAAGAAGACCAACACCAAGACCATCACCCTGAAGAATGCCCAGGGCAACACTTCTGTGATTAAGAGTGCTGACCTCGACGTGCTCGGTGGCACCTTCCGCCCTATCACCGAGAGTCAGAAGAATCAGCTCAGCATCAAGTATGGTGTAGAGGTGATGAAGGTAAACAGCGGTGCCCTGAAGGACGCAGGCGTATCACGCGGATTCATCATCCAGCGCATCAACGACAACAATATCACATCACTCGACGACCTGCAGAAAGCAGTGAAGAGTGCTTCTACCAGCAAGGATCCAGTGCTCTACATCCAGGGCGTATGGCCTACCGGCAAGAAGGCTTACTTCGCTGTTCCTCTGCAGAAGGACTAACAGGAGCTGATGCAAAAGCATCGGAGTTGATGAAAAAAGCATGAAGAAGTGAGGCTTTCAATTCTCCTGCAAGAGGAGTGAATCGCCTCAGAAATGATAAAAAATAACAAAATAGCAGGTATTTTCAAAAATATCTGCTATTTTTTTTGTCGTTTCAAACAAAAAGTGTAATTTTGCATCAACATAAAATGAAATGTTACCATGAGACAACTAAAAATTTCAAAGTCGATAACGAATCGTGAAAGCGCATCGTTAGAAAAGTATCTCCAAGAAATTGGACACGAGGACCTTCTCACCACAGAGGAAGAGGTGGAACTCGCGCAAAAAATAAGGGAAGGTGATAAGAGAGCTCTAGAAAGATTGACCAAGGCAAACTTGCGTTTCGTGGTATCTGTGGCTAAGCAGTATCAAAATATGGGACTCAGCTTACCCGACCTTATCAATGAGGGCAACGTAGGTCTTATCAAGGCTGCCCAGAAATTCGATGAAACCCGCGGCTTCAAGTTCATCTCCTACGCCGTATGGTGGATCCGACAGAGCATTCTGCAGGCAATAGCCGAGCAGAGTAGAATTGTGCGCCTTCCGCTCAATCAGGTGGGAAGCGTGAACAAGATAGCAAAGGAACTCAACAAGTTTGAGCAGGAACATGAGCGCAAACCCAGCGTGGACGAGATAGCAGAGCGTGTTGACCTGCCGGAAGACAAAATCAGTGATGCACTGAAGGCAAATTCACGCCATGTAAGCATGGATGCTCCCATTGCCGACGGCGAGGACAGCAGCATGATGGACTACTATATTTCGGGGGATGCCCCAAGCACAGACGACCAGCTGGACAGAGAGTCCCTGCACAAGGAAATAGAAAGAGTAATCCTGAGCCTCAGCGAACGTGAGCAGAAGGTGATGAGAGCCTTTTACGGCATCGGAGAACCGGAGCTGACGCTTGATGAGATTGGAACAAAATATGATCTGACCCGAGAGCGAGTGCGCCAGATTAAGGAAAAAGCCATTCGCCGAATCAGACACAACACGAATAATCAATTGCTGAAATCCTACTTGGGAAGATAGGACGCCCCTTTTCACAAACCGGGCGATCTATGCAGACAGGTGGGACGACGGCTTCTAAAATATCAGTAGAAGAAAAAAAGAATGAAAGTATTAAGAATTGCATTAGCATTGGCCATCGTAGCCATCTCTTCGCTTGCAGCACAGGCAAAGGTTGAACCAACGACTGCATATATGTTTGGCTTTGCATCGTCGTTCAACGACTCTACCGTGTACATCACCAGCGTTCAGAAAGTAGATTCCGTATATCTCAGCCACAAGAACCTGTTTTTGGAAGGCAGAGACAACTACTCTTTCCAGCTTCGCGATTACCTGGAGTCAATCGGCGAACCTAAGAGAACCTGCATCGTGATGTTCGACCGCAACTTCAAGAAGGCAGAGAAGAAGTGGGCCAAGCTCTACGAGCGCTACACCAAGAAAACAAAGGCCAAGCGCCTGAAGAGCGGAGAAAAGCCAAAGGAACTTCCTTCACCATGGCAGGTGAAGAGCGTGGACGAGAACAAGTTCACCTTCAAGCCTATCACTCCTGACAATATGGAGGAACCAATGACCAAGCAGGAGCGGAAGGAAGCCAAGATGAAGGCTAAGGAAGAGGTGAAGAAGCAGAAGGCAGATGCAAAAAAGCAGAAAGCGGATGCAAAAAAGCAGAAAGCGGAAGCTAAGGCGGAAGCCAAGAATGCCAAATCCAAGTAAAAAAGCAGCTACCCCATAGCAAACCGAAAAAATGAAAGACAATTTTTACCGCGTCGCCGAGTTGGACATGCTGATACAGTTCGCAGAATCTGCCACCAACGACGAGCGACTCATAGAATCATTCGAACCCTTCAGAGTTTCTGCTCCGAAGGGCTCGATTTTATTCCACCTTACCGTAGATGACAGTACCCGACCTTATCCCAAGGAAAAACGCGAACGAATCAGAAACTTTGATACTGGCAGCGGACATACCTTGGTTGACAAGCTCGACAATGGCGGATACCAGTTTATCATCCGCGACATCTATGATGCCGACTGTGCACTGGTCATTACCAACGCCGACTTCAGCGAATGCCTCTGTGCGCTTAACGGCAGCATGAACATGCGCCGATTCGGTCTAAACAACACGCTGATGCTCATCTACGCCTTTTCATCCTGTCCATACGACACGCTGATGCTTCATGCTTCCCTGGTTCGCCAGAATGGCTACGGCTATGCGTTCATCGCCAAGAGTGGAACCGGAAAGAGCACGCACGTGAGCCTCTGGCTGAGACATCTGAAGGGCTGCGACCTGATGAACGATGACAACCCTATCCTGCGAATCATCGGGGGCAAGGTTTACATCTTCGGAAGTCCATGGAGCGGCAAGACACCTTGCTATCGCAACGTAAAGGCTCCGCTGGGTGCCATCACCCGCATCGACAGGGCTGAGGAAAACTCGGTAGAAAAGCTCTCGCCCGTGGCAGCCTTCGCATCGCTCTTGCCTGCCTGCTCTAGCATGAAATGGGACAAGGACATTTACGACCGCATCTGTGCCACCATCACCAAGGTGATAGAATCCATAGGAATCTACACCCTCCACTGTCTGCCCGACAAGGAGGCTGCCCTGGTTTGCAACAGGGCTATCAGCGTGAAGGAAAGTCTGGTTGAGGCTACCACCCGACTTTTGGAAGAAGGTCATACGGTGACGCTTCCGCTTCGCGGCTATTCGATGCGTCCTTTTCTGGAAGACAACCGCGACAAGGCGCTGCTCCGCAAAGCCACGCTGGAAGACGTGGTAGAAGGAAATGCCGTACTTGCCGAAGTGAAGCCTCATCATTACGTGCTCCATCGCATCGTGAAGGCTGAGGGAGAAAAGGTGACGCTGAGAGGCGACGGCAACTTCGGAGTGGAAGTCTGCCAAAGAAAGGATGTTAGGGGTGCCGTAATCGGCTTCTACAGGAAAGGAAGGAAATCCATCGACAGGACAGACGCCCTGAAATGGCGCATCTACTCCATAATGTGGACCCGCCTCTTCCCTATCCGTCGCTATCTGCTGGCAGCATGGAAGATATGGAATGGAAAATATAAGAAATAAAAAACGGGCAATCCTACAAGACGAGGATTGCCCGTTTTTTTATAAATATCTATTTTATCCGATAAAGTCTATTACCCGACAAACAGCCTTTTACTCGATAATGCCAGCCTTCATCCACTGCGCCACGAGTGCATCAACATCCTTGGCTGCCGTATCAGCATCAACATCATATTCCTGGGTAAGCAACTCTACCAGATTGTTCTTGTCGAACTCCTTGCCCTGGATGCTGTTCCAGAGATAAGCAGAACTCTCGTTCATGCTGATGATACTGCTGAAGTCGATGTTCTCAGCACCTTCTGCCACTATCACGTTTTCTCCGCACACCTGGCGAAGATTAAAACCTTTCTTTGTTTTCATGCTATAGTTTTTATAGTTTATATTCATTTCCCATGGCACAAGCTCACTCTTATTTATTCAGGTGAGTCTTGAACCAGTCAGCAATCTGGCGAAGCAGATGATTACGGGTGTTGCCGCCAGAGATGCCATGGTTGCGATTGGTGTACCAAAGCTCCTTGAAATCCTTGTCTGCCTGCACCAAGGCCTCAGCATACTCAAAGGTGTTCTGCGGATGCACATTGTCATCTGCCACACCATGACAGAGAAGCAGGGCTCCATGCTGCTTGCCGGCACGCTCGATAGGATTGTCGTTATAACCCTTCTCGTTCTCCTTCGGAGTGCGCATATAACGTTCGGTATAAACAGAATCGTAGTAACGGTAGCAGGTAGGAGGCGCTACGGCTACACCTGCATAGAACACCGGACGCCCCTCGCTCATACTCATCAGGGTGTTGAAACCGCCATAGCTCCATCCCCAGATTCCGATGTTGTTCTTATCCACGTATGGAAGGCTACCCATGTAGAGAGCAGTCTCCACCTGATCCTTAGACTCCAGATTGCCAAGGGTAAGATAGGTGCACTTTTCGAACTCTGCACCACGTCCGCCTGTACCACGTCCATCCACGCAAGCCACGATGAATCCCTCCTGTGCCAGATAGTAATCGAAGGCTCCACCGGAACCCATGCTACCTGTGCTCCAGGCATTGAGCACCTGCTGGCTGCCAGGACCCGAATACTGGAAGAGGATAACTGGATATTTCTTGCTGGCGTCGAAATCTACAGGCTTCACCATCCAGCCATCGAGCTTCACGCCCTCGGAAGTGGTGAAGGAGAAAGTTTCACGCTTGCCCCAATTGTACTTCTGGGTCTTCTCAATCAACTTCTTATTGTCTTCCAAGGTTTTGATCACCTTTCCCTTATTGTTGCGGACGGTGTAGACGTATGGATGGCTATAGCTGCTCCAGTTGTTTACGAAATAGCGGTAATCGCCCGAGAAGTAAGCCGAGTTGGAACCCTCCTGAGAAGTGAGTCGTTCCACCTTTCCGTTCTTGTGAGCCACATACACCTGGCGGTCGTGCGCATTGAGCATGGCTGCCTGGAAATAAACGTCGCCCGTCTTCTCGTCCATACCGTAAATGGCAGTCACATCATAGTTGCCCTTCTCCACCTGACGGATCAGTTTACCGTTCATATCGTAGAGATAGAGGTGCATATAGCCGTCGCGGTCGCTAGGAAGCAGGATGTTCTTCTTGCCCACGATGCTGTTCTCTACCACTTCTTCCTTCACAAACTTAGGAACGATTTCCTGGATGAGCTGCTTGCTCTTACCGGTGAAAGGATTTACGGAATAGAGGCGCATATCGTCCTGATGGCGATTCATCGTATAGACGATGAGGCTGTTGGCATCAGGAGAAGTCTTGATGCGAGGATAATAGCCGTCAGCATCTACAGGCACATCCAGAGCGATGGTCTTGCCCGACTTCATATCGTAGCTCCAGAGGCTCACCTTGGAATTATCCTGTCCTGCCTTAGGATATTTATAGGAATACTCTCCCGGATAGTCGTGGAACTCCTTTCTGGTAGGATTTGAACCCTCGAAGAGCTGGAGCGAATAGGTCTTCACATGGCTCTCGTCGAAACGGATCCATCCGATGGATGTTCCATCTGCGTTCCATGCAAAGGCACGGTTGAAGGCAAACTCCTCCTCGTAAACCCAGTCAGGAATACCATTGATAATTTCATTGAACTTACCATCCTTGGTTACCTGCACTTCCTTCTCGCCATCGGTAACGAAGATGTTGTTGTCCTTGACGAAAGCCACGTGGCGGGAGTCTGGCGACCAGGTAGCCACCTGCTGGTTCTCGCCCTCAGAGAGTTTCTTGATGGTCTTCGAAGCGATGTTATAGATGAAATACTCAGCCTTGAACGAACGGCGATACACCGCCTTGCGCTTGGTAAAGATAAGCATCTTCTTGCCATCAGGACTGATGACATAGCCATCTACATTCTGCATAGGCGCTTTGGCTGCATCAACGTCGAAGAGCACAGCCACCTGCTTACCCGTCTTGAACGAATAACTTACAATCTGCTTGCCGTCATTGCTGATAGAAGCATAGAGATCGGTTCCCTCGATAGGGTTGATACCGGTAACGTATGAGGCAGAGAATTCACCGGAGGTAATAGCCTTCAGGTCGAGCTTCTCTGCCGCTTGCATTGCTGATACCATCATGATACTTGCAATTAAAACTGAAAATCTTTTCATGTATTATTATGAATACTTTATGTTGTTTACTCTATCATTTAATCCCTGATGGAATGCGTTGAAGCCCTTGCGCTTTCCTAAACTACGTGAAACGGACTAATCCTTGTGCAACGCCTCGATAGGCGAATAGTCTTCATCCTGAAGCAACTCCTTCACGGTAATCTTCGGATTACGCTTCACAAAAGCCTGGATAGTCTTCACATACTTGGTTTCGAACACATCCTTGCCCATCGCCTTGTTCACAGCCCACATAATCTTACCCATGTGAAGGTCACGGTCCAACTGCGCACGGGTATCAAAGTTCTTCATCTGATAGTTGCTGAGCAGATAGAAGGTAAGACAATCGGGCACGATATACTGGCGCTGCATGGTGCTGCGCTGCTGGGTTGTATAGAACTTCTTGTAGAGCGGATAATCCGGGCCCATATACTTATCGAGCGAGATGCCCACGGAATGCTCACCCACCACAATGCTCTGGTCTAAGGCACCTATCTGGGCATAGAAATAAGGCTGAGGAAGTTCTGGAATCCAATCGTGCAAACGGCCGAACGCCTTCTTGAGCTGGTCGTTGATATCATCCATGTTGGCGTATTCCGCCTCTGCATCGGCTATCAGAGCCTGCAGGGTGGAATCCTGATAGAACATCAGGAAACGGTTGCTGATGTTGGCATCAGTAATGGTGCCCAACTGCAGCATCTTCTCAATCAGCGTACGGGTTTCTATCGGGTAATCGGTGTTCATCTGCTGAAGGGCTGAAAAATCACCAGTAGTGAGGTATCTGCTCTGCAAGCGGTCGTAGCGCTGCACCGTGAGAGGTACAGCATCGGCTTCCTCATTCGGCTTGAACTTAAACTCGCAAGCCGAACAAAGCAGTATGATTGCTAATATGACAATATAATCAAATATCTTTTTCACGATAATTCACATTCTTCAAGTTACGACTGCAAAAATACTAAAAATTATTTAAATTACCAAGTTTTTTTGCTAAAAAATCAAACTCATCCGTGAAAAAAGATGGGTTTTACTCTAAATTCATTAACAAAAAAGCCAATAATGGGCAAATAAGACTTTCTTTTTGCTCATTATTGGCTATTTGCGCAATATTTTAATGATCGGATGCTGCAATAAGTCTATTATCGGATGCTGCAGGAAACAGCCACCTTGACAGGCTCTTCTATCTGCTTCTTCCAATCCTTCAACCACTGATACCACTCCTTCTCGCCCTTGAAACCATAGGTTTCGTTGGCACTGGTATAAGCAAGCTTATAGCTCAGCTTATTACCGGTAGGTTTCACCACCTGGGTATAGCAATCCTTGTTGGCTGGTTCCTGGCTAACCAATGCCGACTGTGGCACGTAGATTCCCAAGCCCACAGTCTCCAGCTTATGCTTGCCGTCATCCTTGCCCGTTGGCCAGTCGCTTCCGTAACAGCCACGCAATCCCTTGCCATCAGCAAACTCGCTGGAGCCCTTCACATTGATAAGACCTGTGGCAAACTGATAATCGGAAGCATCCTTGTTGAAGAACACATCTACATCAAAATCGCGATGACCGGCATAGATGGTGTAACGGATAGTGGCATTCACAGGCTTCAAACCTGGAGCTGGCACCCAACCATTATCCACCACTTCGACGATGGCACGGAGCGGACCTTCGGAGATAACCCGCTGCTCCTGATACTTCACATCGTTGAGATGCAGCTGATTCTTGCCATCCCACCCACGCAGGGCGCCCAATCCGTAGGTGTTGCCTACCCAAAGGCAGTCGTCGCCAGAACCAGCCTGCAGCTGTTCTTCGGATGGATAGAACTGGGTATCATAGACAACCAGTCCCTTGTTAATCTTGCCATAGAGGTCGATGGTCTGGCGATTGTCGAAATATACACGCATGGCAACCAGTTCACTCTCGAAGCAGACGCCATGAGAATGCACGTAGTGATAGACATCCTTGGTCTTCTTGTCGAAAGAGATGCTGCGCAGATAGATGTCCTGCTTGTTCTTTGCCAACTTCTTGTTCTTGCTAGGCAAGCAAAGTTCGGCAAAGGTACGGGCCGGATACTGTGCCTGCTCGCCATCCAGATAGAGCTGAACCTGATAGGTCTTGGTCTCCTTCTTGCCAAGGTCAACCAGGAAACAGAGCTCATCGTTGGTGCAATCGCGATTGGTGTCGTCGAGCTGGGAAGGAATCTCCTTGCCATCCACCTTAACCACGGCACGCTGAATAGCGCCAATGGATCTTAACTTACTGAGGTCGATAACCACCGGAGCATCGGTCTTAGCCGATTTGGAAGGGTTAGATACCGACACTTCGAAATTCGCCTGAGCCTGGGCTGATAAGGTCATCAGCGATACCAGCGCCATCATCATTTGTTTCTTCATCATAGATTCTTATTTTAAGTTTGTTTATGTAATCTTACAACTTCGAGAAGATTTTCTTGCCCTTAGCGTAGTACTGCCAAAGGATGGAACAGTCGAAAACCTGAGGGATTTCGCCCGCTACTCTATTAGCCTGAATCTTCTTGCGGTCTTCATCGAAATCATGCTTCCATGTCTGGAAAGCCTTGCGGGCCTTGAAGATAGCCTTGAGGTCACCCATGTTGTGTTTCAGGATAAGCATCTCGAAAGCAGCCAGATAATCCAAGAACCATCTCACTCTCATGACATGTTTCAAATCTCTATCACTCAGATTCTTATAAAGCATCGTTAAATTGTTTCTGAAATTCAGATAGGTCTTCATCGGATTACTTTTCGGCAAGGTTCCACCACCCACATGATATACTTCGCTCTCGGGAATGCAATAGATTTTTCTACCCATCAGGCGCAATCGCCAACAGAGATCTATCTCCTCATTGTGGGCGAAGAAGCGACCATCCAAGCCGCCTGCCTCCCAATAATCCTTGGAACGGATCATCATGCAGGCACCTGTGGCCCAGAGCACTTCCTGCTGGTAATCATACTGTCCATTGTCACGCTCCACGGTATCGAAGATGCGGCCCCGACAGAACGGGTAACCATACTTATCGAGGAATCCACCACAAGCCCCGGCATATTCGAAACTATCCTTGTCGTATTCCGCCAGGAGCTTAGGCTGGCAAGCTGCCACCTGCGGATGGGAATCCATGAACTCAATGAGCGGAGTGAGCCAATGATGCGAAACCTCTACATCACTGTTCAGAAGCACATAATACTCGGCTTCTATCTCCTTCAATGCCCGATTGTAGCCCTCGGCAAAACCGAAGTTCTGCTCCAGGACGATGGTCTTGACATGAGGAAACTGGGTTTCCAAGAGGAGCATGGATTGGTCTGACGAACTGTTGTCCGCCACCCATATCTCGGCATCCTGCCGTGAATACTCCACGACATTAGGCAGATACTTGGCAAGCATCTGCTGCCCGTTCCAGTTTAATATTACGATTGCAACTTTTGCCATACTTTTATAATAAACTCTTTAATTTATTATTCAGGAGATTGGTAAACTCATAGTTCTTGAGTCCCCATTTCGGTGCGA
>ERZ773178.4144-NODE-4144-length-11239-cov-5.559281_pt1 | contig 11239 bp, 7 predicted proteins | sample MGYA00580533_ERZ773178 | MGnify/ENA primary metagenome ERZ773178 (study PRJEB29015, sample SAMEA2737859) | human gut metagenome | biome: human gut; feature: human-associated habitat; material: faeces | place: China | collected 2012 ...
CCAAGGACATCAAGGCCTTCTACATGAAGCAGAACGACGACGGCAAGACGGTGCGCGCCATGGACGTATTGTTCCCGGGAATTGGCGAAATCATCGGCGGTTCGGAGCGAGAGGCCGATTATGGCAAACTTCATGCAAGAGTCGCCGAATTGGGCATGAGCGAGAAGGAACTCTGGTGGTATCTCGATACCCGCCGCTGGGGTTCGGCGCCGCACTCGGGCTTCGGCCTGGGCTTCGACCGCCTGCTGCTTTTCGTGACGGGCATGACCAACATCCGTGACGTGCAGCCGTTCCCGCGGACGCCCCAGCACGCCGACTTTTGACGAAAGCCGTCCGAGTGCGGCGCCTTCCGGCCTTCCCTCGCCGTCCGCGACAGCCACATACTTGAGTGTGCTCCTGCCGCGCCCGACTTCCCGAAACCCGGAATCTGTCCGCCCTGAACGACTTTCGAAAACCCTAAAACCCGATAAATGAAGAGACCAAATTCGGAATGCTGAACAATTCTTAATTTGGACCCAATATGGCTATTAATCAGAAACAGGTACTTTCGCTTCAGCAGAAGCTCTCTCCGCAGCAGATACAGATGATCAAGCTGCTGGAACTGCCCGCCGTGCAGCTCGAACAGCGCATCAAACAGGAGATCGAAGACAATATCGTGCTGGAAGAGGAGGAGCGTTCGGCCGAGGACGAGGAGCAGCCTCCCCAGCAGATCTCCTTCGACGAATACCTCCGGGAGGACGACACGCCGTCGTACAAGAGCCGCATCAACAACTTTTCGAAGGACGACAAGCAGCGTCCGGTCTATCTGACCGAAGGACGGTCGTTGCAGGAATATCTCGTCGAGCAACTGGGCTACCGCAATCTTCCGGAGCGCGACTTGCGGCTGGCGGTCTACCTGATCGGCAGCATCGACGAGGACGGCTACCTGCGCCGCGACCTGGAGTCCGTGGCCGACGACATCGCCTTCACGATGGGGCTTGAAACGACGGCCGAGGAGCTGGAACGCCTGCTCGGAATCATTCACGAACTGGAGCCGGCGGGCATCGGCGCGCGCGACCTGCGCGAATGCCTGCTGTTGCAGATGGCGCAGATGCCGGTCAACACCCGTCCGCGGCGGCTGGCCAGGAAGATTCTGACCAGCTATTTCGACGAGTTCGTCAAGAAGCACTACGAGAAACTGATGGCGCGGCTGCAAATATCCGAGGACGATTTCCGCGACGCGATCGCCGAGATCCGCCACCTGTCGCCCAAGCCCGGCAACCTCTACGCCGAGGGCGGCACGGACACCACGCCCTACATCATTCCGGATTTCATCCTCGACTATCAGGACGGGCGGTTCAACCTCTCGCTGAACTCCTACAACGTTCCCGAGGTGCGCGTCAACCGCCGCTATATGGAGATGATCCGCGAAATGGTGGGTTCGGACGGACGGGTCAGGGAGAAGGACAAGGAGGCCATTCAGTTCGTGAAGAACAAGATCGACTCGGCGAAGTGGTTCATCTCGGCCATCAAGCAGCGGCACGACACGCTGATGCGCACGATGCAGACCATCCTGGACTACCAGCAGGAGTATTTCAAGGACGGCGACAAGTCGAAACTCCGGCCGATGATCCTCAAGGACATCGCCGACCGCACGGGGCTGGATGTGTCGACCATCTCGCGCGTGGTGAACAGCAAGTACGTGCAGACGCAGTTCGGCATCATACTTCTGAAGTCGCTCTTCTCGGAGGCGATGCAGACCGACAGCGGCGAGGAGGTGTCGAGTTACGAGATCAAGAATATCCTGCAGGAGTGTATCGACGACGAGGACAAGCGCCATCCGCTGACGGACGAGACGCTGATGGACATCCTCAACGGCAAGGGTTACCGCATCGCCCGGCGCACGGTGGCCAAATACCGCGAGATGCTGGGCATTCCCGTCGCCCGGCTCCGCAAACAGATATAGCGAAGTTTTGACCCGGCGGCTTCGCGTACGCCCTTTTACCGGGCGGCCGTGCTGCCGGAAATATGCCTTCCCGCCGGATGGACAATTGCCGGACAGCTGCGGGGCGGGAGGCCGTGATAAATTTGAATGATGTATAAGAAACTTTCGAACGGAATATCGTGGGTGCTGCACCCGTTCCTGCTGCCCCTCTACCTGATCGTCGTGTTGCTGACGCTCACCGTTTTCGCGCATTATCCCGCCAATGTGAAGTTCTACCTGCTGTGGGTCGTCGTGCTCTATGCGATGATCATCCCCCTGCTGGCGTTGGGCGTGCTGCGCTCATTGGGACGCATTTCCGACTTCAAGATCGACAACCGGCGCGAGCGGCTGCTGCCGCTGCTGGTCGGGGCCGTCTGCTACGTGCTTTGCGCCATCACCATCGCCAAGATCCCGTCGGCGATCTTCCTGCGCAAGTTCATGATCGCCGCGGCGTGCTGCGAAGTGCTCTGCTTCGTCGTGTCGTTCTACTGGAAGATCAGCCTGCACCTTACGGCCATGGGCGCTGCCGTGGCGCTGCTGGTGGTGATGAACGTTGCGGGCGTAGGCAACATGATGGTGCCGCTGATGGTCGCCATTCTCTGTGCGGGTGCACTGGCCTCCGCACGCCTTTACCTGGGCTGCCATAACGGACAGCAGGTGCTTGCGGGTTTCTGCGGCGGCTTTGCCGTCGCGACGCTGGCTGTGCTGTTCCTGTAATCCGTTTTCGGGCCGGATATGCTTCCGGTGCGGGTCTCCGCACGAATCCCTCCTCCGCACCCCCCCCCTCGGCACGATACCCTTCGCACACGGATAATTCGCGCACGGACAATAAAAAATCCCGGGCTTCCTTGCCAGAAGCCCGGGATTTCCCATACTTAATACTTGGCTGCCGGTTATACGCAACCCTGCGCCAGCATGGCGTTGGCGACCTTCATGAAGCCTCCGATGTTGGCTCCGACTACGTAGTTGATGTAGCCGTCGGGCTGGGTGCCGTACTGCACGCATACCGAGTGGATGTTCACCATGATTGAGCGGAGTTTTGCGTCGACCTCTTCGGGCGACCAGGTGATACGCATCGAGTTCTGCGTCATTTCGAGCCCCGAGGTCGCAACGCCGCCGGCATTGGCAGCCTTGCCCGGGGCGAAGAGCAGCTTGTGCTGCTGGAAGATGCGGATGGCATCGGGGGTCGAGGGCATGTTCGCCCCTTCGGCTACGCAGATGCAGCCGTTGTCCACGAGCGCCTGCGCCTGGTCTCCGTTCAGCTCGTTCTGCGTGGCGCACGGCATGGCGATGTCGCACTTCACGCCCCACGGGCGCTCGCCGGGGTAGTACTTGGCCGACGGATAGCGGTCGGCGTACTCCTTGATACGTCCGCGGAAGATATTTTTCAATTCCATTACATATTCCAGTTTTGCCTCGTCGATGCCTTCGGGGTCGTGGATGTAACCCGACGAATCGGAGAGCGTCACGACCTTCGCACCGAGTTGCGTCGCCTTCTGGCAGGCATACTGTGCCACGTTGCCCGATCCCGAGATGCAGACGGTCTTGCCTTTGAACGACTCCTTGCGCGTGGCGAGCATCTCCTGTGCGAAGTAGCAGGTGCCGTAGCCCGTCGCTTCGGGGCGCAGCGGGCTGCCGCCCCAGTCGCGTCCCTTGCCGGTGAGCGTTCCCGTAAATTCGTCGCGCAGGCGCTTGTACTGTCCGAACATGAAGCCTATCTCACGGCCGCCGACGCCGATGTCGCCTGCCGGGACGTCGGTGTCCTGTCCGATGTGGCGCTGCAATTCGGTCATGAACGACTGGCAGAACTTCATCACCTCGTTGTCCGAGCGGCCCTTGGGGTTGAAATCCGAACCGCCCTTGCCGCCGCCCATCGGCAGCGTCGTGAGGCTGTTCTTGAAGGTCTGTTCGAAGGCGAGGAACTTCAGAATCGACAGGTTGACCGAAGGGTGGAAGCGGATGCCGCCCTTGTAGGGGCCGATGGCGCTGTTCATCTGCACGCGGTAGCCGCGGTTGATCTCGATCTCGCCTTTGTCATTGAGCCAGGGCACACGGAAAATGATGACGCGCTCGGGTTCCGCGATGCGTTCCAGAACTTTCATTTTCTGCAATACGGGGCTCGCCACGATGTGGGGAGCCAGCGATTCGGCGACCTCGCGGACGGCCTGGTGGAATTCCGGCTCATTGGGATTGCGGAGGATTAGTTGCGCCATGAAATCTTCGACGTACTGATGTGCTTGCTCGTTCATAGTCAATCTGTGTTTAAGGGTTTGTGGAATCTGTTCGGTGGTAAAAATAATGTATCTGTTCGAGTTTTGCAAGTTCTTTAAGAAATTGCTAAAATATTTTACTTATGCCGTTTGCGACTTCTGCACCCCATCTGCTTACTGTCCGGGGGAGTGCGGGGAGCGATCGGTAAATATCCGTAATAAAAAATGACAGATCCGCCGTGAATCTGTCATTTTGAAAAAAATATGAATTTTTTTCAACTATTTCGCATTTTCTCCCGTTTCCTTGCTGAATTCGAATCCGATGTATACGTTCTTGTACTGTTCGAGCAGGGCGACGATAGTCTCCATCGACGAGATTTTGCTGCCGTAGGATTTGATGATCTCGATGAGCTTGCTGACCGGGAAGACCAGTATCATTTTCGTCCCGCTGAGGGATACGTGTCCCGGAACCTCGCCCAAGTCGAGCTTTTCCTTGCCGAGTTTCTCCTTGGCGAATTTCATCGCGGCCACATGGGTCGAAGGGTCGAACGTATAGGTGCCCGACAATTTGTAATTGCCCATTTGGGTACTGAATGCGCCGTCTTTGCCGAATGTGACCGAACCTGCGCCGGACTTGATGCCCACCGTTTGGTAGACCTTGTCGAGCTGGCTTTTGACGGTACCTTCGAGCGCCGATCCCCCGAGCTGGCTCAGCAGGTCGTTGCCTTCGAATTTTACGCCCGGAGCGGAGTAGTTCCATGTCCCGACCAGCGCATATTGGGTCAGTTTGCCGTCTGTCGCCTTGTCTGCGGCCTCCGTCGCGGCCTTTTTCAGTGCTTCCTGCCAGTCCTGTGCCGACGCGGTGCCGCCTGCGAGCAGCAGTGACGCGGCGATGGACAAAAGGGTTTTCTTCATTTTTATTTATTCGTATTTACGGTTTACAGTGTTTCGAGTTCCTTGAGCCATACGGCTGCCGAGGCGTCCGAAGGCATACGCCAGTCGCCCCGGGGCGACAGAGCCACCGAACCGACCTTCGGGCCGTCGGGCATTGCCGAGCGCTTGAACTGCTGCGAGAAGAAGCGGCGGAAGAATACCTCCAGCCATTTCCGGATCGTAGCGTGGTCGTAGCTGCCGCGGAATGCCTGTTCGGCCAGGAACAGGATCTTTGCCGGGCGGTAACCTCCGCGGATGAAGTTGTAGAGGAAGAAATCGTGCAGTTCGTAAGGGCCTACCAGGTCTTCGGTCTTCTGGCTGATCCTGCCGTCCTTGTCCGCCGGCAGCAATTCCGGGCTGACCGGCGTGTCGATGATGTCGAGCAGCGTGGCGCGGGCCCCCGCATCCGATTCGGTGTCGGCCACCCATTTTACCAGATGGCGCACCAGCGTCTTGGGCACCGAGGCGTTCACGCCGTACATCGACATCTGGTCGCCGTTGTAAGTCGCCCATCCCAGGGCCAGTTCGCTCAGGTCGCCCGTGCCGACTACCAGCCCGCCCTCCATGTTGGCGACGTCCATCAGTATCTGCGTGCGTTCGCGTGCCTGGCTGTTCTCGTAGGCCGCCGAGCGGTCTTCGGGGTCGAGCCCGATGTCCCTGAAGTGTTGCAGGCAGGCGTCGCGGATCGGGATTTCGCGCACGGTGACGCCCAGGCTGCGCATCAGTTCCAGCGCATTGTTGTAAGTGCGATCCGTGGTGCCGAACCCGGGCATCGTGATGCCGATGATTCCCGTGCGGTCGAGTTGCAGCTTGTCGAACGTGCGTACCGCCACGAGCAGCGCCAGCGTCGAGTCGAGCCCGCCCGAGATGCCGACCACGGCCTTCTCGCAGCGCGTGTGTACCAGCCGCTTGGCCAGCCCGTGCGACTGTATCTGGAAGATCTCCTCGCAGCGCTGGCTGCGGTGCGCTTCGTCCTGCGGCACGAACGGCATCGGGTCGATATCGCGGTCGAGCGCCGCCGCGCGCAGCCCTTCGGGGATTTCCATTTCGATCACGGTGTTCTCCGCCGCGCCTTCATTCACGCGGAACGAGGTGTTCCTGAGGCGTTCGAATTCCAGCCGTTCGATGTCGAGGTCGGCCACGACCAACTGCTCTTCGAGCACGAAACGCTTCGCTTCGCGCAGGATCTTCCCGTTTTCGGCGATGATGCCGTTCCCGGCGAATACCAGGTCGGTCGATGATTCGCCGAAGCCGGCCGAGCAGTAGACATAACCCCCGATCGTGCGTGCCGACTGTTGCGCTACGAGCTGCCGCAGGTAGGCGTGCTTGCCGACGGCCTCGGGCGATGCCGAGAGGTTGAAGATCACCTTCGCGCCGCTGAGTGCCATGTGCGACGAGGGCGGCACTACCGTCCAGAGGTCTTCGCACAGCTCCACGCCGAACTCCGTGCCGTTGACCTCGAACGTGAGGCCTGCGCCGAAATCCGCAGCCTGCCCCGCGACGGGGATCGTCTCTTCGGAGATGCCTGCGCCCGATGCGAACCAGCGGTTCTCGTAGAATTCCGTATAGTCGGGGATATAGGTTTTGGGGACGACGCCCAGTATGCGCCCCTGCGTGAAGACCACGGCGCAGTTGTAGAGCGTTTGTCCGTGGCGCAACGGGGCCCCCGCGATCATCGTCAGCGGCAACTTGCGCGTGTCGCGTACCAGCCTTGCTAACGCCTCGTCGGCCGCGTCGAGCAGTGCGGGTTGCAGCAGCAGGTCGCCGCAGGTGTAGGCCGTCAGGGCCAACTCGGGGAACGCGACGATCTCCACGCCCCGCTGTGCCGCTTCGTCGGCCATAGCGGCCATGCGCTCCGCATTGAAATCGCAGTCGCCGACCCGTACGTGCGGCACGGCCGCCGCCACTTTCAGAAAACCGAAGCTATCCATATATACGTTATGTTATTCCGCCCACAACTGCGCCAGGTTCAGGATCACCTGCTCTGTCTTGTGCATCGTGGTGAGCGAGCAATATTCGAATTTGCCGTGGAAGTTCATGCCTCCCGTGAAGAGGTTGGGGCAGGGCAGCCCCATGAACGACAGGCGTGCGCCGTCCGTACCGCCGCGTATGGGGCGTACGATCGGGTTCACGCCGGCCATTTCCATGGCTTTGAGCGCCTTGTCGATCACCTGCGGGTGCGGTTCGACCATCTTGCGCATGTTGAAATACTGGTCTTTGAGCGTCAGGGTCAGCACCCCGTCGCCGTATTTCTTCTTCAAAAGGTCGACGCAGGCCCACATGAATACCTTTTTCTGCTCGAATTTCTCCGCATCGTGGTCGCGGATGATATAGCTGACCGAGGCTTTCTCGACCGTGCCGTTCAGCCCTACGCAGTGGTAGAACCCTTCGTATCCTTCGGTGTACTGCGGACGTTCGGCGGCCGGCAGCAGCCCTTGCAGTTCGCACGCCACGTCGAGCGCATTGACCATCTTGTTCTTGGCGTATCCCGGGTGGACGTTGCGTCCCTGAATGTCGATTTTGGCGCTTGCGGCGTTGAAGTTCTCGTATTCCAGCTCACCCTCCATGCCGCCGTCGACCGTGTAGGCGAAGTCGGCGCCGAAGGCCCTGACGTCGAAGAAATCGACCCCGCGGCCCACCTCCTCGTCGGGCGTGAAGCCGATACGTATCTTGCCGTGTTTGATCTCGGGGTGTGCGAGCAGGTACTCGGCGGCGGTCATGATTTCCGCCACGCCCGCCTTGTCGTCGGCACCCAGCAGCGTCGTGCCGTCGGTATGGATCAGCGTGTGCCCCTTGAAGAACTCCAGCTCGGGGAAATCCGTGACCCGCATCGTCAGCTGGCCGTTCAGTGCGATGTCGCAGCCGTCGTACTCCTCGATGACGTGGGGTTTGACATCCTTGCCGCTCATGTCGGGCGAGGTGTCCACATGGGCGATGAACCCGATCACCGGGGCATTCTCGCAACCCGGCGTCGCAGGGACGGTGCCCATCACGTAACCGTACTGATCCATCGAGACCTCGGTCATGCCCAATGCCTCCATTTCGTCGCGCAGGGCGGCCAGCAGGACTTTCTGTTTTTCGGTCGAAGGGAACGTCGTGCTCTCCTCCGACGACTGGGTGTCGTAGGAGACGTATTTCAGGAATCTTTCTTTTAAATCCATGACAATATCTGTTTATGGTTTATTCCTCTTTTTTTGCCCGGAGCGTGTGCCATGCGAAATAGCCGATCAGTACGAGGTACATTGCCAGCCCCGTCCACTCGGCGGCGTTCGAGGCCGCCCAGCCGCTCAGGAACCAGTCCACCTCGGCGAATTTCAAGAGGGCGCTCACCACACCCATCAGCGCGCCGCCGGCGATGAAGCCCGAGGCGATGAGCGTTCCGCGGTCGAAACGCGCCTTGTTGAGCCCCTCGTCCTTCGAACGGTTCGATACGAACCATGCCACCAGGCCGCCCACGACCAGCGGTGCGTTCAGCTCCATCGGGATGAACATGCCCAGCGCGAATGCGAGGGCCGGAACACCGATCGAGGTCAGCACCAGCGCCAGTGCCGCGCCGCAGAAGTAGAGCATCCACGGGGTCTGCCCGCCCGTCATCAGGGGCTGTATCACGGCGGCCATGGCGTTGGCCTGCGGGGCCACGAGGGCGCCTTCGCCCACGAACCCGTACGATTTGTTGAGGATGATCATCACCCCGGCTACGGTCGCCGCAGCAACGAACGTGCCGAGGAATTTCCAGGCCTCCTGCTTGCGGGGCGTCGTGCCGAGCCAGTAACCGATCTTCAGGTCGGTGATGAACCCTCCGGCCATCGAGAGCGCCGTGCAGACCACGCCGCCGATGATCAGCGCCGCCGTCATGCCCGTCGTGCCGCTCAGCCCGACGCTCACCAATACCAGTGACGAGAGGATCAGCGTCATCAGCGTCATGCCCGACACGGGGTTCGTGCCGACGATGGCGATGGCGTTGGCCGCCACGGTCGTGAAGAGGAACGCGATGACGAAGACGATCAGGATGGCCGTGACGGATTGTACCCAGCCGTCCAGCAGCCCGAAGTGGAAGAATATGAAGACCGAGATGAGCGTGGCGATCAGGATCGTGAGGATCCGCTTCATCGTCAGGTCGCGCTGCGTGCGTTCTACCGCAGCCGGGGCGGTTTTGTTGCCCCCCCCCAGTTCCGATACGGCCAGCCCTACAGCCTGGCGGATGATCTTCGACTGCTTGACGATGCCGATGATGCCCGCCATGGCGATGCCTCCGATGCCGAGCGGTTTGCCGATGAAGGCGAAGAGGTTTTCTGCCGTGAAGATGCTGCCGGGGTCGGCGAGGATGTCGGCGCGCGTCACGCCCAGCAGCGAGGCCAGCGCCGCGGGGTCGATCGTGTCGGCCAGCGACCCTACGAGCGGTACGACGAGGAACCACACCAGGCACGAACCCGCCGTGATGATCATGGCGTATTTCAATCCGATGATGTAGCCCAGGCCCAATACGGCGGCCGACGTGTTGAGCGAGAATACCACCTTGAACTTGTCGGCTGCCACCTGTCCCCACGCACAGATGCGCGTCGATACCGACTCCGTCCACATGCCGAACGTGCCTACCGCGAAGTCGTAGAGGCCGCCTATGAGACCTGCCACGGCCAGCAGTTTGGCCTGGTTGCCGCCCTTCTCGCCCGAGATCAGCACCTCGGTCGTGGCCGTAGCCTCGGGGAAGGGGTATTTCCCGTGCATCTCCTTGACGAAATATTTGCGGAACGGGATCAGCAGCACGATGCCCAGCAGCCCGCCGAAGAGCGACGAGAGGAACACCTGGTAAAATGCCGCGTCGAGCCCGAGGATGTAGAGCGCCGGGAGGGTGAAGATGGCACCCGCGACGATCACGCCCGACGAGGCGCCGATCGACTGGATGATGACGTTCTGTCCCAGCATGTTCCTCTTACCCATCACGTTGCCCATGCCGACGGCGATGATGGCGATCGGGATCGCTGCTTCGAATACCTGCCCGACCTTCAGGCCGAGGAAGGCCGCGGCGGCCGAGAAGACGATGGCCATGACGATACCCATCGTGACCGAGTAGGGCGTCACCTCCCTGGGCGACGACGAGGCGGGCATGATGGGCGTGTACTCTTCGCCCGGTTTGAGTTCCCGGTAGGCGTTCTCGGGCAATGACGTAAGTTGTTTTTCCTGTTCCATTTATTGAGGTTCTTTGATGTACTTGTCCAGGTCTTTGAGAATGTAGTAGCGGTTCAGCGACGCCGGGGCTTTCTTTGCGTCGAGATAACTGTATATCGCGCCGACGGCAGCCGCGAGGCGCAGCCGTTCCGCGTGCTGCTCCGATGCGGCCACCATGTCGAAGAGCAGTTCGGCGAACTTGTCCAGTTCCTGGTCGCCGAACCCGTATTCGTCCGTAAGCCGGCCGATGAAATCCGCCTCATCCAGCAACGTGTCGATGTCGATGTCCAGTTTCTCGGCCAGCTCCGTCTTGGCCGTCGTCCGTATCTGCTCCGGGGAGGCCGATTGTCTCATCAGCCCGATTTTGGCCATCAGGGCGGCGATCAGCTCCCCGATCCTGTTGATCTCCCGTAAGATATAATCTTCCATGTCCTTAGCGGTTGTCGCCGCTGCCCGAGATGATGTGGCGTTGCATGCGCGAGCGGAGTTTGTCGACGTTCATCTGCGCCACGTCGTCCAGTTCGTACCCCAGGTCGCGGGCGAGCGTCGCGCAGTACCACAATACGTCGCCGATCTCCTTGACGATCTCCAGCCGCTTCTCGTCCGTGAACTCCTCGTGGGCGTCGCGGATGACCTTTTTGACCTTGTCGGCCACTTCGCCCGCCTCGCCCGTAAGCCCGAGCGTGGGGTAGATGATGCGACGATTTTCGGGATAGATTGCCGTTTCGAGTGCGTGCTGCTGGTATTCGTTGAGTGTCATGGTTTTGATTTTGAGCGTGAATATTGGGTGGTACCGAGGGCAAAAATAGCAAAATAATTTAAAAATACGCATAAAAAAGCCCCTGTTCCTATGGAACAAGGGGCAAAGGATTTTTTGAGGGGGGGGCTGTACGGGCATTCCGTTGCCGGACATTGCCGAGTGCCGCATGCCGGCTGGCAGTGGAGGCCGGACGGTCTGCTGCCGTCC
>ERZ773178.4146-NODE-4146-length-11238-cov-4.322096_pt1 | contig 11238 bp, 9 predicted proteins | sample MGYA00580533_ERZ773178 | MGnify/ENA primary metagenome ERZ773178 (study PRJEB29015, sample SAMEA2737859) | human gut metagenome | biome: human gut; feature: human-associated habitat; material: faeces | place: China | collected 2012 ...
GATTTTATTTCGGGGACAAAGATAGTTATTTTTATGTTATATAACACTTTATTGAATCTTTTTTTGCTGATTTTGTAATAAAAAAGCATTTTATCCCCTTATTTAGGGTGTTTTTCGAGGTATTCTACCCAGATTCTTGCCGCTTCTTCCACCATTTTAGCACACGGACGTTTGCTATAATATTGAGTATTACGTTCTTCGGGAACAGTCGAAATCGGCTCTTTTTTCTTTAATCCCAACAATTCTCCGCAAATCAACGACCCGTTGCGTTTTTTAAATTCGGCAGCCAATTCCTGCACTACCGCATAGTTTGCAGCTTTTCCTTCACGATCTGTCGCTTCGGTAGCTCCGGTTTCCAGTCCGGCTATCAGGAACAGTCCGCAAGCAGCCCCGCATGTCTCACGCATCCGCCCGATTCCTCCGCCAAAAGAGGCTGACATACGCACTGCCTGCTCCTGTGTGAAACCATACATATCGGCAAATGCAGCTACTACAGACTGCGAGCAGTTATATCCGCTCTTAAAAAGTTCTACAGCTTTTTGTATTCTATCTTCCATGCTATTTTCTATTTTTATTCTATTTCCAAAGCCATTGGACAATGATCTGAATGTACGGCATCGTTCAGTATGCTGGCACTTTTCAGCATCGGACGTACCGGCTCACTGGTCATGCAATAGTCAATCCGCCAGCCTTTATTCTTGGCACGCGAATTAAAACGATAGCTCCACCACGTATACTCCTGTTTCTCCGGATAGAGCAGACGGAAAGAATCAATAAATCCTGCAGAAAGGAAACGAGTCATCCATTCCCGTTCTTCGGGCAGGAAGCCGCTGTTCGTGGCATTCCGGACAGGATCATGAATATCAATCGGCTCATGACAGATATTATAGTCACCGCAAAGGATAAGGTTCGGACGAGTCTTGCGCAGCTCTGTCACATATTTCTGAAAGTCTTCCAGCCACACCATTTTAAATGCCTGCCGTTCGTCTCCGCTCGTTCCCGAAGGATGATAAACACTGACTACGGACAAGTCGCCAAAATCCGCACGGATAAAACGCCCTTCATTGTCATAAGCTTCTATCCCCATACCATATTCCACATGATCGGGTTCCTGCTTAGTAAGGATCGCCACACCGCTGTATCCCTTCTTTTGTGCAGAATAGAGATAAGCCTTGTAACCCAAAGCTTCAAATACTTCTGCCGGATATTGGTCCGGCTGTAGTTTTGTCTCTTGCAGACAAAGAATATCCGGATTCTCCTGCACCAGCCATTCCGGCAAACCTTTAGAAACGGCAGCACGAAGCCCGTTCACATTATAAGTAATAATCTTCATCATTTTATAGTTTATAGATTTATGTTCGTTTTATGAAAACAGCAGCATTATATTCAATACCGAAACAATGACTGCAATAGCATATAATACAAAAGTACTCCAACGGCTATTGACATAATTCCCCATTACCTTTCGGGATGAAGTCAGCCCTACTTGCAGGAATACCGTGAAAGGCAACTGAATACTCAATATCATCTGCGAAATCAGTAATCCCTTGAATGGATCACCAATAAAGAAAATCAGCAACAGCGCAATTCCCAACGAAAGGATTACTCCTACCTGCGAGTGACTGTCTTTAATATGATATGACTCTCCAAAGATACCTGCAAAGATAGAACCTGCCGCCATTCCGCTTGTTATAGTGGACGAAATACCTGCCATCAACAGAGCCAATGCGAATACGATTGCCGCATTACTTCCCAACAAAGGTTCAAGCAGTGATTTGGCTTGTTGCAATTCTTCCACCTGAATGCCGCTTTTAAAGAAAGTAGCAGCAGCCAGCAGAATCATAGCACTGTTAATTGCCCAGCCAACGATCATCGAGAAAAGCGTATCGAACAACTCGTATTTCAATACTTTCTTGATAGACGCATCGTCTTTCTTATTATACTCGTGACTCTGTATTACTTCCGAATGCAGAAACAGATTATGAGGCATCACAACCGCTCCCAGCACACTCATAATAATCAGCATACTACCCTTCGGGAAAGCAGGCGTCACCCAACCCATCGTCGCAGCCGGCCAGTCTATTTCTACCAGAAACAATTCATAAATAAATGAAAGACCGATCACCGAGACAAAAGCAATAATGGAACGTTCTATCTTTTTATAGGAGTTGGTAAAGAGCATGATGGAGACAAAAAGTGTAGTCAGCACCGCCCCCCACATAATAGGCATATCAAACAGCATCTCCAATGCGATGGCTCCTCCCAGAATCTCAGCCAATGAAGTAGAAATAGACGCCAATACCGCCGTACCCAAAATAGGACGGGATACCCATTTAGGAGTATATTTCGTAGCGGCTTCCGAAAGGCAAAGCCCCGTAACAATCCCCAAGTGAGCAACATTATGCTGGAGGACAATCAACATGATAGTGGATAAGGTGACCACCCAAAGAAGTGAATAGCCGAACTCGGAACCTGCGGCAAAATTTGATGCCCAGTTGCCCGGATCAATAAATCCGACAGTTACCAAAAGTCCGGGACCAATATATTTAAAAACATCCAGTCCGCCCAGATAACGTTTATGATCTTTCCGTTTCAAGTCTTGAAAAATATTCTTCATCATTGCATAATAGTTTATTCAGCACAAATATACTTATAAATAACGACCGAAGGTCGATTTTGGTTCAAAATACCGACAAATAGGGAAAGGTACGGCACAATAAAAAACCTCCGGCAAAATGAATTGCCGGAGGCCAGTGTATATTTTATAAAGGGAGACTTCCGTTAATATCCCATTTCATGCAGTGCATGGCACAACTGATCGGGACAGGACGTCGGTCTGCCACTGCAACGTACTCCTTCAAGTTTCTTGATAACCTCTTCTACCTTCATTCCCTTTACCAGACGTGAAAGTCCCTGAAGATTTCCGTTACATCCTCCCCAAAAGGCAACTTCCTTCACAACTCCATCTTCTACATTCAGTTCGATGTTTGTGCTGCAAGTACCCTGGGTTCTATAAACATATTCCATAATCCACTTACTCCTCGTTTCCGCCTTCTTCCGGCTTCATGTTTGTATAAACAGTCTGCACGTCATCAAATTCTTCAAGACGTTCTATCATCTTATCTAAAGTTTCGCGTTGTTCCGGGGTTACCTCTTTCAGATCGTTCGGGATATAAGTAAAATCACCGCCGACATCCTCGAAGCCACACTCTTCAAGATGTTTCTGAATAGCGGCATAGCTCTTAGGATCACCGTAGATAGTGATTGTTCCTTCTTCGTCATCCTGTTCGTACTCATCTTCTACGTCGTAATCAATCAGATCAAGGATCAGTTCTTCCATATCCATGCCGTCCTTTATCTTGAAAGTGAACATACATTTATGGTCGAAAAGGAAAGCCAATGATCCCATTGTTCCGAGGTTACCACCAAATTTATTGAATACAGAGCGTACATCGGCTACCGTACGAGTCGTATTATCAGTCAGCGTATCTACAAAGACAGCAATTCCGTGAGGACCGTATCCTTCGTAAGTCATGCTCTTGTAGTCGCTCTGGTCCTTACCCATTGCATTCTTAATCGCACGTTCGATATTGTCCTTCGGCATATTCTCACGCTTACAAGTAGCGATAACCGAACGCAGTGTCGGGTTATTTTCCGGTTCCGGACCACCCGCCTTCACGGCAATAGCGATCTGTTTACCCAGTCTTGTAAATGTTTTAGCCATGTGGCCCCATCTTTTCAGCTTTGCGGCTTTTCTATATTCAAATGCTCTTCCCATTGGTTTGTATTAATTTTGAATTGTGAATTTTAAATTTATCTCAATTTTGCATTCAGCTTATCTTCCAGATTCTTCACCAGTTTAGACATGATCTTATCGATCATCTTATCGTTCAGCGTCTGAGTTTCATCCTGAAGCAGGAAGCTGACCGCATACGATTTCTTACCTGCTTCGATGTTCTTACCTTCGTATACATCGAAGAGTTCCACTTCTTTCAGCAGTTTCTTTTCTGTATCGTAAGCGATTTTTTCGATTTCGGCAAACTGTACGTTCTTGTCGAGCAACAATGCCAAGTCACGCTTCACAGCAGGGAATTTGGAAATTTCCTTGTAGCTGATCTTCACTGAACGGATAGCCTTCATCAGTTCTTTCCAGTTCAAGTCGGCATAATACACCTCATTATCTATATCGAATGCTTTCAGCAGTTTCTTCGTCACAACACCGAAAGAGGCAAGACGCTTCCCCCCCTTGGTATGAACAGAAAGTGCGGTAGCGAAAATATCGTCAGTCAGATTGCCAACTACCAGGTTGTGCAAATCCAGTCCCAGGCGCTTCAATATATTCTCTACATAAGCCTTCAATTCGTATACCGAACTGTTTTCATCCGGGTGTGCCCATGAGTTGGCTACTTTCTTTCCAGTCACCCACAAACCCAAGTGATAGTCTTCCGAATAGGTAGCCAGTACTTTTTCTGGATTCTTCTTGTCCGCATCGAAGTAATAGCAATTACCGAATTCGAAGAATTTCAAATCGGCATTCTTGCGGTTTGCATTGTGAGCGATGCTTTCCAGTCCACCGAACAGCAATGTCTGACGCATACAGTTCAGATCGGCACTCAGTGGATTCAGCAGCATCACCAGATGGTTGGATGGATAGTTCTCCAGACCGTCGTAGTAAGCGGCACGAGTCAGAGAATTATTCAGTATTTCATTGAAGCCACAGCCAACCAACTGTTCTGCAACCAGATTCTGTAATTTGTTTGATTTATCATGCTCACCCTTGGTTGTCAGACTGGAGTTCAGCGTAGTCGGGATTTCTACATTATTATATCCGTAGATACGTAGAATATCTTCGATCACATCGCAATCACGCTGTACGTCTACACGATAAGGAGGAGCGGCTAATGTCAGTCCGTCAACTGTCTCATTCATGATTTTCATTTCCAGGCTGGTAACAATGCTCTTGATCGTTTCCACGGGAATCACTTTACCAATCAGCGAATTTACTTTCTCATAAGAAAGTTCTACCATAAAGTCTTGTGGAGCTGCAACGCAAACATCCTTAATTTCGGATGAGATAGTGCCACCGGCCAGTTCTTTCACCATCAGAGCAGCCAGTTTCAGACAATAGATTACTCCGTTCGGATCGATGCCACGTTCGAAACGGAAAGAAGCATCCGTATTCAGACCGTGACGACGGGCAGTCTTACGCACCCATGTAGGATGGAAATAAGCGCTTTCGATAAATACATCTGTCGTAGCTTCCGTAGAACCGGAATCCAGTCCGCCGAATACACCGGCAATACACATCGCTTCTTCTTTGTTGCAGATCATCAGATCGCGTTCGTTCAACTTGCGTTCCACTTCATCCAATGTGACGAATGGAGTGCCTTCCGGCAATGTCTTGACAATTACTTCATTGCCTTTTATCTTTCCGGCATCGAAACAATGCAATGGCTGACCGAAAGCATGAACGATATAATTAGTAATATCCACTACATTATTAATAGGACGTACACCGATCAAGCGCAATTTATTCTGCAACCATTCGGGGCTTTCCTTCACAGTAACGCCTTTCACCGTAACGCCGGCATAGTGAGGACAGGCTTCGCTGTTTTCAACCACTACTTCGATATCCAAATCATGATTTTCCACCTTAAATCCATCTACAGATGGACGTTGCAAAGTAGCCTGCTTGCCATTCTGAATCAGGTAAGCATACAAGTCGCGGGCCACACCATAGTGTGAGCAAGCGTCTGCACGGTTAGGAGTAATATCTACTTCGAGTACGTAGTCACTCTTGATATTATAATAGTCTTTGGCGAGAGTACCCGGAACAGCTTCAGCCGGCAACACGATGATTCCTGCATGATCAGTACCAATACCGATTTCGTCTTCTGCACAAATCATCCCTGTAGATTCTACACCACGGATTTTTGACTTCTTGATAGTAAAGCATTCATCACCGTCATAAAGTTTGGTACCCAAAGTGGCAACCACTACTTTCTGTCCGGCAGCTACATTCGGAGCACCGCATACAATCTGTACAGGTTCGCCGTCTCCCAGATTGACGGTAGTGATATGCAAATGGTCGGAATTCGGATGTTCTTCGCAAGTCAGCACTTCACCGATTACGAGTCCTTCCAAACCACCCTTAATGGTTTGCACTTCTTCTACACCACCTGTTTCCAAGCCGATTGAGGTCAGCGCAGCAGCCGTTTCATCGGGGGTCAAATCAAAGTTGACATACTCTTTCAGCCAGTTATAAGAGATATTCATATAATTAAATTTTTATTGTTTCTCAAAAAGTTTCGCAAAGTTAATAAGATTTTTCGGTTGACATAGAACGATTTGAGAGAAAAATGTCAAGAGAAGCTAAACTAACAAGGACCTGACTGTATTATTCCCCAATAAATTCATGGTTGGTGACAAAGTGGCAAAAAAATAAAGGGGTATTCTTTGTCATTTTTGCCACCTATCCCTATCAGAATACAACCTGGCTATACTCTATAAAAAATAATCGACCGCTCGATTGGAGTAAATCGAGCGGTTATTTTCATCTGACTAAGCGGTCATTCTATTCAACCCAAAAGACGTTTTTTTAGAAAGGTAACGGTCCTTCCGTTGCACCGAACGGATTATTTCCCTGCGGAACAAAGTCCGGTTCCGGCGGAGGCATAGCACCGGCATTCAGTTTAGACCCCAGCATGGCACCTGCAGGTTCACCCGGCATCGGTATAACCATATCATCTTCCGGATTAGAGAATCGTGTAAACTCACCTTTGAATCGGAGCAAGACTTCACCTACCGCACCATTACGATGCTTGGCTATCACAATTTCCGCCATACCGCGAAGGTCGTTACCACGATCATCCTGATAAATCTTATAATATTCCGGACGGTGAATAAAACACACCATATCGGCATCCTGCTCGATGGCTCCGGATTCACGAAGGTCACTCAACTGAGGGCGTTTACCGTCAATACCTTCACGACTCTCCACACCACGATTCAACTGCGACAAGGCTATAATGGGAATGTTCAACTCCTTTGCCAATCCTTTCAACGAACGGGATATCGTACTAACCTCTTCCTGACGGCTACCGAATGCCATACCACTCGCATTCATCAACTGAAGGTAGTCAATAATAATGATTCTCACCCCATGTTCACGCACCAGACGACGTGCTTTGGTCCGGAGTTCAAACACAGACAAAGACGGAGTATCGTCCACATAAAGCGGAGCATCAAGCAGGTCTTTCAGTTTGTAGTCCAACTGTTGCCACTCATAGCTTGCCAATTGTCCACTTTTGATCTTCTCACTCGGAATCTCACAAACATTGGTGATAAGACGGTTGACCAACTGGACGTTACTCATTTCAAGAGAGAACAACGCTACCGGATTCCGATAATCCACAGCAATATTTTTAGCCATAGAAAGTACGAAAGCTGTCTTACCCATGGCAGGACGGGCAGCGATTATAATAAGGTCGGAGTTCTGCCAACCGGAGGTCATCTTGTCCAGTTTCGTAAATCCACTTTCAAGACCACTCAGACCGTCCGTTCGTGCAGCCGCTTTCTGAATCAGCTTATACGCTTCGTCAATTACCGGATTAATCTGCGTATAGTCTTTCTTCATATTCTGCTGGGAAATCTCAAACAACTTGCCTTCCGCCTCCTGCATCAAGTCGTCCACATCCAGTGTCTCATCAAAAGCCTTGCTTTGAATATTACTGGTAAACGTTATCAATTCGCGCGCCAACGATTTTTGTGCAATAATACGGGCGTGATATTCGATATGTGCGGAAGAAGCAACCTTACTGCTCAACTGAGTAATATAGAACGGTCCACCGACCTCTTCCAACTCACCTCTTTTGCTCAACTGCTCTTTGACCGTCAGAATGTCCACCGGCTTCTGATTAACGGCAAGATCAGTAATGGCAGCATAAATCAACTGATGACGATGCTCATAAAATGACTCCGGGCGAAGAATCTCACTCACCAGCGAATAAGCATCCTTCTCAATCATTAAAGCACCCAACACCGCCTCTTCCAGCTCCGGTGCCTGAGGTTGGATACGACCATAATCATTGACCGGTTGTACTTTAGTTGATTTTGTGTTACGGGAATTTCTTCTTTGTTCAGCCATCTGCTTATATACAATTTTATGATTTACAATTTATGATCCCCGGCTTTTATACATAGTAAAAGCCGAAAGGGATGACAAAGATAGAATATAATAATGAAGAAAAGATAAGGAAAAATGAAGATTTTAGTAACTTTGTCACCAATAGCATAAATTCGCAACCCATAATTTAAAATTCAAAAATAATAATTCAGAACGAATATGATCACTTTCCCAAACGCAAAAATAAACCTGGGACTCTCTATTACCGAGAAGCGTCCGGACGGATATCACAACCTCGAAACCGTATTCTACCCCGTCGCTCTCGAAGATGCGCTGGAAATCCGGACCAGCCCCGAAGCGGACAAAAAGTTCTCCCTGCATCAGTACGGAATGGAGATATCCGGTAATCCGGAAGACAATTTAGTGGTGAAAGCATATCTGCTATTAGATAAAGAGTTTCACCTCTCTCCTATCGAGATCCATCTGTACAAACACATTCCTTCCGGTGCCGGACTGGGAGGAGGCTCATCAGACGCGGCTTTCATGCTGAAATTACTCAACGAACACTTTCAGCTGAATTTATCCGAAGATCAGCTGGAAATATATGCCGCAACTTTGGGAGCAGACTGCGCTTTCTTTATCAGAAACGCCCCGACCTTTGCCGAAGGAATCGGCAACATATTCTCCCCCATTCCACTATCCTTAAAAGGATATAAGATTCTGATCATCAAACCGGATGTATTCGTATCAACGCGGGAAGCTTTCGCCAATATTCACCCTCATCATCCCGAATACTCGATCAAAGAAGCGATTAAACGCCCGGTAAATGAATGGAAAGAGATATTAATCAATGATTTTGAAGACAGCGTATTCCCCCAGCATCCGGTGATCGGAGAAATTAAAGCCGAACTATACAGGCAAGGTGCTGTTTATGCCTCTATGAGCGGTTCCGGTTCTTCCGTATATGGATTGTTCGAGCCGGAAGGGACTTTACCTGAAACTGATTGGGGAACTAACGTATTCTGTTTTAAAGGCAGGCTGTAAAAGAGTAACAAAAAACGGTACCACGACTCCCGTCGTAGTACCGTCACAACACAAACACAAAATAAAACACGACAAAACTACTATGCAATCATACCTGTCTATGCCGGAGAGGCATAAGTACCATTTACTCATATTCACATACTCACAAACAGATCAAGCTGATTAGCATCTAATAAACAAATCGAATGAACGATTTGTTTAAACTTTTATGTTAATTAAAACAAATATCTTTTTACTGAATGCCTCTTTCACGGAGTTTCAGCTGCCAATTCCATGCAGAGCGTAAAGTATCTTCTAATGTTTCTACCGCTTTCCAACCCAGTTCCTGGTTTGCATAATCGGGATTAGCCCATACCTTTTCAATATCACCTGCGCGACGGCCTACAATCTGATAATTCAATTTAACGCCGGTAGCTTTTTCAAAGCCATTAATCAGTTCCAATACTGAAACGCCGCGTCCTGTACCGATATTGAATACTTCTACTTTTTCTTTCTGTTTTTGCTCCAAAATACGGCGGATTGCAATCACATGTGCTTTAGCCAAGTCAACAACGTTGATAAAGTCACGGATACAAGAACCGTCAGGAGTATCATAATCGTCACCGAATACACTTAGTTTTTCACGAATACCCATCGCTGTCTGAGTCAGATAAGGAATCAGGTTTTGAGGAACACCGTTCGGAAGTTCACCCAGCAATGCTGTAGGATGTGCGCCAATCGGATTGAAATAACGCAGCAAAATAGCATTGATCGGGGCACCGGAAGCTATTGTATCACGGATAATTTCTTCATTAATCTGTTTTGTATTTCCATAAGGAGATTCCGCTTTCTTGATCGGAGCCTTTTCCGTTACAGGCAACTCATCCGGTTGACCATATACTGTACAGGAAGAAGAGAACACTATGCCTTCTACTCCATGTTTAGGCATTAACTCCAGAAGGTTGATTAAAGAAACCAGGTTGTTACGATAATAAAGCAACGGCTTCTCTACCGACTCTCCTACTGCTTTGCTTGCTGCGAAATGAATAATTGCTTTAATTCCTTTATATTTGGCAAATACGGCATCAAGGCCAGCAAAATCAAGACAATCCAGTTTCTCAAAAGCTGGGCGGATACCGGATACTTTCTCTATATTGTCAACAACGTCAGCACTCGAATTTGATAAATTATCGATAATGATTACTTCGTATCCACTGTTTTGTAGTTCTACAACGGTATGAGACCCAATATAGCCTGTTCCTCCCGTTACTAAAATTCTTTCTTTCATATAATTTTAAAATATGGTTAGTTTTTCGGTTTTCAGTTTGTTTGAGGTACAAATGTATGGAAATAAAATGGAAATGCAATAAACTATCGCAATTTTATTCACAGGAAGATACTTACGGGACGATTTGAGGGCGTTTTGGTATGATAAAAAACATATTCGGTATGAACAGATATAAAGAAAAAGGCCGGAAACAAACTGCCTGTATGTTGCCATACGACAGAGTTTCCAGCCTCTTTATCTAATTATCAACTTAGTCTTTTACACGACGCCAGAGAAGCCCATGAATGCCATTGCCAGCAAACCTGCGGTAATCAAAGCAATCGGAGTCCCCTGCATTCCTTTCGGAATCTTCACCAGGGTCATCTGCTCACGCAATCCGGCAAACAATACCAGTGCCAGACCAAAGCCAAGAGCAGTAGAGAATGCATATACAACACCTGTCAGCAGATCAAAGTCTTTCTGGATGACCAGGATTGCCACACCGAGAATACAGCAGTTCGTTGTAATCAACGGCAGGAACACACCCAGTGCCTGATACAAAGAAGGAGAAACTTTCTTCAGAATAATTTCTACCATCTGCACCAGTCCGGCAATAACCAGAATAAAAGTGATTGTCTGTAAGTACCCCAATCCGAAAGCGTCCAATACAAACTTCTGAATCAGGAATGTGACGATGGTAGCGATAGTCAGCACGAAAGCAACTGCCGCACTCATACCCATCGCTGTTTCCACCTTCTTGGAAACACCCAGGAACGGACAGATTCCCAGGAACTGCGACAACACAATGTTGTTTACAAAGATT
>ERZ773178.4154-NODE-4154-length-11210-cov-4.556163_pt1 | contig 11210 bp, 8 predicted proteins | sample MGYA00580533_ERZ773178 | MGnify/ENA primary metagenome ERZ773178 (study PRJEB29015, sample SAMEA2737859) | human gut metagenome | biome: human gut; feature: human-associated habitat; material: faeces | place: China | collected 2012 ...
GAATTTATCGCCGCTATTGAACTTGGTTCATCGAAGATAACCGGTGTGGCCGGAAAAAAGAACAGTGACGGAAGCATGCAGGTATTAGCGTATGCCCAGGAAGACTCTTCTACGTTCATTCGTAAAGGAGTGATCTTTAACCTGGACAAGACAGCGCAAAGCCTGACTTCAATCATCAACAGACTGGAAGGTGAGTTGAAAAACTCAATTGCCAAGGTATATGTAGGCATCGGCGGACAATCACTCCGCACCGTCCGCAATGTAGTAAGCCGCGACCTGGAGGAAGAAGCTATCATATCCGAAGAGCTTGTAAGCGCTATCGGTGATGAGAACATTGCCATCCCGGTGGTCGATATGGATATATTGGACGTAGCTCCACAAGAATATAAGGTAGGTAATAACCTGCAAGCCAATCCGGTAGGTCTGGTAGGAAGCCACATCGAAGGACGTTTCCTCAATATCGTTGCCCGTGCTTCCGTACGTAAGAACTTGGAGCACTGTTTCCAACAGGCTAAAATTGATATTGCCGACCAACTGATCGCTCCTTTAGTAACCGCAAATGCCGTACTGACAGAAAGCGAACGCCGTTCGGGTTGTGCACTGATCGACTTCGGAGCAGACACAACTACCATCTCTGTATATAAGAATAACATTCTCCGTTTCCTGACTGTATTGCCTTTGGGAGGCAACAGCATCACGCGTGACATCACCACCCTGCAAATGGAGGAGGAAGAAGCCGAACGCCTGAAAAAAGCCTACGGTGACGCCCTCTATGAAGAGGACCCCGAACAGGAAGAAGCAACCTGCAAACTGGATGATGACAACCGTATCATCAAAGTGGCGGATCTTAACAATATCATCGAAGCCCGTGCCGAGGAAATCGTTGCCAACGTATGGAACCAGATACAACTATCGAGCTACGAGGACAAATTGCTGGCAGGAATCATCTTGACAGGAGGAGCCGCCAACCTGAAGAATCTGGACGAAACCTTGCGCAAACGCAGCAAGATAGAAAAGATACGGATGGCGAAACTCCCACGCAATACGGTTCATGCGTCCAACAACATACTGAAGAAAGACGGTTCGCAGAACACTTTGTTCGGGCTCCTGTTTGAAGGTAACCAGAACTGCTGCCTGACGGAAACTGCTCCGCAAGCTGCTCCTGCACCATCAGTCTCCAAACCGGAGCCGGAAGTGCATAAGACAGTGGATATGTTTGAGGACGATCAGGAACTGAAAGAACAGGCCCGCATCGCCCGTCTCAAGAAAGAAGAAGAAGAGCGGGAAGCCAAGCTAGCCGCCAAAGAAGCGGAAAAACTTCGCAAGCAAAAGGAAAAGGAAGAGAAAGAAAGACGGAAAAGAGAAGCAGGTCCGAGTTGGATTCAACGCAAGATCGATTCGTTGACGAAAGAAATCTTTTCCGACGACGATATGAAGTAACCTTCAGCAGCTTGTTAATCAATATTCATAATTCGTAATTCATAATTCAATCAAGATATGGACGAGATAGTACAATTCGATTTCCCGACAGATTCACCGAAGATCATCAAAGTGATTGGTGTAGGTGGTGGTGGTGGTAACGCTGTAAACCACATGTACCGGGAAGGCATCCATGATGTAACGTTCGTTCTTTGTAACACGGACAACCAGGCATTAGCCGAATCACCTGTCCCGGTGAAACTGCAACTGGGCCGTAGCATCACGCAAGGGCTTGGAGCCGGCAACCGTCCCGAACGGGCACGCGACGCCGCCGAAGAAAGTATAGAAGATATCAGAAACCAGCTGAACGACGGCACCAAGATGGTATTCATCACCGCCGGAATGGGAGGAGGAACCGGAACAGGAGCTGCACCGGTCATCGCCCGCATTGCGAAGGAAATGGATATTCTGACTGTCGGTATCGTCACCATCCCCTTTATCTTCGAAGGAGAAAAGAAAATTATCCAGGCACTGGACGGCGTAGAGCGTATCGCCCAGCATGTTGATGCCTTGCTGGTTATCAACAACGAACGCCTGCGCGAAATATACGCCGACCTTACTTTTATGAACGCCTTCGGCAAAGCCGATGATACTCTTTCCATTGCTGCCAAGAGCATTGCCGAGATTATTACCATGCGGGGTACAGTCAATCTTGACTTTGCCGATGTGAAAACCATCCTGAAAGATGGTGGAGTAGCAATCATGAGTACCGGATTCGGCGAAGGAGAAAATCGTGTGACGAAAGCAATCGACGATGCCCTGCATTCTCCGTTGCTCAACAACAATGATATCTTCAATGCCAAGAAAGTAATGTTGAACGTATCTTTCTGCCCATCGTCGGAACTGATGATGGAGGAAATGAACGAGATACACGAGTTCATGAGCAAATTCCGCGAAGGGGTGGAAGTGATTTGGGGTGTTGCCATCGACAACTCACTAGAAACAAGAGTAAAAATCACCGTATTGGCAACCGGATTCGGTGTGGAAGACGTTCCCGGAATGGACAGCTTGCATGCTGCACGCAGCCAGGAAGAGGAAGAACGTCAACTGCAACTGGAAGAAGAGAAAGAGAAGAACAAAGAACGTATCCGCAAGGCATACGGCGAAAGCGCCAGCAATATCGGAAGCAAGAGCCTCCGCAAACGCCGCCACATCTATCTTTTCAATACGGAAGATCTGGACAACGACGACATCATCGCCATGGTAGAAGATTCTCCCACTTATATGCGTGATAAGACTACTCTTACCAAAATCCGGACGAAAGCCGCTCTGGAAGAGGAAGTAGCCACGGAAGAAGCTACAGATGACAACGGCGTGATTACGTTCTAAACAAAGAACTAAGAACGAAAATTATAAACTCGCAAAATCAGGCTTCAGATCTAATTTTTAATCTTTAATTTTTAACTATAATAGTATGGATTTATTCGATCAAGTCAGCGAAGACATTAAAACCGCAATGAAGGCGAAAGACAAAGTAGCCCTTGAAACTTTGAGAAATATAAAGAAGTTCTTCCTGGAAGCTAAGACTGCCCCGGGAGCTAACGATATATTGACAGATGATGCTGCTCTGAAGATTATCCAGAAACTTGTGAAACAAGGAAAAGATTCTGCTGAAATCTATATCGGACAGGGTCGTCAGGATTTGGCTGACGTAGAATTAGGCCAGGTAGCCGTTATGGAGAAATACCTGCCGAAACAAATGACTGCCGAAGAACTGGAAGCTGCATTGAAGGAAATTATCACTGAAACAGGTGCTACAAGCGGTAAAGATATGGGTAAAGTAATGGGAGTTGCCTCCAAGAAATTAGCAGGACTTGCAGAAGGACGTGCCATTTCTGCAAAAGTGAAAGAACTTTTGGGATAATCCTCCGGGACTTCCACAGAAGTTTTATTTCGATTTTATCTTGCACCCTACACTAACCAGAGTTTATCTATTTGATTAATAGCAGTATAAACCTGTGCAAGATACCGTTGCAGATGCGTGCAAGATGTTTTATCTTACACACATCTGCAACTTTTCTTTAAACATAACATTCACCTCCTTCACCACTCTGAAACATCGATGAATAAAGGGATTTCGGGTGAAGAGCTACCTTTCACATAGGTTTCACCCGATTCACTATACCTTTCTGCCGAATTTTGATTAATAGACTGATTCCAATCTATTAGATATAAACTTATTCTCTATTAATGCCAAACTTCCTTTTCACTAATGGAAAAGATTACTTACATTAAAGGTAATCTATAAATGAAGCTTTTGTTTTTATAAACAAAGCTTTCATTTATAAAATCAAAAGCTTCATTTATATAATTACAACTTGCAATTATAGATTACGATTAATGAAAAACAAGTTTAGAATTATAGTAAAGTAATTTAGGTATTAATAGAAAGGAACTTTTCTCACTATAAATAAGAAAGAGTCTATTAATAGCTGGGAAATAATCAAATTAGATCACATGAACTTAATAAAATAAAAGCACATTTGAAATTAATATGATGTATGATATAGACAGTACTAATATTATTTCCCGAACTAAAATAATCTCCCTATAAAAGAGCATAATATAGAAAATAAAGATTACTTTTACAACGAAACTAAACCACGACAGACAAATGAGAAAGAGTATTGCTATAATTATAACATCTATATTAGTGCTATCAGGATGCAACAAACAACAATCCGTATCTGACAGACTGCTAAATGAAGTAGAAAAAGCCATTGCCATAAATCCTGACAGCGCATCCAACCTACTAAAAAGTATATCATCTCCTGAAAAACTAGACGACAAAGCTTTTGCACGCTGGTGTATGTTATCAGGTAAGATTACAGACGAAATTTTTAATAGCATCCTACCAACTTACCAATTAGAAAGAGCTTATGACTGGTATTCCTCACATGGTAGCCCTGACGAGCAAGTGCAAATTTTGATTTATTTAGGTCGTTCCTATTTTGCTGATGGAGATTATGATAAAGCAATGTCTATTTATACTAATGCGCTGGACATTGCAGGAAAAAACAAGCTCAATAACCTCATTGGATATACCTATGACTATATAGGCGATCTATATCGAGAAAAATTCATGTTCACAGAAGCTATCAAAAAATACGAGACTGCTGCCGAATGCTTTAAAAAAGAAAATAACACCGATAGTTATGCCTGCGCATTAAAAAACATAGGACGTGAATATGCATGTATAGACTCATTATCATGTGCTATAGAAATACTGACTATTGCCGATTCCGTAGCAGCTAATACTAAAGATATAGAAGTTACCGCTTCAATAAATAATGCTTTAGGAAATATCTATGTAATGCGAGAAGAATATGATAAAGCCGAAAAGTACTTTCTTAAAGCATTATCGACGGGAAAAGAAAAAATGCCTGATTATGTAGCACTGATTGACTTATATACCACAACTGATTCTATAGATAAAGCTAAAGAACTATTATCTAAAATTCCACAAGATGACCCCCAATATACGTGTAGCATCAATTATTTATATTATCAAATCCATAATGCAGAGAGAGACTATAAAGAAGCGCTTGCCTACCTGGAAGAATATGTTGACATGGTAGATTCTATCGTATACGCTGACAGCCAATCTAAGATATTAAACATAGAATCTAAATATAATCATTTAAAAATCAGTCAAGAAGTAGATAGATTAAAGATTAAACAACAAAGCTACATTATATTTTCAGTTATCTGCATTTCATGCTTATTATTAATAATGATAGTGTATTTACTATATAGAAAACAAGCAAAAGAAAAAATACACAGACAACAAGATGAATTAAACCGGATAAAAACAGATTTAACCTATGTTTCATTAGAATTGGAAGAGAAAAAAAAGTTATTAGACACATTTAAAGAAAAAGATGACAACTATAATAAAATAGAGAAAGAAATAGCTCTTTTAACTAGCAATTATAAGGAACTACAACATAAGTCTCTAGAAAATTCACCAACATTTAAAGAGTTGGTACGGTTAGCCAAACAAAATAAGCCAAGAAATGATAAGCCATTAATAACAGATAAGCAATGGGAACTCATTGCAGATGAAATAACATATATCTATCCAAATTTATCTAAATACTTATATAGTCTATGTCCCAACTTACCAGAACAAGACTTTTTGTATTGTTGTTTATGTATGTGCGGATTTGATACTAACACAGAAGCAAAGTTGCTAAATATTGCAAGTGATTCAGTAAGAAAGAAACGGTTTAGACTTAGAGAAAAACTGAACATTGCATTGCTGAATGACAATACTACATTATATGAGTACTTGATTGAGAATATGCACTAATACCTTCATTTTAGTAGGAAATAAACTACAGTTTAAGAAGTTGTCCACGCAAAATTGCATAAGCCGCTGATTATCAACAGTCTTTTGTCCACGCCGAAAAACATCTTTTGCTTGTGCACCCCTTCATTTCTCTATAACTTTGCAGAAAACAATTAAAAATATGAGAAAGCTAAGTATTGTACTATTATTAATTGGCATTTCATTTATAACGATAGAAGCCAATACTCTATCAGAGCATAGAGCTAAGCGTTTAGTTATCAAAAGATGGCATCAGCACAGAGGAGTACCAGTTCCTATTCCTATAGAAGCTATTCTCTACGAAAATACTATTGAAGTTCGTTTTTTAGAAAACGTAGACAAACAAGTCATCTTCCAAGTAAAAGATCAGCAAGGAAACATCATGTTCCAAGGTGTGATAATCCCCCCTAATGGGCAAGAGACTTATAAAATTAATTTAACAGGCTACAAAACCGGTCATTATGAGCTTCTTTATATAGAAGAAGACATGACTTTAGTTGGAGAGTTTGAAATTGAACACTCAATGCCATAAAAGTAACAAACATACAATCATTACGCAACTTAATAATTAAAAATATGAAAAAACATTTCTATTTTTTATGTGCAATAGCCAGCCTATTCACCATCCATTCGTGTACGAATGATGTTTCAGAAGATTTTATCTCTCAAAAGAAAGTCAAACTAACACAAGATGAAGTCTTTAGCATCTCCTATGATGAAACAAAAGATTTGGAAGAGAAAACTCTTTTCAACATGGTAAGTGCCTTTGCTAATCTGCAAAACGGAACAACGACAAGAAGCAATGCAACTTCCTTTAAGATTGTAAAAGAGAGTTTTATTAATAAAGAGGGAGAATTCAAAAAACAAGAGCAAGCAACAAGAGCCATTAACAATGACGATATCACATCGAAAATTTGCGAAATCGAATTTAGTAATGGCTCTTCTATCGGTCGTGCTATAGTTTCAGCGAATGCAAATTTTCCTGCCATCATTGCCTTCATTCCTAAATGTAGTAGTGAAAAAATGATGGAGCAAACAGGAGCTAGTAAACTATTACATGCTTCAAAAGCAAGCTATCTCTATAATACAATAAAGATGAAAGAAGCTGTAGACTCTTTACGACTTCCAACACTTGAAAAGATTAGTAAAGAACTGGAAATACCTATAAATGAGGTTTCTTATGAGGCAGTCAAAAACTATATAACTATTACTGATGCAGAACCTACAACCAGATCAACTGCTGTACAAATAGGAGATATAGAAATGCAAATCTATCATGACAAATCTATATTTCCTCTAGTAAAAACAAATTGGGGACAAGAGGATCCTTATAATGGATGGTTCTCTAATATAGATAGAGATGGTTTACGAGACTGGGTAAGAACACAAGATGGAGGAAAGAATTTCACATCAGTTCCTGCTGGATGTGTGAATATTGCTATGGCGCAGATGATGACATATACTCACTGTAATAAAAGGCCTCCAGTTGCATTTCTAATCCCTACAGGAAAGTATGAAGTACAAACAGGTATGACTTTCATTCCCAATTGGGATCAAATGACAAAGACCCCTAAATTAGATGACCCAGGCGCAGGAGGCATAATTGATGCCCAGCGCCTAATTCTAGACCTCTATATCGAAAACAAAACCACATCTAAAAAAGACTGGGATAATGCTGTTATCTCGAGTGAAGTTTCAGAACAGAATATGCTAAAGACAATGAACAAATACTTTAAATACCAAGCTAAGGCAGCTTTTAATGGTGACATGGCGTGGGCAGCATTACGAGACAAGCATTTGGTTCTAATGTTAACTTCTGATCACGCCTTCATCATATCCGGTATACTGGTTACAGAAAAAGCCATTTCGACTCGCGAACTAGTGAAAAGAAACGATGTTTATTGGCACGCTAATTTAGGATGGGCAGATGAATGTACTGGATTCTACCAATTGGACAGCAATGCCAACACATATTTTCAGGCAAATGCCGTTCAAGAATGGGCTCATAAGATGGATTACTTAAATAATATTTATGCTAAATAGACACAATATGCTAAATAACAGATACTTAATATATCTATTCATCATTTCCTTTCTTTTTTCATCATGTACAGATAGCAACATTGCCAATAAGTTTGATAATGAAAAAGCTGAAAATGACCAGATAGTTTTAACTCCAGAAGAGTTCGCTAGCATTGCGTATGACAATCCGCAAGAACTGACTATAGAAGAAATCAGCAATATTGTTGCTAATTTCCAAAATAATATAGAAGTTGGAGATAAAATAGCTACACGAAACTCTGAAACAACAAAAATATCTATAAGAAAGAAGTATTATGTTGCCGAGGAAAACAACATCATTAAAAATATAGCCGATACCCGCTCGACAACATCCAAAGGGCCCACAGTTCCAATATTCGAGGTTGAATTATCCAATAATGAGGGAAATAAAAGTCTAGCTGTCATATGTGGAGACGAGAGAGTGCCGGAAGTTCTTTACTATGTGGACAATTATACTTCGCATTCCGAAATTGCCACGGAAGCACGTTATCTATTGGAACTATCTAAAAAAAATGTCTTTTTAGATATCCAGCAAATAGAATGTATGAGATCTACAAAAAGGGATTCCACTTTACATAAAATAGCCCAACAATTAAACATCCCGCAGAAAAATGTTTCCTATTCTGACTTTAAAGACCGAATTATAACAACGGATGAGATATCAACTAGAAATAATAATCCTGGAAATCAGTCTGGAGGCGTAAGCAGACCTCAATCCAATGTAGTAGGTTTTGTCAATCCTTTATCTAAAGTTTCATGGACTCAGAATGATCCATACAACTACGGCAGGCCTATAATGATGATCTACGACGGATATGGAGGTGAGCGTGAAGGGCATCTTGCTGTAGGATGTGCCAATGTAGCAATCGGAATATTGTTCAGCATAGTGAAACCAGACATGTATTTAGCTAATAGTCAAAAGGTTGACTGGGATTATGCAACATCAGTCGAATTCATCAAATTTACCCAAGGATATCCAGAAGCTAGTTCACCTGAAGATCTGGTAAATATGATTACAGGATTATTTGCACAGATTGCCACAGCAACAGATTCACACCCCTCTTATGAAGAAAAGGACTTATTAGATGTCAATACAGGAAAAACATATAAAAAATCAGTGATTACTCAAACAGAAACTCCTACAATCAATACCATAAATTATTTAAAGAGTATGGTTAATTTCTACGGGAACCAAAATAACAAGTTTAATGGCAATCTAGCAAAACAATCTTTATTTGAAAGAAAACCTGTTTTTCTTTGTGGTCCCGGACATATTGTAGACGACAATGGTAAGATTCTAGGTAATGGGGGAGGACACGCATGGCTAATCGATGGGGTTGTTATTACGAAGCGTCAGCACCAAGCCGGATATGACCATTACTGGTCAGTAAATATGGGATGGGGGAAAAGATCTAGAGTTTACTTTAGAACAAGTAATGACCTGCAGGATTGCGATGTTGTATTTCCAGACGACGATAATAATATTGCATATTACACGCAGGAAATGACTATGCTATATAATATAACTAGAAAATAACCGGACTATGAGAATCAGTAGATTTTTACTAATTGTATTATTACTGGCATCTTCGTATGGTTGCTCTGAAGAGGAACCATACGAAGTTGAAAAGAAATCAGTTTCTATATGGGCAGGAGACACATGGCATGTCATTATAGAAACAGACTTAACAGAGTACAACTATAGGTTAGAATCAGAAAATCAAGAAATTGCGACTGCTATTCTTGACGAAATGAGCGTATGCATCACTACCTACAAAAGTGGAAGCACCATGATACGACTTATCGATACTGACAATAATAAGATAGCATGTGAAATCTCCGTATATGTCAAATACTTCAACAGTCCGGAAATTGTCAATTGGGGAATTCCGCTAAAAGGTAACCCTGATTATCCGGGAGTAATAATAAAAGCAGTGGATCTAAGAATCCCCCCAGAAATAGAAATTGAGTTACGAGAAAAAGATAAACCATTCATTGGTGCTACTTATACATTCAATCAGGAAACCAAAAAGTTTACAATGGAAACTGATTCGGGAATATTCAGAGAAGGAACATACGAATGGAATATTACCTCTTTAACCCTAATGTATGACGATAAAACAGAGAAATTCGGTTTTAAATTTGCTACAGGAATATCATTGGTGGGATACGGATATATCCTACAGAGTGACAAAACATCAGAATATCAGCAACGATATCCTGATGCTGGTATCACAGAAGTAAAAGTTAATTATATCTGGAAGGATAATGGAATAATTCAATTAGGAGGGCTTACATTTTGATCGATAAAAAAGTAGATAGACAAGTGAAACTGTTATTTCTGATATTCTGTGTATTTACAATTAGCTGCTCAAACGAAGACAAACTAAATTGTGAATCCATTGAATTAAGTAGCAACTCCATACATATTTTAGCAGGAGAAAAAAGAATTGTATATATATTGTCTGATTTAGAAAAATTCCCAATGGGGTTTGGATTACAGTCAGAGAATCCCCGAATAGCAACAGTTGAACCGCAAAATGACAGGAAGGCAATCCTAATCACAGGAAACAGTGTAGGAAACACCTCCATATATCTGCGTGATTTAAGAAATCCTGATAATTTTGTAGAGATTGAAGTTGTTTCCGACTACCTTTCCGGAAAGTTCATAGAAAAAGGAGATTCCTCCAGCACTTGGATAAATGGTGGTGACCTGCACATTCAAGAAATAATAGAGAGCGAATTAAAAGAAATTGCCAAGAACCAAACGGGAATACTATACTCTTTTGATAAAGATACTAAAGCTGTGGAAATTGATTATTCTTCATCCGACTATGACAATAATAAAAAGGCCGGAACCTACGAGTGGGATAAAGACAGCCTTACCTTAAACTTTAACAACAACATATCTAAACACGGATTCGCCGTAGTAAACGACCATGCAATTATCATTGTATTAGACTTTACTGAAAAGTATAAATCAAAATATCCGAATGCATCTGTAAGAGGTGCAAAAATCCAATGTTTTCTATCAGCAATTGAATAATTAAGTAAACAAAAACATTATGAGAAAAAACATATTTATATGTATCATTTTTGCTGTATCAATTTCAGCATGTACAGAGGAACTAGACAAAGAGATTAATATAGAAACTAATAGTAGTCTTTATGATTTGTCAGAAAGTGAGGCACTTACAATTGCCAAAACATTTCACGAATCTGTAACATCCGAACCACAAACTAGGGATAATAATACCGCATTTGGTGTAAAAAGCACATACAGACTACACGCACTGAAAGGTACCCGTCGTCTGCAACTGAGAAACTCCATGAAAGCAAA
>ERZ773178.4158-NODE-4158-length-11201-cov-4.034003_pt1 | contig 11201 bp, 10 predicted proteins | sample MGYA00580533_ERZ773178 | MGnify/ENA primary metagenome ERZ773178 (study PRJEB29015, sample SAMEA2737859) | human gut metagenome | biome: human gut; feature: human-associated habitat; material: faeces | place: China | collected 2012 ...
TAAGTGGTCTGATGGCTGTTTCCAGAATATAGTAATAAGAGTGTTTTCTCTGGCAATGGCTGTTATTACTGTTGTATGTGCCATTAATTGTATCATTGCATACAGAGAGTACTTAAGGATAACGGATAAACCTGATATTGTAGGCTATGCGGTAAAAGAGACTCCCCGTTCATATACAGTTTATTATGATTACACAGCCAGTCTTGTGAAAAAAGGAGATGTGTATACTGCAGAGCAGATAGAGAAAAAAATACCTGATACATGGGAGTATTCTCCATTTCAGAATCATTCCATATCAGAATATTATTTTAATGATGTTAAATTTGGCGACAGCTGTATGTACAGGAATATAAGTGATGATGTTTTGAATTATCTTAAAAATATAGATGGCGTAGATGATATAACCATGGGATATTACGAAACAGCAAGAACATTTACATGGACAGGTATCAATACTGATAATGTTGGAAATGGTATATCATTGGCAAGATCATTAAAGTCAGGTGGTGCAGATAAAAAATATATTTTTGCTGCCGGATATGTGGAACCGGAGGAGGATATATATAATTCTCTTAATGATTATGCTGGGGGAAATCTGGATTATGATGGATTCAAAGAAGGTTCAGAAGTTGTTGTATTTCTGGATGTAAATAATTCTGGGGTATATGATGACAGCATGAAGGATGGTGTTACTCTTAAACTTCATAATTATGAAATGGTTTTAGAAAGAAATGACAGTTACGAATCAGGCGATGAATATATCAATGCCTATAATAAATTGCTTGAGGAGACAATTGATGGATATGAAGGCCAGACAGATACACAATCAATAAAAGATTATATATGTAAAAATATAACTGACCAGCAGATAACAGAAATTTTAGATGTATATGCCGAGACACATGATAATGCCTATATTATGAATATATATAATCAGTATAAAGCTGGGAATATAAGTAAAGAACAATTGCTCGATGCTTCAGGTTCAGATGAGTATTACAGTGGTGTCTGGAGATCAATTATTTCACAGGAGTGGTGGTATAGTCAGTATGGATTTTACACATATCTTGTACCAGCAGCCAGCACTAAAGTGGTTAAAGTAGTAAAGGTAACTGATGAAATAAAAGAAAAATTCAAATACATAATACCTGAATTTGGCCAGTATACAGTAATTGGTTCAACACAGCTTTTGCATAATGCATTGGACAGCCAGAATGAACTTATTAAAAAATACCTGTTTCTTGATGAACTGCCTGATTATATGAAATTAAAGATGAATCCTAACCGGATTAATATAAAATATAATCTTGGTTCGTCTGTAATGGCAACAGATAATGTTGCTTCTTCATATCTTGGTTCAGCCGGATTTGCGTATACATCATATTCAGATGAAAAGAACCAGATGAGACAGAAGACAATAGAAGCATTGATGACATATGGAATTACAGGAATTGCTGCAATTGTAATATATCTTATGGTAAGTACAATTATTCTGAAAGGAAGGCTGGAAAGGTATACAGAAAGAATAAAACTTCTTATCAATACTGGAGCAGAAAGAGATAAAATTGTAAAAATATGCATGTATGAATGTATCAGGCAATCGATGTGGTTTATAGTGTTGATGCCGTTAGAGATTTTGATATGTCTGGTAATGGTAAGAAGATTTGTAAAACAATTATAACAATTGAGGCGCGGATTTTTCCGCGCCTTATGTTTTTAATTCGGATACTGTGAAGTAATTCCAAAGTACTCTTCAAGAGATAACCAGTCGCCATTGTTATATAACTTAGTTGCAAGGTCAACACCTACATAACGAAGATGCCATGATTCATACTGATATCCGGTAGCAGAATCTTTGCCTTTAGGGAAGCGGATACAGAAGCCGTATTTGTAGCAGTTATCATTAACCCACTTGCCTTCGTTAGTGTACTGGAAGCTGTCCTCAATAGTGTTAAGGTCAAAGCATAAACCAGTCTGATGTTCAGAGTTGCCAGGTCTTGATGAATATGTGTCTGCTACAGCAGCACCATCACTTTTAACATATCTGTTATATACATTAACCTGATAATTATATGAACGGTATCCACTGGCAATATATATATTAAGACCTTTAGCAGTTGCATCCTTTAACATAGTGTTCCATGCACTCATAAGAGTCTTGTCAAGACATGTTGAGCTTCTGTCTGCATTAACAGGCTGGTCAGGATTAGTGGGAATGAAATCCTGAGGAAGAGCATATGTCTTATTGGCAATAAGTACTCCGTCAATATAAGTTGCTCCATTAATTTCCTGAATCTGGAATCCTTTAGAAGTAGTACCTTTGGAAACTGTATTACCAGATGGAACTACAGGAGGGGCGAATTCAGAACTGTCAGATGAAGCAGAGACTGATGTTGCATCTGACATAATTGAAGATGAAGTATCAGTTGATGAAACTTCTTCACTTGTATTTTCATTCTCTTTTGTCTGTGTTGATTCTTCAACCTTGGCAGTTGTAGATTCCCCATTCTTATCTGTTTTCTTAGACTTAGAACAGCCTTTCATGGAAACAGATATTATTACAATAATAATGATAAGTAAAGCAGCAGCTGCACAGGCGAGAATAATACGGTTTCTTCTTACCTGACGCTGTCTGCGTGTCAATCGTCTTTTAGTCATGATGAATTAATTCCTTTCAATTAAATTATTTAAAAGTAATTATTGCATTGTTTACTGGATATTTCAAGGATAAATGTGCTAATATGGTTACTATATTGATATGTGAAAAGCGAGGACTAATATGTATACAAAAGAACAGTTAAAGAAGCAGGTAGAGAATATGGGCTTAACAGGTGATGAGACGATTCTTATTCATTCATCAATGAAATCTATCGGTGAAGTTGAAGGTGGGGCAGATACAGTACTTGATGCATGGATTGAATATTTCGGACATGGACTTTTACTACTTCCAACACATACATGGAAGAATATAAATGCGGACTCACCAGTATATAATCCTAAAGAAACACCATCATGTGTCGGACTGCTTACTAATATGTTTCTTAAAAGAGACGGAGTAATAAGGTCACTACATCCTACACACAGCATGGCAGGAATTGGAAAGAAAGCGGCAGAATATCTTGCAGGGGAGGAGAACAACAATACACCGTGTACACCAGGCGGATGTTACGACAGATTAAGAAGCTGTGGAGGAAAAGTTCTGCTTGTTGGAGTAGGACATGAGCGCAATACATTTATTCATAGTGTTGAAGAGGTACTTAATGTACCACACAGATTATCAGATAAGCCGATGAAGTTACAGATTGTAATGCCTGATGGCAGCATTAAGGATTCATATATGAGAAAGCATTACAACGCAGACCAGCCTCACATATCAGAGGATTTCGTTAAGCTTAATCAGGCATTTCTTGACTGTAAGGCTGTGCGTGAAGTAACATTTGGTGACGCAGAGTGTCTTTTGTGTGATGCACAGGCGGTGTTTGAAGTTGTAAGGCATGTCATTGCACCAGACCCTGAATGTATTGTGACGAGCAGTTCAATTCCAAAGGAGCGCTGGGAAGCACTTGTTAAGTAAATATACATAAAAACAGGGGCGGCAGACCTTTATGGTCTGTCGCCCCAACTCCTTTATACGGAATATTATTTTATACCAAAGATAAGGTAAAGTAGATTGTAGTTGTAGAACATTACTGCTGCAACGAGTGAAACAGTAGACATAATCTTGATAAGGATATCAAGAGATGGTCCTACAGTATCCTTTAATGGATCACCTACAGTATCACCAACAACGGCTGCATCATGTGCTGGAGAGCCTTTGCCCTGTCCTTCAATAGCACCTGATTCGATGTACTTTTTACCGTTATCCCACGCACCACCAGCGTTACCTGTAAAGATGGCAAGCATGATAGCTGAAAGAGTAGCACCGATAAGAAGGCCGCCTACGAAGTAAGGTCCGAAAAGGAATCCGGCAATTACAGGGAAGATGATTGAGATGATAGCTGGCATACGCATTTCCTTTAATGCACCCTGAGATGATATCTCAATACATGTCTTATAGTCTGGTTTAGCCTTTCCTTCAAGGATACCAGGAATGTCTCTGAACTGTCTTCTTACCTCTTCAACCATCTTACGGGCAGCATTGGCAACGGCTTCAATAAGCATACCTGAGAACAGATATGGAAGAGCACCACCAACTAAAGCACCGGCAAGAATAAGCGGGTTAGTGAAGTTAAGGTCGAGGCTGCTTCCCTCTGGCTGGAATGCATAAAGGAAACTAACCATAAGTGAAAGTGCTGCAAGTGAAGCTGAACCGATAGCAAAGCCTTTACCGATGGCAGCAGTTGTGTTACCAACGGAATCAAGCTTATCAGTAATTTCTCTTACCTCAGGTTCGAGCTCTGACATCTCTGCAATACCACCGGCATTATCAGAGATTGGTCCATAAGTATCAACAGAAACAGTTGCTGATACGAATGAAAGCATACCTACGGCAGCCATAGCAATACCGAACATGCCTGAAACTGCGTATGAAACATAAGTTGTAATACCTAAAACAATAAGTGGGTACATACAAGACTTCATACCAACTGAAAGACCCTGTGTAATAGTTAAAGCTGCACCTTCCTTAGAAGCCTGTGCAATTGTTAGTGTTGGCTTGTAATCATAACTTGTATAGTATTCTGCAATACCACCGATGATAACACCACTCACTACGCCAAGTGAAGCAGCAATCCAAGGTGATATGAAACCAATGTTAAATCCTGCAACCTTAAGAATATCTGCATTCTCGCCATTGAATAACAGATATGTAGCAACGAATCCGCCGATAATTGTAATTCCGGCAGCACTCCATGTTGAGATATTAAGATCTCTGTGAGGATTATCAGAACCCTTCTTTAAGAGAACATAAGCGATACCAAGAATAGATGCGATAAGTCCGATTGCAGCGAATACAAGTGGGAAATACATCATCTTAGAGAGCATTTCGTCTGAAACTTCAAGGTTATTAGCTACATTTGAAAGGTAAAGACTTACTGCAAGAATAATTGCTGAAGATATAGCTCCAACAAATGATTCAAGAAGGTCAGAACCAAGACCGGCAACATCACCTACATTATCACCAACGTTATCTGCGATAGTGGCAGGATTTCTTGGATCATCTTCAGGAATGTGTGCTTCTGTCTTACCAACAAGGTCAGCTCCCATATCAGCTGCCTTAGTATATATACCGCCACCGACACGGTTAAACATAGCAACAATAGAGCAGCCAAGTGCGTAGCATGAAAGACACTGTGTGAATACATGAGCACCACGGAGCGCCTCAATGTCAAGCATGTTAAGACCAAATCCAAATATGATGTATACAAGGAAAAGTCCTAAAAGTGCGAAACCGCCAACGCAGAGACCCATAACTGAGCCACCTTTTAAAGCTACCTTAAGTGTTGAACCAATGTTCTTAGTGTTGCGGGCTGTATTAGAAACTCTTACATTAGCGTAAGTAGCAATCTTCATACCTACCCAGCCTGCTGATGCACTCATGATAACACCAATCATGAAACATACAGATGGCTCCCAGCTGAATTCTCCATACTGGACAGTGAATATAGCTGCAAATGCGATTGCAATAATAACAACTACTACTGCAATAATCTTATACTCGTATGTAATAAATGCGTTAGCACCAACTCTTATGGCTGCTGCGATTTCTTTCATACGGTCTGTTCCTTCATCAAGTTTCTTAACACCGATGAAGTTGAATGCTGCATAACCGAGCGCAAGCAGGGCTGCAACGATGACTAGAATTAATAAAGCTTCCATGTTTTTCTCCTCGTTAAAAAATTATGTCCGTTACGCGTGCCTGTAGAGATAATAAATGTGGCGTCATTTATTATCATACTTCAAAACACCAACTTGTTAAAGTTTACTAAAAAACATTATGAAAGTCAAACGAAATTATGCACATTCACTATATAATTATATTAAATTATTTAATGAAAGCGATAGGGGCACAATTGCTTAATTATTAAGAATAAGATATAATTAATGCTTAAATAAGGCACTATATATAAAATTAATTGAAAGGATAGTTTACCCTATGAAAATGAAATTAAGAAAATTAATGCAGCAGGTTGCCTCATATGTTGAGATTGTATTATCTGCATTTTTACTGATAGTTATAATGTTTCTTGCAGGGAAATTTATTGTGGAAAGCGTGCTGGGAATAGGCTGTGATAATGCCACGCTTGAGTATTTCCTTGAGAATGTTATGACATTTGCAATTGGAGTTGAGTTTGTAAAGATGCTTTGCACTCATACTCCGGGTACGGTTATTGAAGTTCTGCTTTTTGCTATTTCAAGACAGATGATAGTAGGACATGTATCAGGTTTTGATGTACTTGCTGGGGTGGCTGCAATTGCAGGATTATTTGCAACACATAAGTATCTTTACGCTAAATCATTTGGAATTGAAGAGAAAGAAGAAAAACAAGATAAGTAGAAAAGGAAGTCTAAAAATGTATAGTTCATTTTCAAAGAAGTTTAGGCAGATTAAACCTTACGATAATTATAATGTCACAGATGTACCATGGCATGAGGCTATGGTGGCAGGTAATGGAAGGCTTGGCGTGCTTGAATCATGTGCGCCTATAGAGGACAGTCTTATATATCAGAATGTTGAATTTGTCATGCCATCGGAAGAGCCAAGACATGTGCCTTACGATGTTACAGCACAGTTAGATGAAGCCAGACAGTCAGTTATTAATTTTGATGATACATAGAATATACATGATAGAAAAAGAACGAATATGTACTGTTATCATCCAGGCCATATGATAAGACTGACACTTGAAGGTGAGCCGGATATTTCTGGTTACAGAAGATGGACAGATTATAAGACTGGTACAATAAATACTACGTTTAAATCAGACGGAGCTTCTGTTTCAAAAAGTACATATGTATCGAGAAAACAGAATGTGATTATAACTAAAATTATATCTGAAAAGTCTGTGAATATGTCGATATAAATAGATGATTTTGAGTCTATGCCGAAATTCGGAGTCCAGAAGAACAATATCCCTGCGCCTGAAAGAAATATGCTGTATTCAAGATTTGTAAGAGGTAACATAATAGGTACGGTTGTGCATTATCCTGAATATGAGGGAAGTGAGCTTGCAAAGGATGGATTTGCAGGTGTTACAAGGATATTGACAGATTGTGATAGTAGACAAATGTATTAACAAAGTTAACAGTGTCGATATAACGGAAGAACCGGTAAGCTTAGAACATAAGAATATAGAGCTTAAGCTTGACGGCGGATATTTTTGCGAGTCAGCTAATGAAGAACTGCTTGACTTGCAGAAAAATGAATATGACATTATGCCTCATCTGCTGAAGAAATTATATTATAACGGTCTGTATGGAATGCAGGCATGCGCAGGAACGACAGCACCAAGACTCAGCGGCTTGTGGGTTGGTGAGTGGAATCTGTTGTGGAGAAGTGCGTACACAATGGATGCCAATGTTAATATTCAGGTTTCGGGAATGAACGGCTCAGGGTTGTATGAAGCAGGTGTTGGTTATATGTGGTTTATTCTGCGGCAGATACTGACTGGGTTAACAATGCAGCAATGGTGTATGGGATGAAGGATGCAGTGCTGATTCCGGTTAATACTGACGGTCACAGGGCAATGATGGTAGAGTACGATATTAATTATCCATTCCAGTACTGGAATGCCGGTGCTGGCTGGATGCTTATTCCTATATATGAATTCTTACAGACTTACGGCGACGCTGTGATAACAACTGATGATGTGGCGCTGATTAAGATGTACGGCAAAGATACATTTGATGTAAGAAAAGATGTATATGAGCCACTACTTAAAAAGACTTATAATTTCTGGAAACAGATTGGAAATCCTGAGTATTACACAGATACAGACGGTAATGCAAGGTATGAGAAGGGCAAATGCAGCCTTAATGAGAGTGAGCATTATCTTATTATTCCATCATTTTCACCGGAGAATAAGCCTTTTGGATATCATAGTGCGATTACTGCCAATGCAGCAATGGATATCTCTGCGGCTAAAGATGTAATTAATATGTACACGGAGATGCTTAATTATACGAAGGTTGATGGATATGATCAGGCTGTATCAGAGGCGGAAGCACTCTTAAGAATGTTACCTGATTTTATGTATGATGAGTCAGGCGCAGTTAAGGAATGGTCTATGAAGGAGTATGGCGAGAATAATGCTCACAGGCATATAAGCCATCTTTATCCGGCATGGCCGGCTTTGCAGACTCAGCATGACAGTAAGTTAGCGGCTGCATGCCGACAGGCAGTTATTAACAGAAACCGTGAGAATAAAGGAAAAGATGATACCGCTTCACACGGCTGGATACATAAGGCGTTAGTAGAGGCTCGTCTTAAAAATGCAGATGCTGTATATGATACGCTTAATCTGTTTGTGCACAGTGACATATTTTACACAACTTTATTTACAGACCACAATACTGACAGGAGCAAAGGTGTATATTGTACAGATACTGCATTTGGACTGGTTGGAATTATTAATGAAATGCTTGTATATTCGGACGAACACACAATTGAACTGCTTCCGGCATGGTCAGACAAGCTTGGAAGCGGCATGGTTAAGGGACTTCGTACAAGATGTGGAATAACTATTGATGAACTTAAGTGGGATGTTGATAAGAAGAAAGTGTATGTAAGTCTTGACTGGGGTAATGCTGATGAAATTAATATAGTATGCGGGAAATACGAGATTGAAAAAATCGGACATGAAGTGAAAGCGTAATATAATGAAAAAGAAATTGTTTTTTTGTATGGTGATGGTTACTATATGTATGTGTGCATGTGAAAAAAAGAATGCTGCGACAGATATGGAAAGTAGTCATGATGAGACACATTTGTATGAATCACAGACCGATATTAGTACTGTTGAGGAGACAACACAGGAGGAAACAGCTCTGGAAGAAGTTGCAGAAGAAACAGAATGTACAGAGGAAGAGACGACTTTGGAAAATGCTGTGGAAGCTGTAGCGGAGGGAAATATTGATGCTACAGAAGAATTGAAGGAAGATGCAATGGCTGAAACTGAAGTACAGACAGAACCGGAAGTTACAGAAGAAGTAAAACCAAAGCAGGTTGTTATATGTATTGATCCGGGTCATGGTGGAGACAGTGAAGGAACAAAGCAGGAATATGATGGAGTTCTTGTGATGGAGAAAAATCTTAACTATCGTATTGCAACGACTCTGAAAGAGTATCTTGAGAAGAATGAAGGGATTAAGGTTATTCTTACAAGAAACAGTGATTACGATTTAAGTCTTTCTAACCGTATAAAGTATGCAGTTGATAACAATGCGGATTATTTTATTTCTGTTCATGTTAACAGCAGAAGTACCGATGAGGTTGATTCACATGGTTGTATGGTTCTTATGAGCTGTAGCAGATATCAGCCATCAAATGCAAAGGTGGCAAGCGTATATGATTCTGAGATGAGGATGGCTAAATCAATAATATCTAAATTAAATGTGTTAGGACTTCCAATAGCCAATGACTGGAATACTGAAAATACCGGAGGAATTTTGCAGAGGGTAACAACAGTAGGAGAAACATATCCTGATGGTTCACCAGCGGATTATTATACATTGTTGTATTGTGGTACCAAGGCAGGGCTTCCTTCTATTATTGTTGAACATGCTTTTTTGAGTAATGAAGGAGATTACAGAAATTTTCTCAGTACCAATGAAAAACTTGACGCACTTGCGAAAGCAGATGCAGAGGCAATAATTGAATCTATAAGGTGAATTTGATTGAAAAAATCGGACATGGAAGGTAGAACTGATGATAACTACAACTTTATGTTATATAGAGAAGGACGGAAAGTATCTTATGCTTCACAGAGTGAAAAAGCATAATGATATTAATGAAGGTAAATGGATTGGAGTAGGCGGACATGCTGAGAATCAGGAGACTCCTGAGGAATGTCTTGTGCGTGAGGTAAAGGAAGAAACAGGTCTTACGCTTACTTCATACAGATTCCGCGGGCTTGTAACATTTATAAGTAATGAATGTGAGCCAGAGCTTATGTGTGTATTTACGGCAGATGGCTTTACAGGTGAGCTTATTGAATGTGATGAAGGAGAACTGGCTTGGGTTGATAAAGAAGAAGTTACCAAGCTTCCGACATGGGAGGGGGACAGGGTATTTCTTAACCTTCTTCTTTCGGGGGAGGAGAGATTTTTCTCGATAAAGCTTAAGTATGAAGGCAGCAGACTTGTGGAAAAACAGGTCAATCTGTATTAAAATACAGATTTGAATATATTTACAGATGGAGTAATTTAGCAGCAATGCTTGACAAGTTCAAGAATATGGGGTGGAAGAAATTCTATCTCATATATGCAATGTTAATGTGACAGGCTACAGTTATGGATTGTCAGAACTGATAGCAATTATTGTGACAGTTCTTCTTCACAAATGGAAAAAGCAGATGCTTGTTTCTATCGCAGGCGGAACGATATGTTATATGATGCTTGTGCAGCTGGTGTTCAGGTGATTAGAATGATGTGCCGGAGTTACGCCTGAGTCGCATGTTAATGCATTGACAGCTATGAAGGCATGCCAGATACAGGTGCAAGAGTAAAACTGGCTTGTTGGGTGAGCAAGCTGGTGCGGGGATTTTGTGGATTGGACGCTGAGGCAGAGAAAAGGTTGCTGAAAGTCCAAATCGACTGCGAGAAAGTGGCAGATTGGACCTTGGAGCAGATAAAAGGCTGTTGGAGGTCCAAAACAGTTGCAAGAAAGTGGTGAATTGGACCTTGAAACGATGAAAATTCAAGAGAAAGTCCAAAGTATTCATGACAGAACAATAAAATGGACTTTGAAGCATCCAAGAGACAAGTGGATGTCCAAAAAGTCCGCGCGGGTATAACCGATTGGACCTAGAAGTGAATAGAAGGTAAGTGAAAGTCCAAATCGACTGCGAGAAAGTGGCAGATTGGACATTGAGATAGAGAAAAGGCATCTCTTGAAAAGTTTATTGTTTATGTTAAAAAGAAAAATGAGGGCATTTGGATTGCAAGGGATTAACTTGCAATTCAAATGCCCTGATTGGTTATACACGATTTTTAATATTTAATTACTTAGGTCTTACAGTAAGTCTCTTGATAAGCCCATCTTC
>ERZ773178.4161-NODE-4161-length-11191-cov-20.864943_pt1 | contig 11191 bp, 9 predicted proteins | sample MGYA00580533_ERZ773178 | MGnify/ENA primary metagenome ERZ773178 (study PRJEB29015, sample SAMEA2737859) | human gut metagenome | biome: human gut; feature: human-associated habitat; material: faeces | place: China | collected 2012 ...
CCGGTTTTATTGTTTAACTTTTAATTTTTCGGTAAAAATTTACCGAAGTATTGTCCAATGGATCCAACCTTGTATAAAGCTCGTAATATGTATCTGGTACGTTCACGCCATTATGATGTTGGTAAAGCATTAGGATTTGGTAATGGAGGTTGGAACGGATCTGCTGCTACTATTGAAGCAATGAAAGCATTTGGGTACGGAACTGCAACTCCTGATCCTCGTTTGGAATTAACTTATTATACAGGCCGGGTTGTTGTAAACGGGCAAGAAGTTATTAACAGTGAAACTGGAAAACCTTTGGAATATTTACCAATGGCAATCAAGCTTCAATTCGATAAGAGTGATACTAGCATGAAGATGGCTGGAGCACGAATGTATAAGTACGCAGATGATCCGACTGCAACCGAAGATGGACAGTGTCCTCATAACGACTGGGTATTGTTCCGTTATGCAGATGTTGTATTGATGCGTGCTGAGGCTTTGATTCGTAATGGTCAAAGCGGACAGGCTGATTTAGATGAAGTCAGAAATCGTGTTGGAGCACCTCATGCAGATGCTACTTTAAGTAATTTGTTGAAAGAACGTATGTTGGAACTGGCATGGGAAGGATGGAGACGTCAGGATTTGGTTCGTTTTGGTAAGTTTAATGATGCTATAACTGATCGTCCTAAGACAGAAGCTTATTTACAAGTGTTCCCGATTCATGCTAACACTTTGGCTGTCAATCAGAATTTGACACAAAATCCGGGATATTCAAAATAAAGAAAACCTTATAGAATAAAGAAACATATGAAAACATATTTCAAATATATAGCATTGACCTTATTGCTTGCTTTGGGGCTTGTAAGTTGTGAAGATAATGAAAACTGGCGAATTATTCCATATGAACCGGAACCTGAGGCTCCGGTTGATGGGCCTGAACAGTTGTATGTGGTTGGTGCTCACCAAAATTGGGCTCCAGATGCAGCTGTTATAGGAAAACTTTATCCAATAGACGCTATGGGTAATTATGCCGGATATGCTTATTTGAACGGTGAATACAAATGTACTTCACAGCAAAATTGGAGTGGCCCTAATTATGGGGCAGGTTCGACTGAAGGAACATTGTCGACAGCTGAGGATGCTGGTAACCTGACTGCAGAAGAAGGGTATTATTATCTTACTTTTAATATCAAAGAGCTTACATATACAGTTCAGCTTGTAAACTTTGGTGTTATTGGAGATGCTACTCCTGGTGGCTGGAATGAAGATACCGATTTAGTTTATGATCCAGCTGATCTAAAGTTGAAAGTAGATATGACATTGACAGACGGTACGATTAAGTTTCGTGCAAACGATCAGTGGGATGTTCCTAATGGAGATTTTGGTGCAGGAGATAGTGAAGGCAAATTGGCTCCAAAAGGAAATAACATTAGTGTGACGGCTGGTGATTATCAAGTGGTAGTAGATCTTTCGACTCCGGATTATACTTATGAATTGATAACCAAATAATTAAATTAATATTAGGAGTGCGTCGATAGGGCTTTGCCAGATTGTACGCACTCTTTTTTTCTTCTATCTATGAAAAACTATATATTGACTTATATATTGTTAGCACTGGGGTTTATTACTTCATGTAGTGATACCGATTCGAATACTTTGCCTGGTGGTGTAACAGATAATTTGAAAGAAGGCTTTACTTATTTACCGGAAACTCCCGATGCTGACCAGCCTCTCACGATTACATTTAAGGCGTCACCGACTTCTGCTTTATATGGATATGCTGGTGATGTATACTTGCATACAGGAATAGTAAGTGAGGGAGTGTGGCTGTATGTGCCTGCAGATTGGAATGAAAATATTGAAAAGTGTAAGTTTACTAAAAGTCAAACTGAGGCTAATGTATGGACCATTACTCTTTCTCCGTCTATTCGGGAATGGTTTGCTTCCGGTACAACTCCTGTTGAACAATTGGGAATTATCATTCGTAGTGCAGATGGTAGTAAAAAAGGTATTGACAAAGATCAGTTTGTGAATGTTACGGATATGAAATATCATGGATTCGTTCCTGGTAAGGTTCAGGAGAAATCACTTCCTTCAGGGGTGCAGGAAGGAATTAATTTGGATATAGATAATTGTACCGTGACATTAGTTCTGTATGATAAAGCAACTGATGGAAGTCATAAAGACTATGCGTATGTTGTAGGAGATTTTAATGAGTGGACATTGGCTAATGATGAAACATCCCAGATGTATCGTGATGAAGCAACAGGATGCTGGTGGATTACAATTTCTGATTTAGATCCTGCAAAGGAGTATCGTTTTCAGTATTATGTAGGGACTTTAACAGGTGATGTCATGCGACTGGCAGATCCTTATTCTGAAAAGATACTGGATCCGGATAACGATAAATATATTGCAGCATCTACTTATCCGGTTACAGAAAGGCAATATCCTGATAAAGGCATAGGCATCGTGTCTGTTTTTAAGCTACAGCGAGAAGAATATAGCTGGATAAATACAGATTTTAAGATAAAAGATGCTGATAATCTGATGATTTATGAAATGTTGTTACGTGACTTTACAGAAAGTGGTGATTTGAATGGAGCTATACAAAAGTTAGATTACTTACAGGCCTTAGGTATCAATGCCGTTGAGTTGATGCCTGTACAAGAGTTTGATGGGAACAATAGCTGGGGGTATAATCCTTGTTTTTTCTTTGCATTGGATAAGGCTTATGGTACAAAAGAAATGTATAAACGTTTCATTGATGAATGTCATTCTAGGGGAATAGCTGTTTTGTTTGATGTCGTTTACAATCATGCCACGGGAAATATGCCATATGCAAGACTATATTGGAACAATTCCAAAGGATGTCCTGCGGCCAATAATCCATGGTTTAACGAAGCAGCACCACATCCATTTAGTGTTTTCAATGATTTTAATCACGAGTCAGAGTTAACACGTCGTTTTGTAAAGCGCAATCTTAAATTTCTTTTGGATGAATATAAAATAGATGGATTCCGTTTCGATTTAACAAAGGGATTTACAAATAAGACAAGTAATGAAGGTACTTCCGGAAATTATGATGCTAGTCGTGTAGCCATTTTAAAGGATTATTATCTGGCTATTAAAGAAGTCAATCCAGACGCTATTATGATTTGCGAACATTTGGCAGGTATTGAGGAGGAAAGCGAATTGTCACAAATAGGAATGAAGTTATGGCGTAATATGAATAATGCTTATTGTCAGTCTGCAATGGGATGGAGTGAAGGAAGTGGTTTTACTGGACTTACTACCTTTAATACGACTATGAAAGAAGGTGGATGGGTTGGTTACATGGAAAGTCATGACGAAGAGCGGTGTGCTTATAAACAAACCCAATGGGGAAATGGATTATTACAAACCGATTTGTCTGTACAGATGCAACAACTAGAGGCAAATGCTGCTTTCTTCTTTATGGTATCAGGACCACTACTGTCCACTAAAAATGGACAAGGTTAAAAATTAAATAAATTCGGTTCACTTGAATCATATCGGTCTTTGACATTTTTGAAATTCGATTTGTCAAACAAGTCACTGAGATGTGTTTTGTCGGTCAGAGAGATTCCGAGTATTTGGAGAATTTCATAGACGCTACGTTCTAATTTCATATCGTGTTGGACTATTGCTACTAAGCAGTAAGTGATTATCGCACAATAGATTTGTATGCGTACAGCGTTTTCCGATGTTCCCCAGAACTTCTTAATCCTGAGGTGGTGTTTTATCCATTTGAAGAACAGTTCAACACTCCATCTGTTTCTATAAAGCGATGATATAAACTCTGCAGATGCGTCAAGATTATTTGTCAGGAAGATGTATCGTGTACCGTCTTCAGGATTTTCAATGATGAGTTTTCTAAGTTCCTCAGGGTAATCCTTAGAACTTTTATAAACCGTAAAGCATCCGATTACATCCGATACTACACCTTCTGGCAATCTTCGTTTCCAGGTTTTAGGCTTGATCCGTACATTTGTTTTGGCTCGTACAAGGAAGAAAGCACCTATACGATTTATTGTATTAAGGTTGCTGAAATCGTTATACCCTCGGTCGAATATATAATGCGCTCCTGATTCATATGGAATCTCAGGCATAGCCTTTGAATCGTGAATATTGGCAGGTGTAATATGCACAAATGCAGGTACTTCCGCTTCAATATCGTAGAGCGTATGCAACTTTATTCCGCCTTTATGTTTGCGAAATTTAGCCCATTCAAACACTGACAGGCACAGATCAATCGTTGTAGAGTCAAATGCATAAACATGACCGTCAAGTTCGAATATTTTATTGATTCTACGCTTGCGGGCCTCGGCAATCATGAATGTTGCGTACTCTTCGAAGATGCGGTAGTTACGTTGCTCATTAGCCTTACTAAGATTGCTCCGAGTTACAGACTTCCCGATTCCGAGATGGTAAAGTTTTCCAGCATGAGCTTCCATAGCCACAATCAAATCTCTAAGACTATCTCGATTGGATAGCTGACCGAACATCATCGTAAGCAGCTGATTCCAACAGGTATAGCTCTTGATATACTTATCGCCTTCATACTTTGTAACGATACGATTGAATTTACTTCGGTCAAGGAACTTAACTAATTGGGCAAAAATATATGGGTCTTTATGCATAACGGTCTGAAAATTACCACAAAAGTAAATTCAAATCCGTTCTCCCAAAAATCTCCTATAACAAATTGAATTTCAATAATTTCAAAGAACTTCTATGATTTTTTAGTGGACACTAATGTATCAGGACCTAAAATGATCTGGCAATTCGGAGAATTGGGATATGATATTTCGAGAGATGCTAACCAGCAAGGAGAAGTTATTTCTGGTGAAGATCACAAGACAGATCCTAAGCCTGTTTTATGGTCTTATAAAGATATACCAGAAAGAAATGAATTATATACCACTTATAGTCGGTTGTTAGCATTGCGTAAGGCATGTCCTGATGTCTTTGGCCAAAATGCCTTTAAGGAATGGAGGGTTTCTGATAATGATTGGAATGACGGACGCTATATCCGTTTGGAAACTGTTGATGGTAAACAACTTGTTGTCGTAGGTAACTTTACTGACCGACCTGTTGATATGCAGTATGTATTCCCTGTAACGGGAGAATGGTATAACTTCTGTAAAGAAGGAATGCCAGAAATCATTACGGCTACACATTTGGAGGTTCCAGCACACAGTTTTGGCTTATATACGAATTTCTCTATTCCTGTAAAATAGTGCAAGAAAGGGAACATATCGTTTACGGCTTTAAAGGTATGTTCCCTTTTATTGTGTGTATATTGTTATCTTGCTTGACTTCTAAATTCTTTGGGTGACATTCCTGTATTTTTCTTGAAAAAGCGACTTAAGTATGACTGATCGGGGAAGTTGAAATGCTGTGCTATTTCGGTAACCGATAAATGTGGGTCATCCAATAACACTTTGATTTCGGCTGTTAATTGCTCATCGATCAACTGTTTGGGAGTTCTTCCGTTTACATATAAAGCAATAATCTCATTCAAATATCGTGATGTGATACATAGCTTGTCGGCATAAAAAGCTACCTGATGCTCTCGTGTACTATATTCTCTTACAAGTTGCAGAAACTGATAATAGAGAATCTGTTTGCGACTGTATTGTTTTTTCACAGCCAGTTTTTCCTGAATAGTATTGAATAACCACATCAATAGACTTTGTAGAAAGTTATATTCCTGCTGTTGGCGGAATTGAGGTGTATTGTCCATGAATTGCATTTGTGCCATGTCCATCCATAAATTTATTTCTTTCCATGTCTTTTGGCTTCGTTCGTCCTCTGTATGATGATAACAGGGATGTTCATGTGTATAATTATAATAGGGAGTATCAATTGGTAGTACTGCTTTTAGAAAAACCTCTTGTGGAAACATCAGAATACGTGCTTTAAAGTCGTACGATGATTGTACCACTTGTATCAGGCTGCCAGTCAGAAAGATTAACTCAGTCTGTTCTTCGAATATATATTGTTGTACACCAGTCGAAATAAGCGCTTGTCCGTGTGTACATATTAAATAGATACCACATTTAAAGTGACATGGCTTTTGTTTGAGCTGGGCCAGATCAGTTTCTTCGTATAAAATATATCGTGTGTCTGACGGTAATGAATATGGCATGAATGACTTCTGTTTTATACCGCAAATATACTTATATTCTCTGATGAAATATACATATGTTCCTAAAATGAAATGTTTTGTACTTTTAAAGAAATAAATCGTTCTGTGAGAATGGCGTAATTTTGCAGTCGAAAAAATGAAGGTAAAAAAGATGATAACGACGAAGAAACAAGATTCAAAGCTATTTATACTGATATTTTTAGGCATGTTAAGTGCATTTGGTCCTTTTGTTATGGATATGTATCTGCCTACATTGCCTGCTATGTCCGATTATTTTCATACAACTTCCTCTATGGTTCAGCTGGGACTTACTTCCAGTATGGTAGGACTAGCTATTGGTCAATTGATTTTTGGTCCGTTAAGTGATAAATATGGTCGTCAACGTCCATTGATAATTGCTTTATTCTTGTTTCTGTTTTCTACAGTCGGATGTATTTTTTCGCAAAATATCATGCAGTTTGTGGTATTGCGTTTTGTACAGGGAGTAGCTGGAGCTGGTGGCGTAGTTCTTTCTCGTTCGATAGCTACTGATAAATATTCAGCACGTGAATTGGCTACTATGTTAGCTATAATCGGAGCTATTAATGGTATTGCTACGGTAGCTGCTCCGATAGCAGGAGGAGTATTGGCAGAGGGTGCAGGATGGCATGGCATCTTTTGGTTTTTATTTTTGTTGGGAGGCGTATTGCTGTGCTGTAGTTTTCGTATGCAAGAATCGTTACCTGCACATCGCCGCCCGGAAGTGAATTGGAAAGGTATATGCCGAAATTTTGGTACAGTATTGAGTAACCGCCGATATTTATTTTATATTCTGCAATATGGCTTTACGATGGGAGTACTTTTTGTAAATATTGCTTCAGCTCCTTTTATTATGCAGCAGCACTATGGATTATCTCCTATGATGTTCAGCTTGTGTTTTGGAATCAATGCTATCGCTATGGTTATTTCTTCTACTATATCAGTTAAGCTTCCTACTATGGAACATGCTTTGCATATCGGTAGTAATGGCATGCTGGTCGTTTCTGCTTGTCTGCTTGTTTGTCTTTCACTGAATTGTAACTTTTGGATATATGAAATATTGATTTTCTGTTTACTTGCTATGGTGGGTATGAGTTATACTGCATCAAATGCTTTGGCAATGGATTGCGAACGCAGATATACTGGTATTGCTTCTGCTCTGTTGGGAGCTATTGGTTTTCTGTTTGGTGGATTAGTCCCTCCTTTAGTAGGTTTAGGCGATATGATGTACACGGCAGGAGTGCTGTTCCTGGCTGGAGCTGTCTGTGCATATCTCTGCGCAAGATATGCGATGCCAGTTCGAGAGGGTGAAAAAAATCTGTTGTATCGCATATGTTATGTTATGATTCATTTACCCTATACTATTATAAATAGAAAACGTGGATAAAATATTTAAAGCTTGTTCCGACTCCGAAATTCTTTGGGTGACATACCTGTGTTCTTTTTGAAAAAGCGGCTCATATTGGCTGGCTCTTGAAAATTGAATAGCTGAGCTATTTCCATTATAGACAGACTAGGATTACTTAATTGTACTTTTAACTCGGCTGTGAGCTGTTCGTCTATAAGCTGTTTGGGTGTACGTCCATTAGAGTATTGAATAACGACTTCGTTCAGGTAACGCGGTGTAATACAAAGTTGGTTAGCGTAATAGTTTATTTGATGTTCCTGAGTACTATGCTCTCGTAATAAGACCATAAAACGGTGATACAATATTTGTTTTCTACTATACTTGTTATGTATGGAGAGATATTGTTGTGGAATCGTATTGAATATCCACATAAACAAACTTTGTAGAAAATTTTGTTCTAGTTGCTCCCGAAAATATTTGGCAGGGTGACTGAAAAGAAGTTCTGCCATATCCATCCATTGATTTACTCGTTTCCAGCTTGCTAAACTTGTATCGTTTGCTGCATGGTTAAAGTAAGGCGCTTCACTCATGTAGTTAAAGTAAGAAGTGTCAATAGGTAAGGCTGCTTTTAGAAAAATATTTTTAGGAAATAGCAACATTCTTACCTTAAAGTCAGGAGAAGGTTTGATGACTTCGATAAGACTTCCTGCTAGAAAAATCAGTTCCGATGTTTTACAGAAATCATATTGTTCTACTCCTGTAGAAATAATACTTCTGCCGCTTATGCAAAGCAGTTGTATGCCACACTCAAACCGAAAGGGGCGTTTTGTGAGTGAAGATAGATCGGTTTCTTCATATCGCATAATCGATGTATCAGAAGGAAAAGAAGATATCATGATAGTGTTCTGTTTATGTAGGCAAATGTAGTAATTTGTTGGTGAAAAAACTGCCTTTGTTCCTAAATTGATAGGTTTTGTGCTGTAAAACGCTGATATGTATGTTGAAAAGTTCTTTATTTTTGCAGCGGTAAAAAATAGAGTAAAATGAAAGGCAAAAAGAATTCAAAAGTATTTATACTAGTGTTTTTAGGTATGCTTACAGCATTTGGACCATTTGTTACGGATATGTATCTGCCTACTTTACCAGCTATGTCTGAATATTTCCATACAACTTCTTCGATGGTACAGTTAGGTCTTACGGCAAGTATGATTGGACTTGCTGCTGGACAGTTGCTTTTCGGACCATTAAGCGATAAATATGGTCGTCGGTTGCCACTTATTATATCAATGATTTTGTTTGCTGTTGCTACTATTGGATGTATATATTCTTATACTATAATGCAGTTTGTTGGTTGGCGCTTGATACAAGGTATAGCCGGAGCAGGAGGTATTGTTATTTCACGTTCAGTTGCAGCTGACAAATACTCTGGACGTGAGTTGGCAAAGATGCTTGCCTTGATTGGTGCCATTAATGGGGTAGCCCCTGTAGCAGCACCTATGGGAGGAGGATTTCTAGCTGGAAGTGTGGGTTGGACTGGTATTTTCTGGTGCCTTTTTGTATTAGGGATAATATTGCTTTTGGGTAGTATACACTTTGAAGAGTCGCTTCCGGTTGAGGATAGAAAAGAGAAAAGTTGGAGGTCTGTTTTTCGTAGCTTCATCGATGTTCTTCGCAATTCTAGTTATGTGTGCTATACGTTACAGTTTGGTTTTGCACAAGGAGTATTGTTTGCTAACATAGCTTCGGCACCGTTTATTATGCAACAACATTACGGATTTTCTCCGTTGATGTTTAGTATATGTTTTGGTATCAATGCCATATTCATTGTTATATCAGCAGCTTCGGCTATCAAGTTTCGTCGGCTGGAACAGGCTTTGCATTATGGTAGCACTGGAATGGTCGTCGTTTCTGCATTGCTTTTAGTAGCGTTAGTTTTAGATTGCAATTTTTGGATATATGAATTATTGTTGATTGGTCTTTTGTCAATGCTTGGACTTACTTTTACAGCTTCCAATACATTGGCCATGGATTGCGAACACAATAATGCAGGAATGGCATCGGCATTATTGGGAGCTTTAGGATTTGCTTTTGGAGGAATTGTTTCACCATTGGTAGGTCTTGGTAATATAATGGTTTCTACAGGAATAATTTTTCTTATGGGTTCTATCTGCTCATATGTCTGTACGCGTTATGCTTTGCATAGAAATCTTAAAACAGTATGTCAACGTTCGTGAAAGATATACTTGGAGGGTATAAAAATAAAAATATCAAAATGTTGAGTGTGGAGAGAAAAAACGAGAGAAATATTTGGAAGATTAGAAAGATGTTCATATATTTCTCTCGTTTTTTCAAATATTTCATCATCCGGAAGAAATGTTACAGTTGTTCCTGTATCATTTTTACGGCATGTTCCGGTTTTTTCAAGTGGTGCAACAGCCTTTCCGCGTTCATATCTCTGGAAATAAACTTCTCCACCAACTCTTATTTCAACTTCAAGCCACTTTGAAAGTGCATTGACAACAGATGCACCAACACCATGAAGGCCGCCGGAAATCTTATATCCGCCGTCTCCAAACTTTCCTCCTGCGTGGAGCACTGTAAATACAACTTCAACTGCCGGTATTCCTGCTTTCGGATGAATTCCTACAGGAATTCCACGACCGTTATCCTTTATTGTTGCTGTACCGTCATTATTCAAAGTTACCCGTATCTCACTGCAATATCCAGCAAGATGCTCATCAACGGCATTATCCGCAATTTCATATATAAGATGATTAAGACCTTTTGTTCCCACACTTCCAATATACATTCCAGGTCTCTTTCTTACTGCTTCCAGACCCTCCAGTATCTGGATTTGGTCTGCTCCATATTCTGCACTCATATTGATCCTCCTAATTCTCTTTTGATACATGTCCGTTCTGAACATGGAATACTTTATTTATTGAAAATCGATGATTGACAAACTCGTCAAGTCCCGTACAGGTGATCAGAGTCTGTATATCATGAATACTGTCCAGTAAATAGTTTTGCCTGTTTTTATCTAATTCAGACAAAACATCGTCTAATAACAGGATCGGCGTATCCCCAATGATCCGCTTCACCAGTTCAATCTCAGCTAATTTCAGCGACAGCGCAGCTGTTCTTTGCTGTCCCTGAGAACCAAATTTTCTAATATCCAAATCTCCTGACAGGAAACACAGGTCATCTCTATGAGGACCTACAGACGTACTTTTCATCCGCAGATCCCTCTCCCTGTTTTTCTTCAGAGCCTGCTCCATCGACATCTCACCAATACTTGATTCATAAGTCAATGACAGCCGTTCATTCCCGCCTGTCAGACGGAAATGAATCTCTGAAATAATCTCATTCACCTGTCGTACAAATTCTTTTCTTCTGTCCAAAACCTTTGTTCCATAAGCAGCCAGCTGCATATCCCAGATATCCAGTGTCTCCAGCAAATGCTGCTGGTTCGAGCCATAGATATCCTTCAAAAGTGAATTACGCTGGTTAATAATACGGTTATAGTTCGAAAGATTGTTCAGATAGATCTTATCAAGCTGGGAAAGCTCAAGATCAATAAATCTTCTTCTTCCTGCCGGACCCTCTTTGATAATATTAAGATCCTCCGGAGAAAAGAAAACAAAATGGACAATACCGAATAACTCACTTGC
>ERZ773178.4164-NODE-4164-length-11190-cov-6.381500_pt1 | contig 11190 bp, 9 predicted proteins | sample MGYA00580533_ERZ773178 | MGnify/ENA primary metagenome ERZ773178 (study PRJEB29015, sample SAMEA2737859) | human gut metagenome | biome: human gut; feature: human-associated habitat; material: faeces | place: China | collected 2012 ...
CCCTTGGAGTAAACCAGTCCCTCCGGCACAGAGCCGACAGCAGGATCAGAGGTACCGTTGTCAAAGAACGCGCCTGCGTTGACACCGGCAATGGCGCCGTCGGTCTCGATCTGGTCGTCGATGCGGGTGCCGGGAATGGAGGTGGAGAAATTCTCCGTAGAGGTACCCAGGTAGACCTTGCTGGGGTCACGGACGATCATGATATGGGCGTTATAGGTGTCACCGGAGTGGGACTCAAAGCGGATACCGTCGGGGGAATTTGCCCACTCGTCGGTGCCGGCAGAAATCGCCGTGTCCTTGTTGATGACGATTTCCGACGCGTTGGAGAACTCGTCCTTCAGGTTGGAGTCGTCCCGTGCGCGGATGGAATCCAGGGTCTGTGCGTCCATGAACAGGCCGGGAATCCACTTGGTTCCGCTGGGCTCCAGCAGCGTCATGGTCAAAATATCCCGGGCTGCGGGGGACGGGCCATTGAAGATCAGGTTCGCCGCCAGACACGCCGCCACCAGAATCAGGGCGATCACGGTGAACAGCACCAGGAAAAACCGCCGGACGATCCGGCCGAACAGGCCGCTGCCCTTCTTCTTTTTCTTCTTGGGCGGTCTGGAAGCCCCGCCCCGCTGGGAAGGAACGGGATCATAATCGGGCATTGTGTTTCGTTTGCTCATTTTTTCTCAACCTCGGGTTCATTTTGTTTCTGGGGCGCGAACACCCAGCGCTGCTGAATCATATAGCCGATGATGTAAAGCAGAATCATCACGACCACGTAAATCAGCGTGTGCAGCACGCCGGTGGGCTTTACGTGGAAAAGCACATACGCGCCGTCGGTCAGCAGAATTTGCAGCAGCATCTGGGGGACCGCCAGACAGTAGTAGCGAAGTAAGGTCTTACCGGTGTCTGCGTTGGTCCTGAACACCAGCTTCTTATTGAGGAAGAAGTTCAGCAGAGACGAGATCACTCTTGCGCCCGTGCCTGCCGCTGCGGTGAGGATGAAGCCCTCCAACGCCTTTTTAAGCAGAGCGGTAAACAGGGTGAACAGGCCGGTGTCCACTGCGGCGCAGACGATGGAATTCACCGTATACCGGAAGAAATGCGCCAGAATCAGCTTGTATATCCGCCAGGAATCCACAAAGGTGCGGAAATGGGAGCTTTTGTTCTCCTCAATGTACACGGTGCGGATCTTGTTCTCCTCGAAGGGGATGGCCTTTTCCTTGAACGCCAGAAGCATATTGGTCTCGTACTCAAACCGGTCCCCCGCCACGTCCACCAGCTCCTCCACTGCCTCCCGGGGCAGCGCCCGCAGGCCGGTCTGGGTGTCGGAAATGGTCATGCCCACGAAGGTCTTGAACACCAGCGACGTGGTGTGGTTGCCGAACCGGCTGCGATTCGGCACGTGGTCCAGCGTAAAGTCCCGGCAGCCCAGAATGCAGTGCCCGGTCTCCAGCATTTTCTCGCAGCACGCCCGGGTATCCTCGGGGTGGTGCTGGTTGTCGCCGTCCACCGTCACGACGCCGGCGCCTTCGGGACAGTTGTCCAGAAACCACCGGAAAGCGGTCTTCAAAGCCGCGCCCTTCCCCCGGTTCACCTCATGATGGAGCAGATGAATTTCGGGATGAGCCGCGGCGGCGTCCGTGAAATAATGTAAATTTTCCTGCTTGCTTCCGTCGTTGACCAGAATGATGTTGGAAAAGCCGTATTCCAGCAGGCCGTCGATGACGGCGTTCAGCTTCTCGTCCGGGTCCAAAGAAGGCAGGACGACAGAAATTTTCGATAGATCTTGCATCTCTTTTGCCTTTCTGAATACTTGCCCGTATTCCGGGCGCAGATAGTCACACGAAACTCAGTATACTATAGCATATTTCTTTTCATTTGCAAAGAGTTTTCGTAAAAACTTAATAGAAAAAGTCGATTTGAACGCTTCCCCGTCCGCCGTCTGCGGCTTCGCTTGACACGTTTGCCCGGGTATGGTAGATTAGTAAGTAGAATATCCAACAAAACACCCTGTATTCCAGTGTTCCGCCCGGGAAAAACTTCCATCGGACGGCAAAAGGAGGATGTCCATGCTGCAGACGCTCACCACGCCCAGAGGCGAAACGCTTTCCGGCACGCCATGGCAGGTCTATCCCAGACCGCAGATGCGCCGGGATTCTTACATAAACTTGAACGGAGAATGGGATTTTGCCGTATCATCCGGGAAACCGGAAACATTTGATATGCGCATTACCGTGCCCTTCTGCCCGGAGTCCCGGCTTTCCGGCATCGGGCGGCATTTTGAAGAGGGCGCGCCATTATGGTATCGCCGACGCTTTCTTCTGCCCGAGGGCTTCCGCCGGGAGCGGGTGCTGCTCCACATCGGCGCTGCCGATCAAATTGCAGAGGTGTTCGTGAACGGGCAGCACCTGTGCCGCCACGAGGGCGGCTATGCCTCCTTCTGCGTGGACATCACCGAAGCGCTGGCGGAGGAAAACGAGCTGGTCATCCGCTGCACCGACGATCTCCACGATCAGGCTTTCCCCTACGGCAAGCAGGTGATGAACCGGGGCGGCATGTGGTACACCCCCGTGTCCGGTATCTGGCAGACGGTGTGGCTGGAAAGCGTGCCGGGCACTTATATAGAGAATCTGAACATTGAAAATCACGGCGCGTCCGTGACGATCTCCACGGTTCCGCCACTGGAGGGTACAGTCAGCGTGGAGCAGCTGGGGCAGTTCCCGCTGGAACACGGGCAAGTGACCATCGCCCCGGAAAATCCCCATTTCTGGTGCCCGGACGACCCCTATCTTTACCGCTTCACCGTGGAAACGGCGCAGGATAAGGTGGAATCCTACTTTGCCATCCGGTCTCTGGAAATCAAAAAAGTGGGGGGATACCCCCGCCTGTGTCTCAACGGCAAACCCTATTTCTTCCACGGTCTGCTGGATCAGGGCTACTGGCCGGAGGGGCTGCTCACCGCCCCCGCCCCGGAAAGCTATGCCGACGATATCCTCGCCATGAAGCGTCTCGGCTTCAATACCCTGCGCAAGCACATCAAAGTCGAGCCGGAGGAATTCTACTATCAGTGCGACCGGCTGGGCATGATCGTCTGGCAGGACATGGTCAACAACGGCAGCTACCGCTATTTCCGGGACACCGTGCTTCCCACAATCGGCATTCAGAAATGGAACGACCGGCAGCTCCACCTGGACGAGCGAAGCCGCAATGCCTTCCGTCAGGGCGCAGCCGACGCGGTGAACCAGCTGAAAAACCACCCCTGCATCTGCTACTGGACGATCTTCAACGAGGGCTGGGGGCAGTTCGACAGCGACCGCGTCTGCGGATGGTTCCGCACGCTGGACGCTACCCGCTTCATCGACACCACCTCCGGCTGGTTCCGTGGAAAGAACACCGATGTGGACAGCCGCCACCAGTATTTCGGAAAGCTGCGTCTGACAGGCGACGGTCTTCGCCCGCTGGTGCTATCAGAGTTCGGCGGGAAAACATGGCGGGTCGAGGGGCACATTTTCAACCCCGACAAAACCTACGGCTACGGTGCCTGCCCGACGAGAGAAGCTCTGAACGAAGCGGTAGCGGCGCTCTACCGGGAATCCATTGTCCCCGCCGTGGAAAAGGGTCTGTGCGCCGCCATCTACACCCAGGTCAGCGACGTGGAGGATGAGGTGAACGGCCTGATAACCTACGACCGCCGGGTGGTCAAGCTGGACGCGGACACCATGCTGCCCATTTCCAGAGCGCTGCAAGACGCTATGGAAAAAACAGTTGCATCTTTTGAAAAAATGGGCTAGAATATACGGGATAAAAGGAGGGATCTGAATGCAGTCAGTACCCGAAAAGGAAACCATGGACGCCATTGCGGAGCTATTCAAGGGCTTTGCCGATTCTACCCGGGTGCATATTCTGGCGCTTCTGTCCCGACAGGAGCTGTGCGTGACGGACATTGCGGAGACTGTGGACGTCAGCCAGAGCGCCATTTCCCACCAGCTTCGGATTCTGAAGCAAATGCACCTGATCAAATTCCGCCGGGAGGGGAAGAACATCCTCTACTCTCTGGCTGACGACCATGTGAAGACCATTCTGCAAATGGGTCTGGAGCACGTTCTGGAGTGAAAAATCGGGGCAGCGTTCTTAATGGGTGATCGTAAAACAGTGAATGGAGCGTATCGGTACAGATACGCTCCATTTCTCATTCCAACACGCTATTCCTTGGCTCTCCCTCTGGGAGAGCTGTCACCGAAGGTGACTGAGAGGGTACCTCTCCGTGTTCGCTCCGCTCAGCCACCTCTCCCAAAGGGAGAGGCAAGGGGGTGTCCGCACAACATAGAAAAGCGCCCCAATTCGTGCTGCCTCGATTTTTATACTTCGTAATATTCCATTCTCCCCGCGTACTCCCGGCAGAGCGATTCCATTTCCTTTTCCGCGGGGAAGCCGTTGGCCGCACCGCTGACACGTATCTTTGCGGACGCAAAAACCTGCGCCCGTGCCAGCGCATCCAGCGGGCGGTATCCCCGCGCGAAATGATGCAGGAAGCCGCTGAACAGGGCGTCCCCCGCGCCCACGGTGTTGACGATTTCCCCCACCTGCACGGCGGGCAGGGCGAAAATGCGGTTTTCCTCCCGGAGGTACATGGCCGCGCCCTCGGCTCCCCTGCCGAGAACGATAATACGGTTTCCGTAAGTGTCCCCCAGCGCCCGCAGAAAATCCCGGTAGTCTCCACGAATTCCCTCGTCGCTGAGGAACAGAATATCCGCGCAGGACATGAATTCCCGGTTGAATTCGTCGTGGATGTCCGAAAGCACATGGACATCTGTGGCCACGGTTTTGCCCAGCGTCTTCGCCTGATGCAGCAGCGGGCGATTAAAATTGATGTTGCAGGCGGCCACCACGTCAGCGTCCCGGCAAATGTCCTCCGGGAAGTCGTAGGGCGTTTCCTGAATGTCCTTCAGGTCGCAGTAGATCTGCCGCTTCCCATCGCCGTCGTAAAGCACCACGGAGTTGGGCGTCTCCTTCAATCTGGGTTTGACCCAGTCCGTTCCGATTCCCGCCGTGCAAAGCTGGCTCTGGATATATTCCGCCGGGAAGTCCCGCCCCGTCATGGTAAGCAGAGTCACGTCGTCCCCCAAGGTTTTCAGTGCTTTGGAAATGTTGTACGCCACGCCGGACACGGCGGTGTTCACCCCGAAAAAGGGGTAATCAATGGGGTAATAGTTCACCGGGAACTGCCGCACCCGCACGGTCGTCTCCGTGTTGATCAGCCCGGATACCAGAATGTTCGCCATATTTTCCTCCATCAAACAGGCAGAAACGCCGCGGCCACCGCGATCACAATGGCGGGCAGCAGATTCGCCACCTTCACTTTCTTCCCGATTTGCCCAAATTCTACTGCATTCTGCTGAAAATGTCAACCAGACGCCGGGATATTGACTTTCCATCCGGGAAACAGTATACTATTTTTTGAGGTGATACTATGACAGCATCGACGCTGAAAGGTGCGATCAAAGGCACCCTGAAAGGCATCCTGAACACAGCCGCGCCGGTTTTCAGCCGGAGATCCGCCATGGATTCTGCCAGCGCACGGGAAACGCTGCTGGGCTTCTCCCCTCCCCCCACGGGAACCGCGGCCGCCGACAACCGGCTGCTGGAGCCGGAGTGCGATTTGCAGATCGTGATCCCGGCCTATAACGTGGAAGCCTATCTTGCCCAGTGCATGGACTCCGTGCTGGCGCAGGAGACGAAGTATACATACCGCGTCATTCTGGTGGACGACGGCGCGACCGACGCCACCCCCGCGATTGCGGACACCTACTCCGACGACCCGCGGGTGACAGTCATTCACCAGCGGAACAAGGGCCTTTCCGGCGCGAGAAATACCGGCATCCGGGAGATTTTCGGCAAATACCTCATGTTCATTGATTCCGACGATTTTCTCCTGCCCGGTGCCATCGACGCCATGCTGGACACCGCCTTTGCCCACGACTGCGATCTGGTGGAGGGCGGCGCGTATTACGTGTATGATAACAGAAAGTCTGTCATGCACCGCTACGAGTCCGACCACAAGGTATCCGACCCCTACACGCTCCACGGTCACGCATGGGGAAAACTCTACCGGGGCGCGCTATTTGAGCATCTCTGCTTCCCGGAGGGCTACTGGTACGAGGACTCCCTGCTCTCCTACCTGATTTTCCCCAATGCCAAAAACGTCTGGGTCACAGGACATATGGCCTACGGCTACCGCATCAACCAGGCCGGCATTGTCAAGTCCTCCCACGGCAAGCCCAAGTCCGTGGACACCTACTGGATCACGGAGGAACTGATGGCAGAGCACGCCCAGGCGGGGCTTCCGGCAGACGACGCCTATTTCCGGTACATTCTGCTGCAAATCCGTCTGAACCAGCACCGCATCGCGGACCTTCCGGAGGAGATTCAGGAGAGCGTGTTCGTTCTGACCTGTGACCTTTTCTGCAATACCTTCCCCGCCGATCTGGACGTTTCCGGAAACCGCACGCTGGTAAAGGCTCTGCGAACCCGGGACTTTGGCATGTATAAAATTTGCTGCAGGCTTTTTTAGAAGGATGCAGCCGTTCCTGTGCAGCAGATGGAAGCGCCGCACGGGAATGATTCAGCAGTCAATGTTCCTGAAAAAGGATTTTAGCCCCCTATCAATCATGTAAGGAGACAAGAACACTATGGAAAATTACAAGTTTTCAACACTGGAATACAAGCGCCCCGATCTGGAGACGCGCCGGGCAAAACTCGCCCAATGGAAAGCCGCAGTCGGGCAGGCGGAGAGCTACGAAGCCCTGCGCAGCCTGATTTTTGAGATCGACCACGAGAGCTGCGAACTGTTCACCCAGTATTCCATCGCACACATCCGCCACACGCTGGACACGCGGGATGAATTTTATGAAGCGGAGATCAATTATTTACAGGACACACTGCCCACGCTCAGCGGCGATGAGGTGGTGCTCAGCGAGGCAATCGCGGCCAGCCCCTTCCGGGCGGACATCGAGCGGGAATTCGGCAAGCAATACTTTGTCTCCATGGACTTGCAGAAGAAGCTGTTCTGTGAAGCCAACATCCCGCTGCGTCAGCAGGAAAGCCGCCTGACCAACGAGTATCAGAAGATCATGGCCACCGCCGAGATTTCCTTCGATGGCAAGACCCTGAACCTTTACGGCGTCCAGAAATACTTCGAGCATCCCGACCGCAGGGTGCGTGCCGCCGCCGTCAAGGCGTACTCCAAGTTCTACGAGGACAACGAGCCGCGTCTGGAGGAGATCTGGAGCGAACTCATCCGCATCCGCAACCAGATGGGCAAAAATCTGGGCTATGAAAACTACATTCCCGTGGGCTATCTGGAGCAGGGACGCACGGACTACGGCGAAAAGGAGGTCGCATCCTTCCGGGAGCAGGTGCGCACGTTCCTCGTGCCGCTGTGCCAGAAGCTCTATGACGCGCAGGCAAAGCGCCTCGGCATCGACCATGTCATGTGGTACGACGAGAAGATGGTCTTCCCGGACGGCAACGCCGAGCCTGCGGGCGACGACGCCTTCATGGTCAGGACCGCCCAGAAGATGTACCACGAGATCAGCCCGGAAACCGGCGAATTCATCGACTTCATGATCGACCACGAGCTGATGGACCTGCAGAACAAACCGGGCAAGGCCTCCACGGGCTACATGACGAGCCTGCCCAGCCTGAAGGCGCCCTTCGTGTTCTCCTGCTTCAACCACACGATTTTCGACATGCAGGTGCTGACCCACGAGCTTGGTCACGCCTTCGCGGGCTACATGGCCATGCGCAGCCAGCCGATCGCAGACTTTTACAGCGAATCCACCGACATCGCAGAGATCCACTCCATGTCCATGGAGCAGTTCGCCTACCCCTATGCCGAGTGGTTCTTCGGCGATCAGGCGGACAAGTTCCGCTTCGCCCATTTGCAGGAGGCGCTGACCTTCGTCCCCTTCGGCGTGGCCGTGGACGAGTTCCAGCACATCTGCTATGCCCATCCCGAGATGACGCCCAAGGAGCGGACATATCAGTGGCACCTGCTGGAAGAAAAATATATGCCATGGCGGCGCTATGAGGACGACGCTTTCATGGAGCGGGGCGGCTACTGGTATCACAAGCTGCACATCTACCTCTACCCCTTCTACTATATCAACTACACCCTCACCACCATGGGCGCGATGGAGTTCAAGAAGAAGTACGCCGAGAACAGGGACGCGGCGTGGCAGGACTATCTCAAGCTCTGCAAGACCGGCGGCAGCCGCAGCTATCTGGAAACGCTGCGCTACGCGAATCTGGCCAACCCCTTCGAGCCCGGCTCCGTGGAGCGCGCCTGCGGGTACGCGGAGGAAATCCTGCTCAGGCAGATCGCGGAGCAGGCGAAGTAAGTGCAAGTCAGCACTGCATTCCGATCAAAACCTCCGGCGTTCAGTAAAATAATAAAAAGGCAGACACATGGAAAACCGCCATGATGTCTGCCTTTTCTTTATACTATTAGGGTCTATCTGAAAACCGGGAATATGACCAACAGCGAGGGATTTTTCGCCTGCTGAAGCCATTTTTCCGCAGGAATACTTTGTGTATTACAAGGGAAAATGGTGCACAGCAGGCGGAAAAGACCCGCTGTTTGGGCATGTTGACGGTTTTCAGATAGACCCTAAATTATTTTTATTTCCTACAGAAATCAGACGGACAGCTGAAGATCTGTCCGCTCCCATGGCATATCCGCCGCATTGCTCCCAAAGTGGCCATAGCAGGATACCCGGGAGAAAATGGGGTTCATCAGTCCGAATTTTTCCATGATCGCCATGGGGCGCATGTCCACCGTGCGGAGGACGGCGTCATAGATATCGCCCTTCTTCAGCCGTTCCGTGCCAAAGGTATCGATCCGAAAGGACACCGGCTCCGCCAATCCGATGGCATAGGCAAGCTGCACTTCACACCGGTCGGCCAGATCGGCGGCGACGATGTTCTTCGCAATGTACCGGGCAAGGTACGCCCCGCTCCGGTCAACCTTGGAGGCATCCTTCCCGGAAAACGAACCGCCGCCATGACGGGCACAGCCGCCGTAGGTATCCGAAATCAGCTTGCGCCCCGTAACGCCGGAATCCGCCGCCGGGCCGCCCATGACGAACCGCCCTGTGGGATTGATGAAGAACTGGGTGTCCTTATCGATCAGCGCGGAGGGGATCGTCGGCAGGATCACATGCCCCAGAATGTCGTCCCGCAGCGTGTGAATGTCAACGCCTTCCCGGTGCTGGCTGGACACGATGACCGCCGCAACCCGGCAAGGCCGGTCCTGCCCGTCGTATTCCACCGTGACCTGCGTTTTCCCGTCGGGGAGAAGGTATTGCAGTTCATTGCTGCGGCGCACCAGTTCCAGCCGCTTCGCCAGCGCGTGGGCCAGCTCGATGGGCAGCGGCATCCGGTTGACGGTTTCCTTACAGGCATAGCCAAACAGAATGCCCTGATCTCCGGCGCCGGTGTTGATGCGTTCCGCCTCGTTTCTGCGGGCAATGCCCCTTGCGATATCCGGGGACTGCTCGTGCAGATCTACTTTGACCCGGCACGTTTCCGCGTCAAAGCCCCGGTTCGGTTCCGTATATCCAATTTCCTCAATGACCCGCCGGGCAAGGCCGGCATAATCCACTTCCGCCTTCGTGGTGACCTCCCCGAAAATATGTACCGCGTCGGTAGTGCAGGTCACTTCGCAGGCAACATGGGACTGGGGGTCCTGTTCCAGCAGCGCGTCCAGAATTCTGTCCGCAATCTGGTCGCAGATTTTGTCCGGATGGCCGCAGGTGACGGATTCAGAGGTAAAATTGTTTCTGTTCATAACATTCTTCCTCGTATGACAGAGTTGTCATCGTCCGGCGGAATCCCACCTGACAATGACAACTTTACACCGTTTCCCCCGAAATGACCATGGTGGAAAACGGCGGTTCCTCCTAAATAGGAGAAACCGCCGTTTTTCTTCGATTTGGGGGAAATTGTCGAATTTGTGAGAAAATCGTTGTCCAGCGCGGCAAAACCACATTTCCCATCTTCTTGACATTTCCTGTCTTCTATAGTAAAATGCAATTAAATATTTAATTGCGTTTGTATATGGAGGCTTCCCAATGGGTCAGACAGATATTCTTACGCTGAAAGGAAAATTCACCGCCTGTCAGAAAATGCTGACAGTATTCGGGGACGAGGTCCGCCAGCGGCTCCTGCTCCTTATGCTGGAAGGCGATCCCAACGGCGTGCGGGTAGCGGACATTTCGGACAAAATGAAGCTGACGCCGCCGGCGGTTTCCCATCACATGCAGATCCTGAAAGACGCAGGAGTCGTTCACTGCCGCAAGGACGGAAAGTACATGTACTATTTTCTGGATTCCAGCGGAAAGGACATCGACAAGCTGCTGGAATTGTTCGCGCAGATGAAAGAGATGCTTGCGCGCCGCTGAGCCGTTTTCCCACCGTCAAGAAAGAACAGGAGTAAAAAGCCATGGCGAACTACACAGAAAAAGCAATCTTCCGTGCCTTTGAGGAACTGCTGGAGGAAAAACCCTTTGACAAGATCACCGTTTCGGCCATCGTCTCCAAAAGCGAGGTCAGCGCGAACACCTTTTACTATCACTTTCAGGACATTTACGACCTGCTGGACAAATGGCTTGACCGGAAGAAAAACCAGTTTTTCGCAATGACACAGCTGACAGGCAGCTGGACAGACCGGCTGAAAGTATTGCTTCACGCCATGCAGGAAAACCCGAAGCTTGTCTATCACGTTTCCGATTCCATCACGCGGGAGCGTCTGGAACGGTATGTCTTTACATCGATTGAAAGCCAGTTCTACGATCTTATCGGGGAAAAAACTGCCGCCATGGAGATAACCGATGAAACGAGGAAAATGATGACCAGCTTCTTTTGCTGCTCCCTTCTCGGCTATGTCATGAAATTTCTCTGGGTCAATATGAACGTTGACATTGATGCTTCCGTTGACGACCTGAGCATCATTTTCTCCGGCGCGTTGGAAGCCATGCTCCGGAAGGAAATGGGACAATAGGAACCTTGAACACTGTAAACAGCCGGGCATTTGGATGCCCGGCTGTTTTTTCGCAGAGCGCTGCACACGCTCATTGATCTTTCCGCGCAATTTTCCGGTATTCATACTGAACTCCAATTAAAATCTTAAAAAAGATTTTA
>ERZ773178.4172-NODE-4172-length-11172-cov-7.021948_pt1 | contig 11172 bp, 11 predicted proteins | sample MGYA00580533_ERZ773178 | MGnify/ENA primary metagenome ERZ773178 (study PRJEB29015, sample SAMEA2737859) | human gut metagenome | biome: human gut; feature: human-associated habitat; material: faeces | place: China | collected 2012 ...
TTGTCAGTAGCCCCCGTTTCGTGGTCTGCGTGTAGTTCCTTGTAAACTGACCTAATGAATTTATTAAATATCTTTACCGATATGACTTATCTAAATTTTTAGGTCTTGGGAAACGCTTTAAATGTATTTTTCACGATGAAGATAAAGCTTCGGCAACAATAAGATATTATCGTGGGGAGGCTTATTTGTATAAATGCTTCGGACAATGTGAAAAGGAAAAATGCTACAATATAATTGGAATAGTAATGGAAATATGCGAAATCACATATACAAAAGCTTTAAAGTACTTAAGCGAGCTTTTATATTGTGAACTTGCCTTTAGCCTCGGCGAATACGGCGATGTGAAAGAAATAGTTGAAAACAATATTGATATAGTCGACCGCATTGAGCATAAGGCACCGGACGCATATAAAATAATACATAACGATTTAAAGATTTTGTATGCACTTTTGGATGAGGCAGCCAAGGTTCCGACAACCGTTGACGGTGCGATTACGGTAAGCTGCAGTATGAGACATTTAGGAAGATGTGCCAATGCACAAGGTTCTCACATTTCCAAAACGATGGCAATTCTTGCATTTTTCGGGCTATTGAAAAGGATACCGAACTATGCGGTGCCGTCCGAAAAGTTTTACAAAATTGCTGACTTTTCACAGCGTCAGGAATTTCCTAAATTCAGGTTGATTTCACAAACAAAAATAGAGCGTTTTGACGAAAGCACCTTTGAATTGCTTGAAAGGAAAGCTGTAGAGTGGGACATATACGGATTCAAGAAAAAAGACTTCACCTTTAAAAAGGTCGGGTCTGTTGCCGGAGCAATTCTTGCCAATGAACTTTTTCCACAGGCTTAATGGACATTAAAATACAATATATATGATTTTTTTGAAAAGGCTTGACATTATGCACAATATATGGTATAATAATCCTGTCCTCAAAAGGACAGGGAAACATTATACGGGGCTCCGACCGACAATTCGGAACAATTTTAAACAGGCCTGTGGTATGGGAACCATTGTTGACACAATGAAGTCCATACATTCAGAACCTGTTTTTTGTTTCTCATTGAACCTTGACAACAGAATCCGGCTGATGACCGCCGAAAAAACGGCAGACGGTGCAATTCCCGGGGATTCAGTCGGCAAAAATTTAAGAAAACAGGAGGTACTTTTAATTTATGACAAAAAATGAAAGGATTGAATCTATTAGAACACAACTTAAGGAAAGCGCAGGAAACCCTGCATTTATAAATGTTACCCAATTATCCAAATTTCTCGGAGTTTCAAGAGCAAGGGCAAAGGATTTGCTTTCGCCGCTCTGTTGTATGAAAAACGGGAGAGAAAAAATGTATTTAATAATTGATGTATCGGAAGTAATAATCGGTCAAATGGTATACGGGGGGTGATATATTGACAATTCAGGAATTAAAATATTTAGAGAGAAGCATTAAATCGGATATGATGCTGAAAGAACGGGTTGGCAAACTTAAGAAAAATAAAGACGGTAATTATAAAAAGGCAATTATTTATAAGGAATTAGGATCCTTATACGGAACTCGGGTATACGGCGAAGGTTCTACTATTGAAGAATGTGCAAGAAAGATACCTGAAGATATCCGAGGAGAACTATAGCAAGACAAAGCCGAAATCATTTGCCGAGGTTGCGGACGAATGGTATAAAATCGACATTGAAGCCTCAAAAATTGCGCAAAAGAGCAAGGAAAACTACAAAAGAAATCTTGAGAAATATATAAACCCTTATTTCTCCGAAACTGCGATACAGAATCTCAAGGAAAAGGATTACCAAGCGTATATAAACACTTTTGCGGGAGAAGGGCAGAGAAAGATAGAACAAATTATTCTCACCCTTACAAGGGTAATTGAATTTGCTTACAAAAACGAATACACACGGCGCCACAATTTCAGAATTAAGATGCCTGATTTTATTCCGATACAAATCAGAGACAGGTTGCCTGATAATGTACTAAGTCTTCTTTATCGGCTTTACAGACAAGGCGATAAGCAAGCAGAGGATTATATAATAATGCTTATGACAGGTATGAGACCGTGTGAGGCGGTAAATGTATTGTACACAGATATAAATTATAAAAAAGGCTATATCGATATAAAAGCCTCAAAGACAGATAACGGAATCAGAAAGATTCCGTTACCCGATTTTATTCTTGAAATAATTAAAAAGAGATATGATGAAGTCAAGGAAACGGTGGAGAATCCGAAATATCTTTTCACAAAAATAAACGATTTGAGCAAGCAACAAACAGTTGAGGGGTTGACACACAGATTTAATGCAGTATTAAGAAAACTTGATATTTTAAACGGAGCCACTGTAAGACGGAATCAAATTATTGAAACTACCTTAGGCGGAGTTAATACAAAAGATAAAAAAAGAAGTGGGCTGAAATATCCGTATACAACATATTGCTTAAGACATACTTATGCCACACTGCTTGATAAATTTGAAATTAAGGATTCGACCATTAAGATGGTTATGGGACATTCTCTAAAAAGCGATATTACACACAGCGTGTATATTCACAAAGAAATAGAAACAATTAAAAGAGAATTGGAACCGTTTTTTAAGGATATGGAAGAAAAAATCACTGTTGAATCAAATATAAAGTGAACGAAAAAGTACAAATGATAGATAAGAGAAAAGCAACTTTTATCTATCTTTTTTAAATATGAATAAATTATAAACTGTGGGAAAAAGTGTGGGAAATTTAACCTTTACGGCAAAAAAGAACAGCGGGTTCTTGAAAACCCGCTGTTTATGCTGGCTGGGGAATAGGGATTCGAACCCCAACAAACAGAGTCAGAGTCTGTCGTGCTACCGTTACACAATTCCCCAAAATTTTGTAACAAAATTATTATACCCTATTTTTGGGGTTTGTCAAGTTTTTTTTGATTTTAATTTACACTTTATTCCCGACGCACATATCAGCTATTGCAAAGCCTGTTAAAAAATGTTAAAATGTTCCTTGTTATTTTAAGCGACAGGGGGTATTATTTTGCAGCTTAAAATTCAGAACGGCGTTGTGGAGCTTTCGGGAGAAACAATTTTAAAAAGTGTAAATATCGAAATAAACGACGAGAGCAAAATAGCGGTAGTCGGTCGTAACGGCTGCGGTAAAACCACTCTTTTAAAGCTTATTTCGGGTGAATACACACTTGAAAAGCTTGACAGCGATACAGACAGCTTTTTTGCCGTATCGGGGAAGCCTAAAATCGGAGTGCTTTCGCAAATGGCGTTTGAAAATGACGATGTAACCCTTGTTGAAGAAATACGCTCTGCCTATCAGGAAATACTTTCGCTTAAATACGAGCTTGAAGAGGCTCAGGAAAAAATGGAAAGCGAACAAAGCGAAGAAAATATTAAGAATTATACCGTACTTCTTGACAGATTTACCGCTTACGGCGGATTTTATTTTGAAAAGGAATACGAGGCGGCAATAAAGCATTTCGGCTTTACCGAGGAACAGAAATACCGTCCGCTGTCCGAGTTTTCGGGCGGTCAAAGGACAAAAATAGCGTTTTTAAAGCTACTCCTTTCAAAGCCGGATATACTTTTGCTCGACGAGCCTACAAACCATCTTGACATTGAGGCGGTGGAATGGCTTGAAGGGTATTTAAAGGACTATAAAAAGGCGTTTGTTGTGGTTTCGCACGACCGTATGTTTCTTGACAATACGGTGAATACAGTCTATGAAATAGAGCACGGTAAAACGCACAAATACGCAGGCAACTACACGCAGTTTGTAAAGGCAAAACGGGAACTGAGGGAACAGCAGAAAAAAGAATATGAGGCGCAGAAAAAAGAAATAAAACGCCTGACCGAGCTTGTGGAAAAATTCAGATATAAACCCACAAAGGCGGCAATGGCGCAGTCGAAGCTTAAGCAGATAGAGAAGATGAAGCCGGCAGAGGTGCCGGAGACATACGATATGAGGACATTTCACGCCGAGTTTGAGCCTGAGGATATAGGCGTAAAGGATGTTCTGTCGGTCAAAAGCCTTATTATAGGGTATGATGAGCCGCTTTCGACGGTAAATCTTGAAATGAAGCGCGGCGCAAAGGTAGGCATAATAGGCGGAAACGGGCTCGGCAAATCTACCTTTATTAAAACGCTCATGGGCACGGTAAAACCGCTCGGTGGAGAATACAGCTTCGGCACAAGGGTTAATATAGGATATTTCGATCAGCAAATGGCGCAGTATTCAAGCCGCGACACTGTTTTGGAAGATTTTTTAAAGGCGTTTCCCGGAATGACGGATTTCGAAGCGAGGAGCGCCCTCGGGGCGTTTTTATTCAGCGGAGAAGAGGTTTTTAAAACTGTTGATATGCTGTCGGGCGGAGAGCGGGTAAGACTTGCTCTTTGTAAGATATTTAAGCGCAGACCGAATTTTCTTATCCTTGACGAGCCTACTAATCATATGGATATTGTAGGTAAAGAAACTCTTGAAGAAATGCTTATGAATTTCGGCGGTACGGTTTTATTTGTTTCGCACGACAGGTATTTTATAGGAAAAATTTCGGACAGCCTTTTGGTTTTTGAAAAGGATGCGGTGGCCTATTACCCCTACGGCTATACGCAGTACCTTGAGGGGAAAAAGGAGACGCCGCCCGAGGCAAAGCCGCAGGAGATACAGACAAAACAAAAAAAGAGCTATACAACGCCGCTCAAGGAAAAATCAAAATACGAAAGAGCGATAGCAAAGGCAGAGGAAAAAATATCCTTGCTTGAAGAAAAAATCGACGGACTTAAAGCCGAACTCGGCTGGGAAGAAAACGCGACGGATTATTTAAAGCTTGAGGAAATTCAAGGTGAAATAGACGAAGCGGAAACGGAGCTTGATGCCGTTATGACCGAGTGGGAAAGGCTCAGTGCCGAGTACGAGGTAATTTCTGCCGGCTATTGACAAACAACAGGTTTATGGTACAATTAAATGGTTACTTAAAACACTAATATGTAACGGAGGCAAAAATATGAATATTTGGCATGATGTTTCACCTGAGCGCATAAAGCCCGAAAGCTTCCTCTCTGTTATCGAGATAACAAGGGGAGACAAGAAAAAATACGAGCTTGATAAAGAAACAGGATGTATAATACTGGACCGTATTCTGTATACCTCTATGCAATATCCGGCAAATTACGGATTTATTCCGCGCACTCTTGCGGACGACGGAGATCCGCTTGATGTCTTGGTGCTGTGCAACGAGCCTTTTGATCCGCTCGTATTGGTGGAGTGCTATCCTATCGGAGTGCTTACAATGCTTGACGGCGGAAAAAATGACGAAAAAATAATCGCCATTCCGTTTAAGGACCCCACATATAATTGCTTTGACAGCGTGGATGAGCTTCCCAAGCATTTGTTTGACGAGATGAGACACTTTTTCTCGGTATACAAACAGCTTGAGGGCAAGGAAACGGCGGTTGATAAAATAGGCGGCAGGGAAGAAGCCGTAAAAATCATATCCCGTTGTATTGAAAGCTACAACGGCAAATACAGTGATAAAAAATGAGCTTTAACATAATGTCGGCTGTTTTGTACACGGCGAATGCCGCTGATAAGATAGGCGGCTGGTATCCTGAACTTAAGGCTGTTTACGCAGTCATAGGCTCGGTGATTTCGGCAATGCTTATTTACAAAACAGCCTATAAAATAATAGGTCTTTTCTTTACAAGAAAATTTGAACCTGCAAAAAAGCAACATAAATATGCCGTTGTAATTGCCGCACGAAATGAGGAAAAGGTTATCGGCAACCTGCTTGACAGTATAAAAAAGCAGGATTACCCGTCGGAGCTTGTGACAGTGTTTGTGGTGGCGGATAACTGCACGGATAAAACCGCCGATATTGTACGGGGGAAGGGCGCTGTTTGCTACGAACGGTTTGACAGCGAGCATAAAACAAAGGGCTATGCCTTACAGTTCCTGTTTGACAGAATAGGCGAGGAATACGGCCGTGAATCGTTTGAGGGGTATTTTGTTTTCGACGCGGATAATCTGCTTAAGTCCGATTACATTTCCCGAATGAACGATTCGTTTGATGTAGGCGAAAAGATAATAACCTCATATCGCAACACAAAGAATTTCGACGAAAGCTGGGTTGCTTCTACATACGCGTTGCACTGGCTCAGGTCGATAAGATTTAACCACCGTGCCCGTTCGGTGTTAAGGCTTGCGACTAACATACAGGGAACCGGCTTTCTGTTTGCAAGCGAAGTTGTAAGAGACGGCTGGAAATACACCTCCCTTACGGAGGACAGAGCGCTTACGGCGGACGCTGTCGCACAAGGCTACGCAATAACATACAACGATGCGGCGGAGTTCTACGACGAACAGCCCACAAACCTTAAAATCGCTTTAAGACAGCGGCTTCGATGGTCTAAAGGGCATCTGCTTGCCTTTGCCGAAACAGGCCCCTACCTTTTCATAAATATTTTTTGCGGCAAACACTTTTTAAAGACGCGTTGGAATAAAGATAAGAAAAAGGGACAAAAGGGATTTAGGCAATTCTGCCTTGACATTGCGGAATCGGTAAGGCACCGTGCCGCTTCTTACGATACACTTATGCAATTAACTCCGTTTTCCGTTATAAATATAGTAAAATGGCTTATTGTCCCTGTGGCGGCTTACGGCTTTTACTGCTATGCTGTGGGAATAAATGACACGGCGGTTTTCACCAAAAGCACGCTTTTAGGCTCTTTACTGAAATTTATTTTTCCTGTTAAAATAAGCTCCCGACCGGGCGTTCAGGCGCTGCTTCTCGGTATACTTGTGGCGGTTTGGTGGCGTATACTGTATAGGCTCGGCAAATATCTTGAAAATACGGTTACGGCTTTATATTTGTTTGTAATCGAGCATAAAAGGATCAAAAAACTGCCGTTTTCGAAAATTTTGCTTTATTCCCTTACCTGGCCCACCTTTGACATTATCGGAAGATATACGCAGTATGTGGCACTGTTTAAAAAGGTCACCTGGAAGCCCATTCCGCACGAAAGCCGAGTTACGATAGATGATTTGCACGAACCGTCCGATATTAAGGAAAAGCAGAAAACAACGGTATAAAACAAAAAAGCTCCGAATTGGGGCACCCTCCGTAAGGAAGGTGCCCCAAGGTGGCTCTTGTATCTCAATTAAATTTGTTTCTTTGAAACGGTGTAACCCTTGTGGTTACGCCGTTTTTTCTTTGTTACGCTCAGCGAGGTGGTGCTGGAAGGCTTCTTCCATCTCCTCCGGTGTCAGTTCGTGGAGAATGCCCACACCACTGTAATAGATGTCCAAAAGCTGCACTCGCTTGCCGTCAAGGTATCTGGGCGCATACACCACGATTTTGTCCACGAACTCGTGGACCAGCTCCGGGGTCAGGGCTTTCAGCTCCGTGATTTGTTTCACCTTCTGAATAAACCGCTGCAAGCTCTCAGTCTTATCCGTTTCGGTTTCCAAATAGACCTGCATCTCCGGAACAGCAGCTTTCAGCGTTTTCTGCTCCTCCTCATAAGACAGAGATAGTGTGGCGTAGCGCTCGTTAGATAAAGCCAACCATCAGATCGTCATCCTCGTTGCTTGTGTCTATGTTTTCGGTTACCGAAAGCACACGCACATCATTTTCACGAAGATAGTCTATAAACATTGCGGTCTGCGTTCTGTGCCGTCCAAGTCGGGACAGGTCTTTAACGATTACCGCGTCAATGCTTTTACGGTGTAGCCTGTGTTGCGCTCCACGCGGAATACTGCCATAGCTTCATCACTCCTTTGCTTTGGATTTGTTACGCAGTAGAACGGCGATTTTGAGGGAAAAGGTATAAACCCCTTGCCCTGTCAAAATTGCTTCCGCAAAGCCGCTTGTAGCAAGGCTTTTTCTGCCCCTACTGCGTAACAAAGGGCATGAAAAAAGCGGCGTTCCTGTTCTTCCGTGTGGAAGTGGGAAACGCCGCTTGTGCGGTGCAATATAAAATTTTCGGTTTGTTCTGTTATGCCGTATGGTCTTATCCGTAGAAACTTATAAGCGTACTATTTATCAGTAAAAATTGCATTGGACTCCGATTTTGAACTATCAATCTACGCCCATTTCTACGCCCAAATGGCATTAAATTATGTGATTTTACATGGAGCTTTATGCTTTTGCTTTTTTAAGAAACCTTGCAACCATGCGGTTTTACGGACTTTTATGGAGGTACATGGATTTATGAAAAAAGGCTAATTTATTACAATTCCTAATTTGGTTTTAAGCTCGGAAATTTCTCTTTTTAAATTTTTGTTTTCTTCGGCAAGAATGTTATTTTGCCTTAATAATTCACTATATGTCAGCATAATTCACATTCTTCAATAACCAATCCGCAATATCGATAATTTTTACGCCCTCGTACTGGTACTCGTCGTGTCGAGTTCTGGCAATGAGAATTTTTGGATATGCATCGCCTATCTTTAAAAGCGGTGATACCTCACGCTCAAATGTTTTTTCATCGCTTATATTGTCGGAAACTTGGATGTATATCTTTTCGTTACGTTTTACGGCAACAAAATCAATTTCCTTTTTATACAGTACTCCGACATATACCTCATAACCCATGCGCAAAAGTTCAACGGCAACAATATTTTCAAGCACTCTGCCGTAATCCATATTTTTTGTTCCGAGTTTGGCATAACGGAAAGTATGATCGCTTAAATAATACTTTTTATTGCTTGATAGATACTTTTTGCCCTTTATATCGTATCTGCGCACCATATAAAACACAAATGCATTGCAAAGATACTGCTTATATGAGCCGACCGTATTATGGTTTACTTTTTCATTTGCGCTACTTAAAGCTTTTGTGATATTAGTGGACGAAGAAAGATTCGATATATTATCCATTAAAAAATCAACTATGCGATCCATCAATTGTATATTGCGGATTTTATATTTGCGGCGAATATCCCTGACGATAAGGGTATTAAAAACATCTGAAATATAATCGTACTTGGCTTCGTTATCTTTGTAAAGATACGAGCCTGCCATTCCGCCCTCAAGCATATATTCATCAAATGCGGAATATTTGTCCGAATATTCAAAATACTGCATATACTCCCCAAAAGAAAACGGAAACACTTTAATTTCAAAGGTTCGCCCGGTAAACAGCGTCGCAAGGTCTGAGCTTAACAGGAAAGCATTTGAACCCGTGATATAAATATCGTATTTTTCAGACGCATGCAGACCGTTAATCGCTCTTTCAAAGTCTTCGCACATCTGCACCTCGTCTATAAAAACAAAGTTTCTACCGGATTCAATGTAATGCGAATTAACATAATCGTAAAGCGAGCGGAAATCAAGCAAATTATCATATTCGGGAAGATTGTAATTGATATGAATAACATTGCTGTCTGCAATATTATTTCTTACATAGCCCATAAACGCTTCCAAGAGCTTCGACTTTCCGCTGCGACGAACGCCTGTTATTACTTTTATGTCCGGAGTTCCGATAACGTTTATCAGTTTATTCAAATAATAAGCACGTTTTATAAGTTTCAAAGCAACCACCTCTAAAACTATTATACCCAATATATTTACCAAAATCAATTATTTTTTAATTTTGGTAAATAGAAAGTCAGAGTTCTGTTTACTGTTTTTGCATAAAAATCAAATGCGCTGTTGCATTTTACGATAAATTAGGATATAATACTTACAGCAGAAAGGACGATGGCTTTTATGCCGAATATTAAACCCGTATCGGATTTAAGAAATTATAATGAGGTTTTGTGTGATATTTCCGTAGGTGAACCTGTGTTTCTCACCAAAAACGGCAGAGGAAAATATCCTATTGTTGATATGGAAGAATATGAAAAAACTCAGGCTATAATAAAGCTAATGAGTGTGCTTTCAAAGGGAGAACAATCAGGAAAAGAAAACGGTTGGACTTATATCAACGAAATTGAAAACCTTTTGGGGCCTCTAATGGCTGAAATAAAATTTTCACCTGAGACAATAAAAGATTTACAGCAAATTAAATAATACGAACTTTAAATTTATGATGAATTTAGTATTAGATTAGGCATGGAAAGGCAAGTAAAATACGTTGCAAAACCAAAAAGCAACTATAATCAGTTGCTTTTGGTAAGAGCAATTATTATTACTTGCTTTTTTTAAAGTCTTTTGTTATAATAAGCACAACCAATTACAAGGAGATAACGCAATATGAAATATGCTGCTGTAATGTTTGATATCGTAGAATCAAGGCGTTATAATGATAGATATGATGTTCAAAATGTTTTAATGGAAAGCATTATGTATTTGAACCATGTATATGGTTATGCAATTAAAAAAGAAGTAGTATCAAGTGCGGGAGATGAATTTCAAGGCTTATTTATGAATCTTCAAACTGCATTTTTGTATATCAGAAAATTACAACTTTTGATTTATCCGATAAAAATACGCTGCGGGATAGGATATGGCGCAATTAAATACTATGACAAAGAATGGGAATCGTCTGCCTTGGACGGAGAAACATTTTATTTGTGCCGGGATGCAATTAATTCTATCCAAAAAAAGAAAAGCAATGCCGTATGTTTTAATACTGTTTCAAAATACGATAAATATTTAAATATGTTTTGTATGGCTGACGCTGAAATAAAATCAAAACAATCTCAAATGGTACGATTAATTGAACTTATTGCCGACATAATTTCTCCTATAACACCAACAGAAGAAAATATGAATTTCTACGATTTTATTTTAAAGAACAGAATTAAATTAATACAACGGGAACGTTGGAATAATGTGATTGGTAAATTCAGAGAAAGGGAAACTTTTGATATCAATCTTGAACAACTCATAATGATTAAAAAAATGATGGATGCAAAAATTTCTTATGAAAACACATTTTATATGGAAGACTTCTGGATGCACGGAATGTCCACTTATATTGCGCAAATAATTAATACCACACGTCAGAATGTTGATAGATATGTGTCATTAGGAAGAATCAAGGAAAGCAGAACTATGGATAGGGCAATCTATGAATTGTTAGGAGAAGAAATATGGTAAATTTTATAATTTTAATGATTTTGCACTTGATGGGAGATTTTTATTTACAGACAGAAAAAGTTGCTAAGTGCAAAAATGCGAGACCATCCCAAATATTGTGTAAACCTCCAATGTGGTGTAAAATAGAAAGAAC
>ERZ773178.4174-NODE-4174-length-11162-cov-5.469884_pt1 | contig 11162 bp, 9 predicted proteins | sample MGYA00580533_ERZ773178 | MGnify/ENA primary metagenome ERZ773178 (study PRJEB29015, sample SAMEA2737859) | human gut metagenome | biome: human gut; feature: human-associated habitat; material: faeces | place: China | collected 2012 ...
GCGGGTGGTTTTTTGTTTCGCGCCTGCCAGGCGCTCAACAGGCTAAAGCCCATAACAAAAAAAGCCGGGAAGGACCAACGTCCCTCCCGGCCGTGAATCACCATCCGGTGTGGCTGGAGCAACTAGACGATGCCGTGCTCACCGGGCTTTTCGTACACGGGGCGTTCCTGCTGGTGCACGTAGAATTCCGTGTCGCCCAGGGCCAGCAGAACGGCCGAGGACACATAGATGGACGACGCCGTACCCACGAACACGCCGATGAGCATGGTCAGGGCAAAGTCGTGGATCACGCCGCCACCCAGCAGGTACAGGGCCAGGGTCGCCATAAAGGTGGTACCACTGGTCAGGATGGTACGGGACAGGGTCTGGTTGACGCTGCGGTTGATGAGGGCGTCCAGGGGCTGCTTGGGCGCGGCACGCAGGTTTTCGCGCAGACGGTCATAAACGATGATGGTGTCGTTGAGCGAGTAACCCACCAGGGTCAGCAGGGCCGCCATGACGTTGAGGTCGATCTCCACGCTCATGAGCGACAGCAGGCCCACCGTGATGAACACGTCGTGGATGAGGCCCACCAGGGCGCCCAGAGCGAAGTTGAGCTTGAGGACGAAGCAGACCACCAGGGTGATGCCCAGGGCCACCAGCACCAGCCAGCCCATGCTCAGGCCCGTGAGACCGGCCAGGTACATGCCGCCCCAAAGGACGGCGGCCATGGCCACACCGGCCATCCAGCGCTGTTCGAAGCGGCCGGAGATGTACACGGCGATGAGCAGGGTCGCATAGTACAGGGCGCCCAGAGCCTTGTTGGTCAGGTCGTCACCGACCTTGGGGCCCACTATCTCAAGGCGCTGGATCTCCACGTCATTGCCGGGGAAGGCCTTGGCCAGGGCGGCCAGCACGTTGGTGCGCAGGGCCGCGGCATCGGTGTTCTCGGCAGAGGAGAAGCGCAGCAGGTAGTCGCGCGTGCCCTCACCGAAGCGCTGGGTGCTGATGCCCGGCAGTTCGGGCACGTCCAGGCTCTTCTTCAGCACTTCGTCTTCCACGGGCTGGGCGAACTGCACCTGCACGATGACGCCGCCGGCGAAGTCGATGCCCATGCGCAGGCCATTGCCCCACAGCGCCGAGCCCAGACCCACCAGAAGCAGGAGGATCGAGATGACATAGGCGATGTGGCGCTTGCCGATAAAATCTATCTTGGTGTCATGCTTGATGAATGCGAAAGCCATGATTCTCTCCCGGCCAGCCTAGATGCTGATGCCCTTGGGGCCGCACTTGCGCGCCCAGTATTCAAAGATGGCCCGCGACACAAAAATGGCCGTGAACATGGAGGCCACGATACCCAGCGACAGGGTGACGGCAAAACCGCGGATGGGGCCCGTGCCGAACTGGTACAGGAGCACCGTGGCGATGATGGTGGTCAGGTTCGAGTCGGTGATGGAGATGGTGGCGCGCTCGAAACCGGCCTTGACGGCCGCCAGGGGCGAGAGCCCCAGATGCAGTTCCTCGCGTATGCGTTCGTAGATCAGCACGTTGGCGTCCACGGCCATACCGATGGTCAGCACTATACCGGCGATGCCGGGCAGGGTCAGGGTGGCGCCGAAGCCGGCCATGCCCGCCATGACGATGAGCATGGTGAAGCAGAGCATGACGTCGGCGATGACGCCGCTCATGCCGTAGTAGATGGCCATGAACACGACCACGGCGGCGGCACCCACCAGAGCGGCGTTGATGCCGCTGTCGATGGATTCCTGGCCCAGGGAAGGACCGACGGTACGTTCTTCCAGCACCGACACGGGCGCGGGCAGCGAACCGGCACGCAGCACGATGGCCAGGTCCGTGGCTTCCTGCGTGGTGAACTGGCCGGTGATGACGGCGCGGCCACCGGCGATGCGCTGCTGGATCACAGGGGCGGAATAGACCTTGTCGTCCAGCACGATGGCCATGCGGCGGCCCACGTTTTCACCGGTGACGTTCTCGAACAGGGTGGCGCCGCGGCTGTTGAAGCTCAGGCTGACGCTGGCTCGGTTCTTTTCGAAGGTGGGCTGGGCATCGGCCACGTCCTCACCGGAGAGCATGGCGTCCTTTTCCACCGCGATCAGACGCGTGGCGGTCTCGCTGCCATCGTGGCCTTTTTCCAGCAGGGGCAGGGCCATGACACCGCTGGGCAGCACGGCCTTGTTGGGATCCACGTCGTCACGGACAAGGTGGAATTCCAGATGGGCGGTCTGGCCCAGGATCTGCACGGCACGGCGCGGGTCGGACAGGCCGGGCAGCTGCACCTGGATGCGGTTGCCTTCCTGCTTGCGGATGTCAGGCTCGGCCACACCGAACTGGTCGATACGGTTGCGGATGGTCCGCAGGGCCTGATCCAGCGCCATGTCCTCGATGCGGCTGATCTCTTCGGGACGGAACTCGGCCACATAGCGCAGACCGGCTTCCGTACGACGGGGCTCGCCCACATTCAGCTGGGGGAAATTCTTTTGCAGGATCTCCTGCAGCTTGGCTTCATCGTTCACACGGGGCAGGGCAAATTCCAGTTTGTCATTGCCCACCACGCGGGGATGCAGCACGACGATCTTCTCGTCCTTGGCAAGGCGGCGGATATCCTGCCCGGCCAGCGCCAGCGAATTGCTGACAGCCTTGGCCACATCAACGCCCAGGGTCAGGTGGATGCCGCCCTTCAGGTCCAGGCCAAGGTTGATTTTTTTGGATGGTAGAACGTTTTCCAGCGCCGTCCCGATATAGGGCACGCTGGGCAACGCGTAGACAAGGCACAGGCCGAACACGAGCAGGGCCACGGCCAAGCGCGAGCGCAAACCAATCATTGGGATACCTTCCGCACTTGATGGAGATGTCCGTAAAAACGGAAAGAGGCGGCCGGCCGGAGCCAGAACCGCCCGACACGGCCCGGCGCCTCCCTGCAAACAGGACGGCGCCGGAGCCGCAACCATTACCGATTCCGAAACAAGAACGGAATGTTACTTCTTTTCTTCGGCCTTGGCTTCAGCCTTTTCGGCGCTCTTGCCGATCAGGCCGCCGATGGCGCCGCGGCTCATGCGCAGCTTGGCGTCGCCACATTCGATGACCACTTCTTCTTCGCTGATTTCCATGATGCGACCGATCAGGCCGCTGCTGGTCATCACGTGGTCGCCGCGCTTCAGTTCGGCCAGCATCTGCTTGTGGGCCTTGGCGCGCTTCTGCTGGGGACGGATCAGCAGGAACCAGAAGATGGCGAACATCAGGATCAGGGGAACAAACTGCATCAGCATGTCGCCGCCGCTGGGGGCGGCGCCGCCGGCCTGGGGGGTACCCATGGCGAAAGCAACGGATTCAAACAACAAGACGAACCTCCAAAGGGATGCTGTAGGCAGGCCGCTTTCTATGCGGGATGCCCGGGGTAACAAATTTTCAGCGCGCAAGCATATCCTGCCGCAAAAAAACTTGCAAGCCCTTCTCCTGAGCGGGAAAAACGTCCTCCGCGCGGCAGGGGTGACGGTAAAAAACATGCCGGCGGGGGCGCTTCGTTCAGAAAAAATCGCCGCCGCAGGGCCGATTTGAACGACCGGAGACTGAGGCAGCCTCTTTATTGAAGGAAAGCCCGGTGCCTGCGCCGCCATCCCGCCCGGGAAGCTCCCGTACAGAGACGACAGGCGGAAAAGCGAAGTTCCTGCGCAAGCGGCCTTCGGAAAGGATCGCCCCTCCTCTGCTCCACCCGCCTGGAGGGAAGAAAGACGCATCCCCTTCCTATCTCACCGGGGATGCTGTCCCGGTATCCCGAAAAGGCTCTCTGTACGGAGCGGACCTCAGCTTCCCAGCATGGCCCGGACGAAATTGCAGGCGATGCGCACCACCTCGTCCCGGCTCTCCCTGTGCGACAGGGGCAGATGCCCGCCGTGACGGCTGACCGTGCGCAGCACATGGGTCTCGGCCCTGCGGGACGCCGTGCAGATCCACTCCACGGCATTGCGGCGCGGGCAGCTGCTGTCATGCCAGAGCTGGACATAACAGACCGGGACATCGCAGGCGGGCAGCAGGGCCCGCAGCCGGGGCTGCTCATGGGCTATCTCGGCCATATGGTGCCAGCAGACCACCCGCTCGTGTCCCTGCCAGGGCGCGGTCTCCCGCGCGGCCTCGCTGCGCGGGGAACAGATCTCCACAGGCTGTCGCCAGGCTTTCCAGGCCAGCCGCCAGCGCAGGGCCCGTTCGCCCAGACGGCCGGGGCGGGACGACCAGTAGAGCGGCGCGGCGAAGACCAGCAGGCAGCGGGGCGCGGGCAGCCCGGCCTCCCGGGCCCAGAAAAGCGTATCCAGAGCCAGCAGGCCGCCCAGGGAATAGCCCGCCAGCAGGGGCGGCTCCGAGTTTTGGCCCGCAAGGGCGGCATAGGCCTCATGGGCCGCCGCGCTCCACTGGTTCCAGTGGCTGCGTACGAAAGCCTCCCAGCCGGAGCCATGCCCCGGCAGACAGGGCGCATGGCATGCCACGCCCATCGTCGCCAGCTCTTGCGCCAGCGAATCCATATCAGCGGGCCCTCCACCCAGACCGTGCAGCAGCAGCGCGTCCATTCTTGCCCTCCCCGAAGCATGAGGATACAACTACGCCTGTTTTTCCCGTCCGCAGACCTTAACCCGTCAGGAGCATCCATGCAAACCTGCGACACGCTTCTCCACGCCGGTGTCCTGCTGACCCAGGACGATGACCGGCGCGTCCTCGAAAACGCCGCCCTGGCCATTGATGGCGGGCGCATCGTCGCCCTGGGCTACAGCCAGGATGTGACAGCCGCATGGCAGGCACGTGAAATCCTCGACCTTTCCGGCATGCTCGTCATGCCCGGCCTTGTCAACGCCCACACCCACGCGGCCATGACCTTCCTGCGGGGCCTGGCCGACGACATGCCGCTCATGGACTGGCTGCAGCAGAAGATCTTTCCCGTGGAACAGGGCCTGACGCCCGATCTGGTGCGCCTGGGCAGCCTGCTGGGCTTTGCCGAGATGCTGCGCACCGGGACCACGTCCTGCGTGGACATGTACATCTTCGAAGCCGCCGTGCTGGAAGCGGCGGACAAGGCCGGTCTGCGCTGCCTGGCCGGTGAAGGCGTGTTCAATTTCCCCTCGGCCTGCTGCCCGGATGCCGATGCGGCCCTGGCCCGCACCCGGGAGATGGCGCAGCGCTGGGCCGGTCATGACCGTCTGCATGTGGCCGTCATGCCCCACAGCGTCTACACCACCACGGCGGCGCAGCTCACGGCCTGCCGCGAACTGGCCGACGAACTGGGCCTGCCGCTGCACATCCATCTGGCCGAGACCCGTCAGGAAACGGCCCTGAGCCTGGAACAGCACGGCCTGCGCCCCGTGGCCCATGCCGACCGTCTGGGGCTGCTGCGTCCCGGGACCATCCTGGCCCATGTAGTGGACGTGGACGCCGACGAGATCGCCCTGCTGGCCCGCCGCGGCGTGAGCGTTGTCCACAATCCCTCGTCCAACATGAAGCTGGCCTCGGGGGTGGCCCCGGTGCCCGCCATGCTGGATGCCGGCGTGCGGCTGGCCCTGGGCAGCGACGGCGCCGCCAGCAACAACCGCCTCAACATGTTCACGGAGATGGGCCGCGCCGCCCTGCTGCACAAGGCGGCGGGCGATCCCGAGACCATGCCCGCCCGGACGGTGCTCGACATGGCCACCCGCGGCGGTGCGGCGGCCATGGGCGGTGACGGCGGCGTCCTTGCCGTGGGGCGTCCCGCGGACTGTATCGCGCTGGATCTTTCCGCGCCCAACATGCAGCCCCTGTTCAACGCGGCCTCCCACGCCGTCTATGCGGCCACGGGCATGGAAGTGGCCCTGACCATGGTGGCGGGCGAGGTCCTGTACCGCGACGGCCGCTTCAGCCGCTTTGATTACCCGGCCCTGTGCGCGGAAGTGCGCGAGATGCGGCGCTTCGTCCTGCGCCGTCTGGGCCTGCCCGAACAGGTGGCCTGAGCCGGGCCCTTCCCGTCGCGGCCTTGCCTGCCGGGGCCGGAGCGGGGCCCTTGCGGCAGCGGAAAAGCCGCCCGGGCGGGGTTCCCTTGCACGGGGGGACTTGACACCATTGTTTTTTGGTCTATAGTGCCCCATTCAGACTGAAACGAAAGCGCTTCGGCGCATGGAGGTATCGTTATGGCTGTTCTGCTTAATGCCGTGAAAACCGCCGAAGGCGTGGTTGTGAACGGTTTTGTGGTTTCCCCCATCATTGACAAGTGCGAAGGCTGTGATCGCATTCGCGAGTTTGAAGGCGAAAACTTCTGCTCCAGCTACGCCAGCCCCGCCAGCAAGTGGTCCGGTGGCCGCTGCAACTTCGCTACCCATGTGAAGGTGCAGGTCGCCGCCGCTGCCAAGGTCAACCCCCTGAAGGCGTCCAAGCGCGCCGCCAAGGGTCGCTAGACCATACGCGGCATGCGGGACGCGCCCGGCGCGAACATCCCGCACCGATTGCAATTTTCTGGCACATTGCACAGGGGAGGCTGTCGCGACAGCCTCCCTTTTGTCATTTGTCCGCAGGGGCCTCCAGGCCCGGGCGGCTTCAAGGAAAAACAGCATGAACACAAGTTCGCAGGACAGCGCCCTGTCCCCCCTCCTGCGCTGGCTGGATCAGCGTCAGGACCGTGTGGCGGCCCTTCAGGGCGACCTGACCGCCTTCCGTGCCCTGGGCCCGGAAAACGGCGGCGAGGGCGAGCTGGCCAAGGCCCTGTATATCGAAGACTGCCTGCGCGCCTGCGGGGTGAGCGACATCCGCCGTCTGGATGCCGCCGATCCGCGCGTGCCCTCCGGGCTGCGCCCCAACGTGGTGGCCCGCATCCCCGGCCGTTCCTCCCGGACGCTCTGGCTTTTTGCCCACATGGACGTGGTGCCGCCCGGTGATCCGGCCCTGTGGCATTCCGATCCCTGGCAGGTGGTCCGGCAGGGCGACATGCTCGTCGGACGCGGTGTGGAGGACAACCAGCAGGGCCTGGTGAGCATGCTGCTGCTGGCCGAAGCCCTGCATGCCTGCGACATCACCCCCGAACTCAGCCTGGGCCTGGTGTTCATGGCCGATGAGGAATGCGGCAACAACTACGGCCTGGCCCATGTGCTGGAGCGCCACGCCGCTCTCCCCGAAGGAGAGCGTTTCCTGCGTGCTGACGATTTCTACATCGTGCCGGACTCCGGTTCCCCCACGGGCGCGGACATCGAGGTGGCCGAAAAGTGCCTGTGCTGGCTCAAGGTCGACGTCAGCGGCGTGCAGTGCCATGCCTCCACGCCCCACAAGGGCCGCAACGCCTTCGTAGCCGGGGCCGCCGCCGTGCTGGCCTGCATGGAGCTGCACAAGGATTTCCCCCGCCGCGACGCCCTGTTCGACCCGGCCTGCTCCACCTTCGTGCCCAGCCGCCACGATGCCAACGTGCCCAGCGTCAACATCCTGCCCGGACATGACACTTTTTACGTGGACTGCCGTCTGCTGCCCGGCGTGGAACCCGAACATGTGCTGGACGCCGCCCGCCGTCGCCTGACGGCCGTGGCCGAACATCACGGCGTGCGCATCGACGTGGCCATCGAGCACTGCCAGCGCGCCTCGGAAACGGCTGCGGACAGCCCCGTGGTCGCGGCTCTGCGTCGTGCCGTCACGGACATCTATCAGGTGGAGGCCCGTCCCGTGGGCATCGGCGGCGCCACCGTGGCCGCCCTGCTGCGCCAGCAGGGCCTGCCCGCCGCCGTGTGGAGCTGCATCGACAGCACCTGCCACCAGCCCGACGAACATTCTTCCATCACCGCCACCCTCAAGGACGCCCAGGTGTTTGCCCATGTGCTCATGCAGCGCTGAGAACCGTTTTGACTGTATCGTGACAGGCGGCGGCCATGCCGGTTCCGAGGCCGCCGTGGCTCTGGCCCGTCTGGGCCTGAGCGTGCTGCTGATCTCCGGCAATGTGGACCGTCTGGGCTATCTGTCCTGCAACCCTGCCATCGGCGGCCTGGCCAAGGGCCACATGGTGCGCGAGATCGACGCCCTTGGCGGCATGATGGGCCTGTGGGCCGATGCCGGGGGCATCCAGTTCCGCACCCTCAACATGAGCAAGGGCCCGGCCGTGCGCGCCACGCGCGCCCAGATCGACCGCGAGGCCTATCAGAAGGTCCTCAAGAAGACCCTGTTCTCCACGCCCGGCCTGCGCATCTGGCAGGACTCCGTGACCGAGGTGCTGGAAGAGAACGGCCATGCCGCCGGCGTGCGCACGGCCCAGGGCCTGACCTTCCATGCCCGGCATGTGCTGCTCACTACCGGCACGTTCCTGGCCGGCCTCATCCACATCGGCCTCACGCATCTGCCCGGCGGCCGTCTGGGTGATGCCCCGGCTACGGGCCTTTCCGACAGCCTGCGCCGTCTGGGCCTCACGCTGGGCCGTCTCAAGACCGGCACCACGCCGCGCCTGCTGCGGGCGTCCATCGATTTTTCCAAACTGGAGGAACAGCCCGGCGATACTCCGCCGCCGCGCTTCAGCTTCCGTGGTCCCGGCCCGGTGCTGCCGCAGGTGCCCTGCCACATCACCTGGACCAACGAGGCCGCCCATGCGGCCATCCGTTCCGGCTTCGACCGCTCGCCCCTGTTCACCGGGGTCATCCAGGGCACGGGCGCCCGCTACTGCCCCTCCATCGAGGACAAGGTGGCGCGCTTCCCCGAGCGCGAACGGCACCAGATCTTCCTGGAGCCCGAAGGCCTGGACAGCCCGGAGGTCTATGCCAACGGCATCTCCACCAGCCTGCCGCTGGACGTGCAGCAGGCCATGATCCACGCCATCCCCGGTCTGGAGCATGCCGTCATGGTGCGTCCCGGCTATGCCATCGAATATGACTATGCCAACCCGGTGCAGCTGCACGGCACGCTGGAGACCAAGGCCCTGCCCGGTCTGTGGCTGGCGGGCCAGATCAACGGCACCTCCGGTTACGAAGAGGCCGCGGCCCAGGGGCTGTGGGCGGCCCTGAACATCGCCTGCCGGGAGAAGGAGCTCGATCCCTTCGTGCCCGGACGCGACTCCTCGTACATGGCCGTGCTGGTGGACGACCTGGTCACCTCCGGCACCGAGGAGCCCTACCGCATGTTCACCTCGCGGGCGGAGCACCGCCTGCTGCTGCGCGAGGACAATGCCGACGTGCGCCTGACCCCGCTGGGCCGCAAGATCGGTCTGGTGGGCGAAGAACAGTGGCGCCTCTTCAACGACAAGATGGAACACGGCCATGCGGTGCGCCGCCTGCTGCAGCAGGTGCGCGTCCAGCTGGCCGACGGCGACGAAGCGGCGCAGACCGCTCCGGCAACGCCCGAAGAGACGGAACTGCGTACCGCGCTGCGCGGCCGGACGCTGGAAGAGGCCCTGCGCCGTCCCGACATGGATCTGGAGCGTCTGGCCCGCATCTCGGCCCCGCTGGCCGAGGCCCTGGCCGATCGCGACCTGCGCGATCTGGAGACCGTCCAGGTGGACGTCAAATACGCGGGCTATCTGGAGCGCCAGCGCGAGCTCATCGCCCGTGCCGCGCGTCTGGAATCCGTGGAGCTGCCCGCCGATCTGGATTACCGGCAGGTGGCGGGCCTTTCCCGCGAGGTGGAGGAAAAGCTGGACCGCGTGCGGCCCCGCAACCTCGGCCAGGCCGGGCGCATCTCCGGCGTGACCCCGGCGGCCGTGGGCTGTCTGGAGATCCACCTGCACAAGCTGGGCCTGCTACGCGGCAAGCGGCAGTCCCTCTGATGCCTTTTCCGGGACCTGCGGCCCAGCCGCGGGTCCCCTTTTTGTGCCGCGCATCTTCGCCTGACAAAAGAAGGATGCGCTGTTGACGTTGGGGAATGTTCCCCGTTATCCTGAGAGGACGGGTGCCTTTTGTAGGCGTGTGCTCAGGGCCACGCCGTACACACGGCGGCAGACCGCGTTTTCCTGCCCCGGACGCGGCATCCGCTCCTGCGTCCGCCCGGACGCCTCCACGACAAGGCTGCGCATCCCGCCGCCTTCGTGGGCTGCGTTCCCGGCGGCGTCCCCCTCACCCCAGCCCGTGCCCCGGCACGGCGACATGCCTTTGCCCGGCGCCGGTGCGGCGCGCAGGCAAAGCCCTTCTAGGAGGCTGTTTTGGACGGTGGTTCCGACTGTCATAGTAGCAATGGCACCATCTGGTCGCGTCTGACCCGCTTTTTCGGACGCGAAGACGATGAATCCCTGGAAAAAGCCATCATCGAAGCCCGCGCCGACGGCGAAGTGGAGCCCGACGAGGAGTCCATGCTCCTGGGCATCCTGCGCTTCAACGACCTGCAGGTGCAGGACACCATGACGCCCCGCACCGACATCGACTGTGTCCCCGAAGACATGCTCCTGCCCGAAGTGGCCAGGGTCATCGTGGAGTCGGGCCATTCCCGCATCCCTGTCTTCCGCGACACCCGGGACAATATGGTCGGCATGCTCCACGCCAAGGATATCCTGAGCTGCCTGCTGGACCCCAAGATGGCTGACCAGCCCGCCAGTGCCATCATGCGCGAACCGTTCTTCGTGCCCGAGACCAAGCCCATCCGCAACCTCCTGCAGGAATTCCGCGCCAGCAAGCAGCACATCGCCATCGCGCTGGATGAATACGGCGGTACCTCGGGCCTGATCACCATCGAAGACCTGCTGGAAGAGATCGTGGGCGACATCGAGGACGAACACGACGCTCCCCGCGAGGAAGACATCCGTCCCCTGGGGGCCCATGTCTATGAACTCACGGGCCGTGCCCTGCTGGAAGATCTTGAAGAACTGGGCGTGGACCTCAGCTCCGACGAAGTGGACACCATCGGCGGCTACCTGAGCATGGAAGCCGGCCATGTGCCCGCCCCCGGCGAGGTCTTCATCCTGCGCGGCTGGCGCTTCGAAGTGCTGGATGCGGACAAGAAGCTCATCCGCCACCTGCGTATGGAACCGGCCCGGAAAAACACGCCCGACGCCTCTGAAACGGAAGACTGAGATGCGTGACGCCTGGTTGCGTTCCTCCCCCCTGGGCCTCGGCCTGGCGGGGGCCGCGGCGTTGTGGCTTGCGTTCCCCAACGGCTGGATCTCCCTGCCTCCGCTGGCCCTGCTGCTGCCCCTGTGCCTGGCCCTGCTGGGCAGCTCGGCGCCCTCGGCGGGCGCGGCCCTGCGTCGCGGCTGGCTGAGC
>ERZ773178.4181-NODE-4181-length-11148-cov-44.865771_pt1 | contig 11148 bp, 21 predicted proteins | sample MGYA00580533_ERZ773178 | MGnify/ENA primary metagenome ERZ773178 (study PRJEB29015, sample SAMEA2737859) | human gut metagenome | biome: human gut; feature: human-associated habitat; material: faeces | place: China | collected 2012 ...
TCGGAATCATCCCTTTCCGGCTTGACTGTTGGAAGTTCCGGTTCCGATAGAGGACTTTAAGCGTGATTGACTAAAAAGGTTGATTATGTGTAAAGTAAAAGCGCGCGGCAGAAGCGAAGAAGATAACCAAACATTATAGGAACAATTATGAATGGAGATTACAAGTCTAAAAGGTATAATTCCGTGATGTTTTACTTTTAAAATTATGGCTAAGTATTTTGAGTTAACTGCTGAGACTAAGGTAAATAAGTCTGGTGTGACGTTGCATCGAATACGGTGTACGCGGGATACCTGTTGGGCCAAGGCCGGAGACCTAGGTGGCTGGGTCGAGTCGGAGTCGAACTTGTGCGATGTTGCTTGGGTAGATGACGAGGCGCAGGTATTTGGCAATGCTCGGGTTTATGGTGATGCCGTGGTATTTGGTGGTGCCTTGATTTATGACGAGGCGCAGGTATTTGGTAATGCTCGTGTTTATGGCGATGCTTGGGTTTATGGCGATGTACAGGTTTGTGACGAGGCGCAGGTATTTGGCAATGCTCGGGTATTTGGTGACGCTCGTGTTTATGGTTATGCCTTGGTATTTGGTGGCACCTGGGTTTATGGATCTGCTTGTGTTTATGGGTCTGCTTGTGTTTGTGGGTCTGCTCGGGTTTATGGGTGTGCTCGGGTTTATGGGTTTACTCGTGTTTATGGCGATGCGCTGGTTTATGACGATGCATGTGTTTATGGCGATGCATGCGTTTATGGGTGTGCTCGGGTTTATGGGTGTGCTCGGGTTTATGGGTGTGCTCGGGTTTATGGCGATGCATGGGTTTATGGTGATGCCCAGGCCCATGGGCGCGCTCGTATTCGTGGTCAAGCTGTGTTAGGCGGTCACGCTGCTGTAGAGAACGATGCTCAGCATTGCGGTTTTGATTGTTTTGGGTCTGTTAATCGGCACACGCATGCTTACTTAACGGAGTCGGGTGATGTTGAGGTGACTTGTGGGTGCTTTAGCGGTAGCTTAGATGAGTTTGCGCAACAGGTACATAAGACGCACGCTGGTACCGTATACGAGCGTCAGTATTTAGCGATAGTTGAAGTTATTAAAATCAAGTTTGGGTTATGACCTAATTTTTATTATGCTACGAGATCAATTTACGACAGTAGACCAGTCCACTTGCTTAATTAACGTTGGTGTGTCTCCTGATAAAGCGAGTTTTGTTTGGACAGTGGTTGATGGGGTTGATACGGTTGTTGAGCGCTATCTTTGTTTGCCGGATAATATTGTTGCCCCAGCATTTACGGTCTTAGATTTGTTAAGTATTATTCCGCGTGTGGTGCAATTTCAGAGGTTGGACTTCAGTTTGAAGGTGACCATAGATGATCTTGTGTCAGTTTCTTATGTGAATTCCCCTACTAATATGGTGTATTCTTTGTTTCCGGTTACTGGTACGTCTCTACTACAGGTGCTATTTGAGACTTGTATGCGATTTATGCCATCGAGTTTTAGAGTGCAGGCTAGCTGTGATGCTATTCGTGGAGTTAAGTTGTGCTAATACGTTATATTAATTATGGAGGATAATTTTATTAATTATGGAGGATAAGTTTATTAACCAGCTTAGGGATGAGGTATTTGAAAATTCAAAATCTCATGGGTTTTATTCTTTGGATGTTAAGTCTGCTGATTCAGCGGGTGTTTTTCATGCAGTTCTTGCTCAGAAGTTGATTCTTATTCATTCCGAGTTGTCTGAGGCTGTAGAGGCCGATCGCGCTGATAATTTCGCGGACTTGTGCGCCTTTGACCGCGAGACCGGGTCCGATTGTTCTGATGCTCGGTTTCGTGAAGGATTTGAGCGTTATGTAAAGAACTCTTTTGAGGACGAGCTTGCTGATGTGATTATTCGTGTTTTAGACGTATGTGGTTGGTTAGGTATTGATATTCAACGTCATATCGAGTTGAAAATGCGATACAATCGTGGGAGGGAGTTTCAACATGGCAAGCGGTACTGATTCTGCGGTTATGTCTTAAGCGTGAATACCCCTGTCTTCAGGCAGGAGATGGTAGCGCTTAATGAGTTTGGCTTGAGAGCCCTACCCACGGGGCGTGGGGAAGTTAAGCCTGTGGACTGTTCTAAAAGCAACGGCAGGAAGAAGCAGGAAAAGCGAGGAGGTCTTGGTGCCTCCGAAGCTCATGTCTTTAGGCGTGAGTAGCTCACATAAAGTTGTTATGAATGAAGGTATAATAAAGGTGTTATGAATGAAGGTATTTTAGAGTTAAAAAACTGGTCAGTTGTTTCTAATGACTGGTGTGGTATTTATAGGTATGTTATTGCTGCAAAGGTGGCCTATGAGATTTTGGTCGAGACTCACTATGCGGACACCCCTATTGAGACGGCAAAGGCCTCCTTGTATATAGTTGGGCTATGGCATACGGACAATGGCTCACTGCTCGAGCGGGAAAAGCTGGCTGAATCATTGCCGATTCAAGAGCTGCTGAGTATTGCGTATAAGGATAACGTAGAAAATAATAGTTAGTTTATTTTAAGATCGATGTTGCGTTATGATTTATGAAGTGAATAATTTTGAAGTGACTAGTTTTGAAGTCTCGTGTGATAGATGTGGGGTTATTCTTGATGTTTACGGAACTACTTTATACTTAGATAGAGCTTCTGCAGAAGATGTTGCTTTGTCTGAAGGTTGGGTGTTTACGGATGGTGGCGAGTGCTATTGTCCTGAATGTTCTGAATAATCGTATTATGTTTTATAAATGAAAAATTTGTTGCAATGAAAAATTTGATTCCGCGAAAGGTTCTTATTCCTTTTCATTTTGCTGAACAGAGACTAAGGGGAGTTGAGGACAAGGCTGGGGCCCCGATTACTCGTCACTTATTGTCTGTGTTGACAATATTTAGAGATTCGAATGATTATACAACTTTGGATGAAGATTCAGTGTGTGTTTTGCATGAAGTTGTAGAAGAAGGCAGGGTATTTGTGGAGGAAATACGTAAGCAATTTGGCGACGTAGTTGCTGATGCTGTAGACGCTATTTCGCGTCGTCCTGGGGAAAGCTATATGGATTATATTACGCGTTGCTCTTTGAACGATATAGCTTTGAGAGTAAAGATTGCAGATTTAAAGGACAATATGGATGTGACTAGGTTGCCAAAGCTGACTGCTGACGATTTGAAAAGGGTTAAAAAATATCATAAGGCTTATAGATACTTAACCTCTGTTTTAGATAAAAATAGGTAGTTTGTTTCTGATATGGTTTCATACGATTGTTGCTTATGAAGTATAAAGTTTTGTTTATTGATTTGGATGGGACTTTGACTGATACAGTCTCTGGTAGTACTTTCCCCCAAGGTGTTTGGGACATGAAGTTGAAGTTTGATGTATTCGATGCTATCCTTCGTATGCATCCTGAGAAGGTGTTTATAGTTACTAACCAGGGGGGTATTGAGGCTGGTTATGTTTCGGAGGGAGCTGTTCGTATAAAACTAAACTATGTAACTCAGTGTGTTTTGGATTACTGTAAAGTGGAAGTTTGTGCGAGTGGCTATAGTAGAACAAACCATAAGGATGACCCTCTTCGCAAGCCCAATACCGGGATGCTCGATCTTTTTCGTAAGCGTTTTAAGTTCGATTTGAATGAGTGCCTCATGGTAGGTGATGCTTCGGGGTTCCCCGGTCAATTCTCGGACTCTGATAAGAAGGCTGCTGAGAATTTTGGCATTGACTATTTGGATGTCTCTGACTTTGTAAAACTCTATTCTTTTTGATTCTGCGGTTATGGGGTATCGGCGTAATAGGTCTAAATCGGCTTTTGTTTTTACCGAACAGTTTATTCAAGAGTGCCTTTGTTTTGGTCGTCCGATATTGTCTTCTCCTAAATACGAAATGGTTGGTTTCTTGGCCTATTCTTGGGAGTCTGACTATTTAGCGGTATCTAGATCTGGGTACGTTCATGAATGCGAAATAAAGATAAGTCACTCTGATTTTCTGAATGAGTTTAAGCATAAAGCTAATAAGTTACGTATACTGGGTGGGGAGGTTCTTACTCAACGCGAGTTTTATGGTTGTGATCTGTTAGGGGATTCGCCCATGCAATCCCCTAATTATTTTTGGTACGTATGTCCTGTGGGTGTGATTTCTGAGTCCGAGTGTCCCAAGTTTGCTGGTCTGCTCTATGTTACCGAGTTTGGGGACTTTAAATGCATTCGCCGGGCTCCGTGTCTTCATAAAGTGAAGTTTGAAGAGCAGATGAGTGTGGCGAACGTGGATTTAAAGAGTAAGTTTTACTACGCAATGTGGAATTGGATTCGTAGGTACTGGTGTAACGTTAAATGATTAATCTATTTTAGGTAGGTTTTATTTGTGAGTTATGAAAATGGTACATTCTGTAAATTGTCTGAAAGATATGACTGAGTTGGCTGCCGCTCGTAGTGAGCGCAGATTGCCAACTAACTTATCTGATTTAGGGATTCCTTCCCTTATTACTAAAGAGCAGGAGGAGTCTACCGCTCTTGCTTATCTGCTGACAGATGTAGTTTATCAGATAATGTTTGATATGTGTGAGGTTATGCAGCGGCAAGGTTCTGATTTGCGTCACGAAACCAAGCGCAGGTTTAATGAGTTTTTTAGGTCCGCCTCTGATTTTATGAATAAGTCCGTTAGGGTTTCGAGGGATATATCGCTGTTGTCTAACACGGATGTAGCTATAGATAGTTTTACGTCAGACTCCGATTGGCTCAAAGATGTGGTTTGTTGTATTTTTCATAAATATGCGGCTTCATCGGATGTTTCTTTTAAGGAAAAAGTGCTGTCAATGGTTCAAAAACTTTAAATTTTATTAATTTAGGGCTATTGTTCCTCAGATTGCTTATAGGATATTCAAGTCGATCAATAAGTACGAAATGTTGTGAATCGGAGGAGCTGAAAAGATCCTGAAGGTAAAAAATGCTATCTACCTGCTGACAAACTATGTCAAGAGCCTACCGGAGGGAGATATTCGTCAGGCTATTCGGCTTGTGATCCGTGAAACAAAAAGTTTTCAAACAGTCAAGAACAGAGATGGTAAATTCCAGAAAAACAATCATTGACCACACCATCTCCCGGGTGACAGCTGCAACGAGAGTGATCCTCGAAGAGATACGGGCCAAAAATCGGCACGTGGCCATAGTCTATGCCCGCAACATCCTCTGTCACGAACTCGCGGAGCAGAGATTTCGCAATGGCGAGATTGGAGAGGTGATTCATCGGGACCGATCCACCATCTACAACTGCATCCAAATGTATCGAAACGATTACTCCACCGATGAAACATTCAGAATGTTGGCTAAAAAATCAAAAGAATAACACTTTTAATCATGAAAAGCAAGGAAGCAAAAAAATACCTGAGTAGTTCTGCAATGAATCCTAACAGTCCCTTGGCGCAAGATCAAGATTATGTATGGCGTGACTACTCAATAATTAAGGCTATCGAGATTGCCGAAGATGAGATGTTCCGGAAGGCTTGCCTACTATTCAAACAAATTATGGATGGTGTGTTTCAAGGAGATATGCTAAAGGAAATGACCGAAGAGTTCAGACAAAAACTGATGGAGGAATAAAAATACAGCAATGAAATACATGGGAAGTAAGAGTAGGATAGCAAAACATATTACTCCTATTCTAACAAGAAACTTGACGCAAGATAGATGGTACGTGGAACCCTTTGCTGGAGGGATGAATATGATGTGTAATATTCATCATGAAAAGAGAATTGCTGGTGACTTAAATAATTACCTTATTGCTATGTGGAAATATCTTGTTTATCATGATTTTGGTGATAAGTTTCCACGAATTATATCAAAAGAGACATATTCGTATTGGAGAGAAATTTTTAATCTTAATAGATTTAATGGATTGGGATGCACTTATGCTGAAGCAATTATTGGATGGATTGGTTTTATGGGTAGTTTTAATGGACGTTTCTTTGATGGCGGATATTCTGGACATGATGTAAATGGCAGAGATTACATAGGGGAGCAGATTCAGAATACATTGTCGCAAGTAGACAAATTAAAAGGGGTAGAGTTATGGGCTGTATCTTATCAAGATATTGTCTATCCAAGTCGTTCGGTTGTATACTGTGACCCGCCATATAAAGACACAAAGCAATACTCTGTATCCAAGAATTTTAACCACGATGAGTTTTGGGCGTGGTGTCGAAATATGACGTTTAATGGTCATGATGTTATTATTTCAGAATATGATGCTCCATCCGACTTCGTGTGTATTTGGGAAAAGCTAATAACTAATACTATGAATACCCATAATACTTACAAACCTACCGAAAAACTATTTGTGCATAAAATAATAGCTAACAATTATTATCATATTGATTGATATAGTTTATTAAAAGTGCCGTAACTCCACAGGTCTTTAGCCTGTGGGATAGCAATCCCTTTGTGTTCTCGTATGAATTTACGTTAGTGAGGAGATAATTTTCTTCACTTTTTGCATTTTATTTTGTTAATTCAATTAATATTTATATATTTGTGTCGTTAACCTTTCATTGTCCATTAAATACATTTGTTATGGGAGTGTCTTCAAATTCTGGTTATCCTTACTCTGATGAGTTGCGTGATTTAGCTATACGTGCTATTGAGTATACGTATGATGCACATGGGGTTCCCGAACCGGGTCCTCATAATACTTGGGAGCTCACGTATGATTTTACGTTAGAGTCTGAAAATTTGGTGGCTGAGTTTCGGTATACTGCTTCTGGATTTACAGACCCTGGTGATTATTTAACTCCTCCTGATGATGTTACGACTTCTGAATCTATAGAGGTTCTGTCTGTAGAGACTGAGGATGGGTATGACTCTAATTTAGTTGATATGTTGTCGAAGTTGATCCGGTCTTTTAAATAGATTGGATCTTATTTCTTGCTATTTGACTAACTTTTATTAACCTTTACTTGTGCTTGTCATGAAAAAACTTAAGATTCATTCTGCTGACGTCCTTGAATTCTTATCTTACTTGTATACCAATTCTTCAAAGTCTCCTCTGCGTTTTTCTCTTAGTAAGTTGTCTCTTGCTGCTACTGCTATTTCTAAATATGCTGTGGGCGGTATTTTACTGTATCTTTCTCGAAATAAGATTATTCAAATTAATAGGATTTCTTACCGGGTTTTTGAGCTGCAGTGGTCTACGTCTAAATCATGTCCTACTGAGGTGATGGCTGAATCTGTACTTGGTCGTTTGTCCGAATTGTCTCTTGAGTTTAAGTTTAGCTCTAGTGAGTTATTCCCGTGTCCAGTAGGTACGACTCGGGTTAGTGCTCGTTCAGTATCCTCAGTGCCTTTAGATGTTCCTCCTGTTGATCTGTCAAATGTTAAGGCCTCTCTCCTTGTTCAGGAGCTGCGGCGCAGGGGCTTCATCGTTTCAGCTACGTTAGAGCTGTAGAGAAACTATAATTTTTGATTTTTGTGCTTATACTTTTGATTTTTCGATATTTTTAATGTTTCTCGTACGTTCTAATAATTACTTATTATTACTTATTAAGTTATCATTTACTTAGTAAGTTCTTATTATAATAGAGCTTAATAGTTCTATTGGGACCCCCTGGGGGTGCGGATATATAATTCCGCCCCGGGGGGGTTTAATTTTGTTGTAGTTCAAAGAGGTTTGTATTTACTCAGGTTTTACGGTTTTAGGTTATGGAGTCTAAGGTTTATTTGGGGACGTCTGCGGACATGTCCGTTTTAGGAGATTGTAGTGTAGATTTAGTTGTGACCTCGCCTCCTTACCCGATGGTATCGATGTGGGACTCGAGTTTTAGTTTGCAGGATTCGCGTATAGGTTCTTTTTTGTCTGAGGGTTTATTTACGGATGCGTTTAAGTTGATGCATACGATTTTAAATTCTGTATGGTCTGAGTGCTACAGGGTTTTACGTGATGGGGGTTTTCTGTGCGTTAATATTGGAGATTGTGTAAGGAGTGTAGGAGGTATTTTCCGGTTATTTAGCAATGTATCTGAGGTAATTACTTTTTGTGAGGGGTTAGGTTTCACGATGTTACCTGGTATTATATGGAGGAAGCGGGCGAATAGTCCGGCTAAATTTATGGGTAGAGGGATGTTACCTTGTGGTGCTTATGTAACGTCGAGCACGAGTATATATTAGTATTTCGTAAGGGTTTTTCTGGTAGGTTTAAGAGTACTTTTGGTCGTGATTTACGGAGGAGGAGCAGTTACTTTTGGGAGGAGCGTAACTTATGGTTTAGTGATCTATGGGAGTTTCCTGGGGTACGTCAGGCTATTGGGGATTTAGGTTCTCGATCTCGGAGTGGGAGTTATCCTATAGAGTTGCCTTACCGGTTAATTCAGATGTATTCTTGTTATGGGGATGTTGTGTTTGATCCGTTTTTAGGGTTAGGCACGACGTTAACGGCGAGTTTATTGAGTATTATGGTTTGTTACGGGTTTGAGTTAGACTCTGGGTTGTTTGAGTATTTACGTACTTTATATGGTTCTGGGGATGTTCTTGCTTATGCTGATCGTTTTGTACGAGGGCGTTACTTGCGACACTTAGACTTTGTACGAGGCAGTGAGTTATCGGGTAAAAGTTTCAAGTATTGGAATAGTTTTTTAGGGTGTATGGTTAAGCCACGTCAGGAGGAGTTTTTGCGGTTATATTTGCTTAGGTCTTTAGGTCTTTCTGGGATTTCTGATGGTGTTTTAAGTTTAAGTGCTGGTTATGTACCTTTTTGTTAGGTTTATATATTAGGTTAGATGATAAAACATTAGGGCTATGTCAGTATTACGTGAGGGCGATTTGTTGTTACGGATGAGTGATTTCACTGAGGTAAGTGGGTCTCAGTTAGGGAGTTTACAGTTGGTTGGTTACATGTCTGGTGTAGGGGGTCAGGCGAGTCGGGTTAGTATACCTGTGTTGCTAGGTTATATAGAGTCTTTAGGTTTAGGTGGGGGTTCTGGAGGTGGTATTGTTGGTGGGGTTCCTGAGGTTATCACGGTGACTGATTTGGCTCCGGGTGTGATTAGTTTGCGGAGTGGGTGTTGTTGGGTTTTCAGTGGTGTCGCAAGTGGGGGGTCGAGCAAGGTTTTAGAGTTTAATTTGGAGGGAGGTGGTTTTGTTAACGGTGGCAGTTGTGTTTTGTTTGTGTATGGTGATCATACGATTAGTTTTGGAGCTTTAGGAGGAGGTGGTTCTATTTACTATCAGGATGGTTACAATGACTTAGGCAGTGTAGGTGGTGGTTGGGTATGTTACACGTTATATCATGTAGGAGTTGATTACTTTATAAACCGGGGATTGTATGTTAAAGGATGACAATTTATTTATTAGTCAGAACGGTTATGGGTTGTATATTCGTGGGCGCTGGTATTTAGATGTTTATCCTGCCGGGAGTCTGGAGTGTGGTTTAGGGGGCGGTGTTTTCCGGTTTATTTGCGAGGGTGATTATCCTGCTGGTCGGTTACGTTACAGTTGGGATGGTGGTGGTTCTGTAGTTGAGGGTTCTGGTTACTTGGAGTGCAGTTTAGGTCCTGTAGTTGGTGGTGGGAGCAGTTTATACAGGGAGGCTTACACGTTTTCTGTATGGTTGGACGGTGTTAGTGGGTACCGTTACAGTTTCACTATTGTACAGCAGGAGTATTTGGAGTGGGTGAGTATTGCGCCTAGTTCTTATGTGTTTGCGAGTAGTGGGGGCAGTTCTGCGTTTGTGTTGTCGAGTAACATATCTGTAGGGTTGTTGTCCTGTCGGTGGTATGGTACGGTACCTTCTGGCTATAGTATGGACGTAGAGGGGGGTATTTTGACTGTATCTTGTGGTGTTAATGCTGGGTCTTTGCTTAGCGGTTTTGGTGTAGAGGTTTACCTGGATGGTCCTGCTGGTGGGGGTGTTTACGGGCGTTTGAGTTTAAGTCAGTTAGGTGGGGTTAGTGAGTTTAGGTTTGGGTCTGACAGTTACAGTTTGCCGGTAGGGGGTGGCACTTTATGGGTTAGTTTTGTTACGGATGCTGATTTGCCTACGTTGTCTGCTGGGCTGAGTTATATGTTAGATGGGGTAAGTATTGAGTCTGGCGTAAGTTTAGCTTTTGATTCCGGCACTGGTCGGTTGGGTGTAAGTTGTGGTTCTTGGGTTAGTGATCTGAGTTTTAGTGTTGTTGCGGAGCTGGATGGTATTGAGAGTCGCGCTACGTTCAGTCAGGTAGTAAGTTTGAGTTTAGGGGTTGATAGTTTGTCTCTTGGTGTTAGTGGTGGCACTGGCAGTGTAGGTGTTTTGAGTAATTGGTCTTGGGAGGTAAGTGTAGATTAGTTATGGATATTAGCGGGTTAGGGATTTTAGGGTTAGGTTCGGGTCTTAGTCGCGGTGTTAGTTTACGGCTTCGTTCTGTAACGGGCTATGGTGATGAGGAGCTACGTTACCCGGTATGTCACGGGGTTAATTTGGTTGTACGGTTCAGGTACTATACGCGTGGGGGTGGTGTTTACGTGTTGCTTGGGGGTTTTAGGCTTAGTTTGGAGGATTATGACGGGTGTTTGGTAGATGGGGGTGTTGTTGAGGGTTTTCCCTGGGATGAGTTTATGTGTAGTTTAGCTGCCCGGGGTGTTGAGGTTCGTGTTGTTGGGGATAGTTTTTTGCGTCGGTTGTACTACCGGTTTTTGGGTTATTTTGTATTTGTAAGGTCTTAGTTTTAGTGATAGGCGGTTATTCCGCTTAAGGGGCTTGCTTTATTGGCGGGCCCCTTACTATTTGGTTTATATATTTATGTAAATAAATTACAGTGATGGGCGGATGTTTTAAGGGGGGCGGCACGGTATTTAGGAAGGGCAGCGAGCTTAATTTTGTATTAAGTTTGATGCAGGGTTGCAGTCGTGAGCTTATAGTTTACACGGACATTATAGTAGAGGTTTATACTACACAGTTGAGTATTCGGAAGCATGTATCGTCATATGTTCGTGGTGTTATCCCTGCGTCGTCCCAGGTTTTGTCTGATCCGGGTGGTTTTATACGGCGTTATCGTGATCGGTGGACGTTGACGTTAAGTCCTTTGTTTTTGCGTGATTTGGATGATGGGTTACTTCATTTGCGTGTCAGGTATTTAAATGACTCGTATGAGGTTGAGGATGTATTACCCTTAGTGAAGTTATGTTAGCA
>ERZ773178.4199-NODE-4199-length-11098-cov-12.183465_pt1 | contig 11098 bp, 10 predicted proteins | sample MGYA00580533_ERZ773178 | MGnify/ENA primary metagenome ERZ773178 (study PRJEB29015, sample SAMEA2737859) | human gut metagenome | biome: human gut; feature: human-associated habitat; material: faeces | place: China | collected 2012 ...
CGATACGGATAAACGGCAGGGTGGATTTTGCGTAGGCGTTAGCCAGAAAATCCGCCTCGACAAGGTCGCTTTTGGTGCACACCACCACCGGCTGTACGCCCTTATCCACCGCAATGGCGGAAAGCTTATCCAGCACCAAGGTGCTGGGGGTGGGCTGGGTAGTGCTTGCCACAAGGAACAGCACATCCAGATTTGCCACCGGCGGGCGCACAAAAACGTTTTTACGGGGGGCGATCTGTGCAATGACCGCTGCACCGTTTTCGGTCTCCAGCGTTACCTCATCCCCTGCCACAGGGGTGATCTTCTGCTTGCGGAAGATGCCGCGGGGCTTACACTCCACGATACCGTCCGGCGTTTTTACATAGTAAAAGCCGCCAATGCCTTTTACGATATAACTGTTCATGCACATCCTCCGTCAGCCCAGCAGCGAGGACCACCAGTCCAGAATACCGCCGCCGGTGGAGCTGCTGCTGGAGCTCGGCTCGCTGCTGCCGCCGGTGCTCTCGCCGCCGGTAGAGCCTTCGCCCGTGGTGCCGGAAGTGCCGTCACCGCTAGGCTGCTCCGGCTCCTGCGCCGGTGCAGCGCCCGCGCTGACCACAACGTTTACGCGGCTGTTCAGCTTTGCGGTAGCACCTGCCGCCGGGTTCTGGCTGAGCACCGTACCTGCGGGCTGGTCGCTGTATTCTTCGCTCTGGCTGCCAAGACCCAGATGATTCTGCACCAGCAGGGTGCGGGCATCATTCACGCTCATGCCGGTAAGGGAGGGCACCTTGGTAGTGGTGGACACCTGCGGACGGCTGATATAAAGGATGACCGTAGAGCCTGCCGCTACCTGCGTACCGGCGGCAGGGTCGGTGCGGATGACCGCACCGGAGGCCACGGTGGTATCCACAGCCTGCGTGACCAGCACCGAAACGCCCAGTGCCTTGAGCTGCTGCTCTGCGTCGGTCTGCACATAGTTGGTCAGATCCGGCACAGTGACATACTGGGTACCAAGACTAACGGTCAAAGTCACGCTCTGTCCCTCGCGGACGGTGCGACCGGACACCGGCGACTGCTTATAGATATAACCGGCAGCATAGTTGCTGTTGTACTCTTCTTCCCACTCCGGGGAGATCTGGCCGGATGCGATCTGATCCGTGGCCATGGCCTGATCCTTGGTCATGCCGATATAATCTCCAAGGGTGACATCGGCTTTGTTGTTCATCAGGTTGGAGGAATCGTTCAGGATCATCCAGCACAGTGCCATGCAGGCCAGTGCAAAGGCAATGGTGATGCCGAACAAGGCTGGCAAAAAGACGGTACGGCGCTTTTTGCCCGACCTGCTCTTGCCGTTTTTGCGGGGGGCTGGCTGTTCGTTCTGACGGATCGCGCGGTTCTGGTTCATGGTACGTTTCACCACCTTTTCGGGTGCTTCTTCTGTAATATACTGATATTCAAACAGCACGGAAGGGTTCTGCACATAGGTATCCAGTGCTTCCAGCATCGCCCGTGCCGAGGGGTAGCGGTTCTGGGGGAGCTTCGCCATGGCTTTTTCGGTGATCTCCACCAGCGCATAGGGAACCTCCGGTGCCAGTTCATGCAGCGAGCGGGGCTCGTCCGAGATCTGCTTGATGGCGACCTCCACCACATCATCGGCATCAAAGGGCAGATGACCGGAGAGCATCTCGTACATCATGACACCTACCGAGTAAATGTCACTGGTGCAGTCGGTCTCGTCCCCTTTTGCCTGCTCCGGGCTGATATAATGCACGCTGCCCATCGCCTTGCCGGCCAGCATCTGGTTATCTGCCCGGGAAATACGGGCGATGCCGAAGTCCATCATGCGCAGCTGGCCGTTATCCAGCAGCATAATATTCTGGGGCTTGATATCCCGGTGCACGATGCCGTTGGCGTGGGCATGCTCCAGCGCCTTGAGGATCTGGGAGATGAAATGCACGGTCTCCCGGCTGGAAAGCTTGCCGCCCCGCTCGTTGAGGTACTCCCGCAGGGTCATGCCGTCCACATATTCCATAACGATATACTGCAGATGGTCGTTGACCGAAACATCGTACACCTTAACGATATTGGGGTGGTTCAGCAGCGAGATAGCCTTGGATTCGTTTTTAAAGCGGCGCACAAGATCCGGGTCGTGCATATACTCCTGCCGCAGCACCTTAACCGCCACAACAGTCCCGGCGGGCACAGGGCCGTTCTGCCCTCGCATGACCGCCTTATATACATTGGCCATGCCGCCGGAGCCGATCAGCTCCTGCACCTCGTACAGGCCGTCCAGTCTTTTACCGATCAGGTTATCCATGGCGCACCTCCATCGGCTCTATCCCCACCAGCAGGGCGGTGATGTTGTCCGGGCCGCCGTTTTCGTTAGCGGTGCGGATCAGAGCATCCGGCAGGTCGTAAAAAGACCCGCTGCGCAGCAGCTGTTCCAGCTGCTCCATAGGCACAGCATTGGTCAGACCGTCCGTGCATAGCAACAGAACATCCCCTGCCTGCAGCACCACGGTGGTGAACTCCGGCTCCAGCCGGTAGTCCACGCCCAGTGCCCGGGTAATGATGTTTTTCTGTGGGTGATGCTCTGCCTGCTCCTGCGTAATAGTGCCGCAGTCCACCAGCTCCTGTACATAGGAGTGGTCGTGGGTCAGCTGCGCCAGTTTACCATCTCGGTACAGATAGGCGCGGGAATCGCCCGCGTGGCTCAGATAGGCCTTGCCGCCGCGCACCAGAGCGCAGACAGCGGTGGTGCCCATACCGGCCAGAGACTCCTCCCGCAGTGCCTTCTGGAACACATAGCGGTTGGCGCTGAGCAGCGCCTTCTTTAAAAAAGTCTCCTCTTCGCCGGGGATGCACTGGCTGTACTGCTCCTGAAAGCAGCGCTCGATGACGCTGCACGCACACTGCGAGGCTTCCCGCCCGCCGCGTGCGCCGCCCATGCCATCGCACACCAGCGCCCAAGCTGCATCGCCGGGCAGCTCCCCGGCACGGTAGTCATCCTGATTGTCCTGCCGGACGCGTCCTACATCCGTTTTTCCTGCAAGTTTCATAGGTTTCTCCCTCTATTTATGCCTTGCCGTTCATTTCGTCGCGGCGTAGCTGGCCGCAGGCGGCACTGATCTCACTGCCAAGGCGGCGGCGCACCGTGGCGTTTACGCCAAGGCTTTCAAGCTTTTGCTGGAACCGGCGCACATTGGCTGCATCCGTAGCGGAATACGGGCTGCCGTCCACCGGGTTGATGGGGATCAGATTTACATGCGCGCCCATGCCCCGGATCAGGTCTGCCAATTGCTTTGCGCAGACATCAGAATCATTGACACCGCGCACCATGGAATATTCAAAACTGACCCGGCGACCGGTGGTCTCCTGATACCGGCGCACGGTCTGGATCAGCTGCTCCACCGGGTAGGCATCGTTGACCGGCATCATGCTGCTGCGGATCTGGTTGGTAGGTGCGTGCAGCGAGATGGAAAGGGTAAGCTGCAGCTTTTTCTCTGCCAGCTGGTCGATTTTGGGGACAAGACCGCAGGTGGAAAGGCTGATATTGCGCATGCCGATATTGACGCCCTCGGGCGAGGTGATATTTTCCAAAAAGCGCATTACCTCGTCAAAGTTATCCAGCGGCTCGCCGATGCCCATAAGCACGATATGCGAGATACGCTCGCCGATATCCTTTTGGGCGGTGTAGATCTCGGAGCAGATCTCTCCCGCTTCAAGGTTGCGCACCCGCCCCGCCTGTGTGGAGGCGCAGAACCGGCAGCCCATGCGGCAGCCCACCTGCGTGGACACGCACACGGTATTGCCGTAGTGGTAGCGCATGACAACGGTCTCGATGCAGTTGCCGTCCGCCATGCGCAGCAGATACTTCACAGTACCGTCCTTGGCCTCCTGACGACGCTCGATCTGCGGTGCAGCGATATAAAAGGTTTCTTCCAGCTTTGCCAGCAGGGTCTTGGGCTGGTCGGTCATGGCAGAAAATTCGGTGACCAGTTTCTGGTGTACCCAGTGGAAGATCTGCTTTGCCCGGAAGCCCGGCTGCCCCAGAACTTTCAGCTCTGCGGTCAGCTCTGCCAGCGTCAGGGAAGAAATACAGCGTTTTTGTTCCATTCTGTTCTCCTATAACAGGATACGACCCTCAGAGAGTCGTGGTTATTGCGTTCCGGCGGCTTTTTGCAGCACACACAGGAAAAAGCCATCCATGCCGGTGCGGGTGGGCACTGAGAGGCAGCCGTACTCCCCTGCCGTCATTCCGGCAGGCAGCGGCACATCCGGTGCACAGACCGTAAATTCCGGGTGACGCTGCAAAAAGGCTGCGATCTGCTGCTGATTTTCTGCCGGGTCGATGGTGCAGGTGGAGTAGACCAGCCGCCCGCCCGCCTTGAGCAGCGCCGCAGCGGTATCCAGAATTGCCGCCTGTGTGGCAAGCAGTTCTGCCTGCCGGTCAGCTTCCAGCTTTTTATAGCGGAGATCCGGCTTTTTTGCCAGAATGCCCAAGCCGCTGCAAGGCACATCCGTCAGGATGCGGTCTGCCATGGGCAGTGCAGGGTTCGGCTTGGTGGCATCATTACAAAGGGTATGCACCCCGGTAAAGCCCATGCGGTCTACCGCGGTGCGGATCAGTCCCACACGGTTTTCGGCTGCATCGCAGCTGTACAGTGTTCCTGTGCCCTGCATCTGCTCGGCCAGCAAAATCGTCTTGCCGCCGGGGGCAGCGCACAGGTCCAGCACCGTTTCACCGGGGGCTGCGCCCACGCAAAGGGCTGCCAGCTGACTGGCCTGTCCTTCTACATGGTAGTATCCCTGCCGGAACAGCTCGTTGTCCGCCGGGCTGCCCGCGAACCGTGCCAGCACACTGCCGGGCACGATGCCCTGCCGCACCTCTGCTGCGCCCTGCTCTGTAAGCAGCGCACACAGCTGCGCAGCGCTGGCCTTGAGAGGGTTTGCACGCAGGCTGGTCAGACCGCCATCGGCCTGATAGGTCAGGATGCCCAGTGCTTCATCCGGGTAGTTTTTGTGGAGGAATTCTGCCACATCCCGCCCGGCAGAGCCTAAAACCATCAGGCGCTGGATCTCGTCCGTAAAAACGGCAGCGTCCAGATCATAGCCGCAGGCCTTGCGCAGCACGGCGTTGACAAGGCCGGAAGCGCTGGATTTTTTTAAGGTGCGGGTCAGCTTGACTGCTTCGTTCACTGCTGCAGAGACAGGCACCTGCATATAGCGCGCCTGTGCCAGTGCAGCGCGCAAGATCTCCCGCACGGGGGCATCCAGCTTCGCCAGACCCTTGGGCAGAAACTGCTCCAGAATATAGTCCAGCGTGCCGCGGTGCTCCAATACGGTGTAGAAGATGGCGCTTGCAAAAGCCTTATCCCGGCCTTCCAGCTTCTGGCGTTTGAGCTCTGCGTCCAGCACCAGATTGGAAAAACCGTCCTGCTCCTGCCGTACCAGTGCAGCAACCGCTGCCGCACGCGGATTTGCGGCCATCAGAGACTATCCCCCGTTTTCAGGCGCAGACCTGCTGCAAAGGCAGTACCGTCCATAGGCTTTTTGCCCTCCGGCACGACCTCCAGCAGCTGGATAGCACCCTCGCCGCAGGCTATGGTCAGGGGCTTTGTAGCAAGCACAGTGCCGGGAGCTTCACCGTTGGCGGCAGCCACGCGGCAGGACATCACCTTAAGCTTTTTGCCGCCGGAGGTGATGAACCACGCGCCCGGCCAAGGATTCATGCCGCGCACCCAGTTATGGATATGGGCGGCAGAGTCGGTAAGGTGGAACTCTGCCATCTCCTTGTTCAGCATGGGGGCAAGGGTGGCGTTTTCGTGGTCTTGCGGCACAGCTGTCAGAGTGCCTGCGGCGATTTGGGGAATGGTCTCACACAGAGCTTCTGCACCCACAGCGGTAACGCGGTCGAACAGTTCGCCGCTGGTCTCCTCGGGGTCGATGGTGATTTTTTTGCAGTACAGCACATCGCCGGTATCCAGACCCTCATCCATCTGCATGATGGAAACGCCGGTCTCGGCATCGCCGTTCAGCACCGACCACTGCACCGGGGCGCTGCCGCGGTACTTCGGCAGCAGCGAAACGTGCAGGTTGATGCAGCCGTAGCGGGGCATTTCCAGCACGGACTTCGGCAGGATGCAGCCATAGGCCACCACCACGATCAGCTCCGGGGCGAGGGCGCGGATGTTTTCATCCTCGCTGCCGTCCCGCAGGGTGCGGGGCTGGAACACAGGCGTACCATGCGCCAGTGCGACCTCCTTGACCGGCGGCGCGGTGAGCACCTGCTTGCGACCGACAGGCTTATCCCGCCGGGTGTACACGGCACAGATCTCGTGCCCGGCAGCATACAGGGCTTTCAGGCACTCGGCAGCAATATCCGGCGTGCCCATGAACAAAATGCGCATCAGTTGTTTCCTTTCGCTTCGCGGGCGGCCTTTTTGCCTTCCTCGGTATCCTCATAGAAGTACTCGCTGGACTCCATGATGGTGATGCCGTCCAGATGGTCGTTCTCGTGCTGGATGCAGCGGCCCAGCAGACCGTCAGCTTCCAGCTCAAACCATTCGCCGTTGCGATCCTGCGCACGCACCTTGACGGCAACGGGGCGGGTCACAGCGCCGTTGTGCCCCGGGAAGGACAGGCAGCCCTCGTAGGCCGTCTCTTCCTCCTCAGAAACAGCGAGGATCTCGGGGTTGACGAAATCAATAAACTTGTACTCGTAATCCTCGGGGATCTCCTCCGGGGCGTCGGTGGTGTCCCACACCACGAACAGGCGGCGCATCATACCCACCTGCGGGCCAGCCAGACCCACGCCGTCGGCGGCGATCATGGTCTCGCGCATATCGTCCAGCAGGGTGGCCAGACGGTCGTCAAAATTGGTCACGGGGCGGCAGACTTTGTTCAGGATGGGGTCGCCTTCTTTAACAATAGTACGGATAGCCATAATGGTACCTCCAGTTTTATCAGATGTCTCCGTCCGAGTGCAGGTCTACCACGACCGATGCCTTGGACGGCAGTTTTTCTTTTTCATACAGTGCCAGCGTGCTGCGCACGAGGTCGCGGAAGCGGCGGTCGTTGCGGCACTTAACGGTAAGCTTATAGCGGTAGGTGTCGTTGATCTTTTCAATGCTGCCGGGCGTAGGGCCCAGAATGCGCAGGGGCAAATCCGGTTGCTTGGCCGCCTGCTGCCCTAAAAGCGCCGAGAAACGGGCAGCGGCACGCGCCACCTCGTTCTCCTTTGCACCGGCAAAGCCGATGACGCACAGCCCACAGAAGGGCGGGTACAAGCCGAGCTTGCGGTAAGCGATTTCCTGCTCGTAGAAGGCATCGTAATCCTGCGCGGCGGCAAGGGTGAGCACTGGGTTGTCCGGGTCGGTGGTCTGGATGATGGCAAAGCCGGGCTCTTTTGCGCGGCCGCTGCGTCCCACCACCTGTGTGATCAGGCTGAACACGTTCTCGTATGCACGAAAGCCCTGCGCAAACAGCAGCGAATCGATGCCCAGAACACCCACAAGGGTCACGTCCTCGAAGTCCAGACCTTTTGCCACCATCTGGGTGCCCACCATGATGTCGTATTCATGCGCTGCAAATTTGGCAAGCAGCTTTTCGTGGGCGTCCTTGGCGGCGGTAGAATCCTGATCCATGCGCAGCACCCGCGCCTCCGGGAAGAGCTTTGCCAGTTCCTCCTCGGCCTTTTGGGTGCCAAAGCCCCGGTACTGCAGCTTGCCGCCGCAGGCCGGGCAAAGGGTGGGCGGCGGCTCCTGCTGGGAGCCGCAGTAGTGGCACAGCACCTTATGCGCTGATTTGTGGTACACCATGGGCACGCTGCACTTGGGGCACTTGAGCACCTCGCGGCAGTCCTCGCACTGGGCAATGGTCTGGTAGCCCCGGCGGTTGAGCAAAAGGATAGTCTGCTTTTCCGCTTCCAGATTGCGGCGGATGGCGTCCTCCAGCGCAAGGCTGATCTCCCGGGGGTTGCCCGCAGCCAGTTCTGCCCGCATATCCACGATCTGCACACTGGGCAGCGGATTGCCGCCGTAACGCTTGGTCAGCCGCACCAGCTGGGTACGTCCGTTCTGCGCAGCGTAAAAACTCTCGGTGCTGGGGGTGGCACTGGCCAGAAGCAGCAGTGCGCCGTTTTCGGCGGCACGCTGCCGGGCGACCTCGTGGGCGGAGTAGCGCGGTGCGGATTCCGACCGGTAGGTGTGCTCCTGCTCTTCGTCAATGATGATAAGGCCGATGTTTTCCAACGGCGAAAACACTGCGCTGCGGGTGCCAACCACGATATCTGCGCCGCCGTCCTGAATCATCTGCCATTGCAGCAGGCGCTCGGTGTGGTTGAGCGCGGAGTGCTGCACCGCCACCCGGCGGCCGAACTGTCCTTTGAGCCGCAGGATCATCTGCGGAGTCAGGCTGATCTCCGGCACCAGCACCAGCGCCTTGCGGCCAAGCTCCAGACAGCGGGCAATCAATTTTAAAAATACCAGCGTCTTGCCGCTGCCGGTAACGCCGTACAGCAGAGCCGAATGGGGCGCGGCATCTTCTAGCTTGGGCAGCAGCGTGTCGTAAGCAGCTTGCTGCTGTTCGGTGAGGGTAATGGGGTCGTTGCGCAGCGGAATGGAGGCGTACAGGTCGATGGACTTATTCACCTTGCTGCATTCCAGCACGCCCTTGGTACACAGATTATCCAGCACCGCGCGGCTGATGCCCTTATCCTCTAGTTCGTTCAGGGTGCGGGGACCACCGCTCAGCAATGCCACTGCTGCCAGCTGCTTTGCCGTAGGCTTTGGCTTTTGCGGCAGTGTGCCCACCAGCTTATAGGCGTTTTCGGTGTGACGGGTAAGCTGCTTTTGCAGCACCGGGGTCACACCGTCTGCCGCCACGGCGGGCTTATACTGCGCACCATACGGAATGACCGCCTTGACGGCCTCGTAGTAGGTGCAGAAGGTGCGCTCCTTTAAAAAATGCACCAGCCGCAGCAACTCCGGTGTCAGACAGGCCGAGGCCGGGGCTACATCGAACAGATATTTGAGCTTGGAGTGCTCCGGCTCAGCATCGCAGGCCAGTACCACGCCCATGCGGGCGCGGCTGCCCTTGCCAAAGGGCACCAGCACCATACTGCCCAGACGCACCGCATTCTGGTGCTCCGGCAGAACAGCGTAGGTGTACAGCTTATCAAAATGGAAGGTCGCATTGCTGACGGCAACGCCTACCGTCTTGGGCATTCGTCCAACTCCTTCAACGCTTGATTTTTAGCCTTGCAGCCCGGCGCGCTGGCAGATGACCTGATACAGCTCTGCGGCGCAGGGCTCGATCTGATTATTGACCAGCTTTACGGTAAACTTATCCTGCTCGGCCAGCTCCTGCCGGGCAGTGGCAAGACGCTCCTGAATGCTTTCCTCAGTCTCGGTGCCGCGGCCGCGCAGGCGATGCTCCAGCTCCTCCACAGAGGGCGGCAGCAGGAACACGGTGGTAGCGCCCGGGAACATCCGGCGGATATTGGCAGCGCCGTGCACATCGATGACCAGCACGACCACCTTACCGGCTTCCAGCCGCTTTTCCACCTCAGATTTCAGGGTGCCGTAGTAGTTGCCGTTATAGAAGTTGTGCTCCACCACCTGATCGTTTTCCAGCAACTGCTGGAACTGCTCGCGGGTGCGGTAGTAGTAGTCCACACCCTCCTGCTCGCCGGGGCGCGGGGTGCGGGTGGTGGCAGAGACGGTCTTTTCGATCTCGGGGTGTGCCTCGCGCAGTGCCTTGACCACGCTGTCCTTACCAGTACCGGCTGCACCGGAAACTACAAACAGAAATTTATCATTCGCCATGGGATGCTTCTTCCTCCATTGATGTTCTGCCCTCCTGCCCTGCGGCGCGGCTTGCCACCGTTTCAGGCTGAAGAGCGGACAGCACGACGTGATCGGAGTCCATGATGAGCACCGCACGGGTGCTGCGGCCATAAGAGGCATCGATCAGCATCCCCCGCTCGCGCGCTTCCTTCACCAGACGCTTGACCGGTGCAGAGTCCGGGCTGACGACTGCCACCACGCGCCCCGCACTGACCATATTGCCAAAGCCGATGTTGATGAGTTTCATAGGCTCCTCCACAACATATTATTCCAGATTCTGGATCTGCTCGCGGATCTTTTCGATCTCCGCCTTCATATCCACCACAATGCGGGTGATATCCAGATCCTGACACTTGGAGCCGATGGTATTGGTCTCGCGGTTCAGTTCCTGCGTCAGGAAATCCAGCTTGCGGCCCACGGGCTCGTCCAACTGCAGAATATCGCGGTACTGTGCAATGTGGCTGCGCAGACGGACAGTTTCCTCATCCACGGCAGTCTTATCGCCAAAGATGGCGGCCTCGGTCAGCACACGGGCATCATCAATGTCACGATCCTGCAGAATGACCTTGAGTTTCTCGTACAGGCGGTTGGTGTAGTTTTCTACCCGGCCTGCACTCAGGCTCTCCACCTTGCCGACGCACTGTTCCAGAAACACAAGACGGCTTTCCACGTCTGCCTTCATCTTGGCACCCTCGGCAGCGCGCATCTCCACAAAGCGATCCAGTGCCTGCGCGGTGACGGCAGATACATCCTGCCACAGCTGCTCCTCGTCCACATCGGCGTGGCGGGTGGTCAGCACATCCGGGAAGCGGGTCAGAACGGCGGTGGACACATCATTTTTGACCCCCAGTTGCTCGGATAAATCCCGCATGGCCTGCTGATAGCTGCGGGCAAGCTCCATGTTGACGGCGACCACGGTATCTGCCGCGTCCACATTCTGCACGGTCATGCTAAGCTCTACCTTGCCGCGGGAGATCCGCTGGTTGAGCTGTTTTTTCAGGCGGCTGTCCAGAGAACTGCAGGTGCGCGGGATGCGGGAGGAATACTCGAAATAGCGGGAGTTCACGCTGCGCAGCTCCACAGTGATCTCGCGGCCATTGAGTACGGCAGTTCCCCTGCCGAAACCGGTCATGCTTAAGATCATACTAGCTCCTATTCTTTTACGGTTTAACTTCGGTTTTTCTGTATAGGTATCCGCTTTGGGCACACAAGTCCATGTTACGATACATATAGCATCATTTTACTATTCTTTTCTGAAAAATTCAAGG
>ERZ773178.4206-NODE-4206-length-11085-cov-5.170807_pt1 | contig 11085 bp, 10 predicted proteins | sample MGYA00580533_ERZ773178 | MGnify/ENA primary metagenome ERZ773178 (study PRJEB29015, sample SAMEA2737859) | human gut metagenome | biome: human gut; feature: human-associated habitat; material: faeces | place: China | collected 2012 ...
AGGGCTGGATGTCGAAGAGCGTGACGTAGCCCGTCGAGGGGGCCAGCGAGCCGTAGAAATAGCCCACCGTGTCGCCGAGCGTGTAGAGCTGGCTGTAAAGCCGCGGGCGGGTGTCCAGCAGGGCGATCTTGTCGGTGAGCCCCTGGGCCGCATAGCGGGCGCGGACTTCGCTCGTGAGGATCTTCATGCGGCTGATCGGCAGGTCTTGCGCCACCAGGTAGCGCATGCGCCCTTCGAGTGCCGCGGCCTGTTCGTGTGAGAACTCGTCGATGCCTTCGACCTCGCAGTAAAAGCCGTTCTGTCCCATCGAATGGCGGATGTGGAGCGTCTTGCCCGGAAAGAGGTCGCGTACGGCCTTTTGCAGGATGAACCACGACGTCCGCTGGTAGACGCGGATGCCGGAGAAGGAGGTGATGTCCACGAAGCGGACGCTCACCGGGGTATATATTTTGTAATACAACTCCTTGATGCGGTTGTTGACCAGGGCGGCCAGGAACGGGTAGGGGCCCGGTGCGACCCGCTTTGCGACCTCGGAAAGCGGGGTGCCCATCGGCACCTCGACCTTGCCGCCGAGGTTTTCGCATATGATTTCGATGATATTCGTCATAGATTTTCAGGATTGAAACCATGTAAAGATATGAATAATTTATAACTTTGACAAACTAAAACCTGTGTTATGAAAGGAATGCTGAGGATGGGGCTGGTCGCCGTTGCGGCGCTCGCCGCGGCCTGCGCCCCCCGCGAAAGGACGCTCGTATTGCTGTCGACGAACGACATGCACGCAAAGATACAGAACTTCCCGCGGCTGGCGTCGGCCGTCGAGGCGTGCCGCGATACGGCCCGGCTGGTGGTGCTGGTCGATGCCGGCGACCGCTGGACGGGGAATGCCTATGTGGACATGGCGCCGACGCCCGGTATGCCGATGATCGCCCTGATGAACGAACTGGGGTATGACGTGGCGACGCTGGGCAACCATGAATTCGACCACGGGCAGGCGTTCCTGGGGCGGATGATCGACAGCATGGACTTCGAGGTGGTCTGCGCCAATGTGGTGAGCGACACCTGCACCTTCCCGCAGTTGCCGCCCTACACGATCGTCGACCGGGACGGGATTCGGATCGGGTTTGTCGGCGTGGTGACCAACTACGAGGGCCCGGGGCATCCGGCGGGCAATGAATCGAGTTTCGCGGGGCTGGAGTTTCCCGACCCGCAGGCGATGGCCCTGAAATATGCCGCGGAGCTGCGGCCCGAGTGCGACGTGCTGGTACTCGTGTCGCACATGGGCGACGACCGCGATGCGGAACTGCTCGCCAAGGGGCAGTCGCAGTACGACGTGGTGATCGGCGGGCATACGCACGAAGAGGTCGATACGCTCATCGGCGGCACGCTGCTGACGCAGACGGGCAAAGACCTGCGGAATATCGGCGTGACGACCGTACGGATGAAGGGGCATAAGGTGGCAGGGGTCGATTACCGGATCGTCCCGCTGGCCGATTACGAACCCGATATCCTCTACCAGAAGCAGGTCGAGGCTTACTATGCCGACCCGGAGCTGAACAGACCCGTCGGGCGGTTCGGCAATGCCGCCGACAAGTGGGGGCTTGCCAACTGGATGGCTGCGGCGGTAGCCGACGAGGCCGATGCCGACGTCGGTTTCTACCACATCGGCGGCGTGCGTCTCGATTCGATCCCCGCGGGCGGGGTGAGCGCGGCGAAGGTATACGGGCTGGAGCCGTTCGGGACGCTGGTGGCCCGGATGGAGATGACGCCCGCCCAGATGCGTCGCATGATCGTGTCGAAGTACAACGACCCGGTGAACGCCAAGGAGGCGCACCGTATCGACCTGATTTCGACCACGCCCTATGTGATCGTCACCGATGCGGCGGACAACGCCCTCGACGTGCAGTTCCCGAAGCTGCGCGAGGGGCGGAAGTACAAGGTTGCCGTGAGCGACTACATTTACCGGAATTACAAGGATATGGAATATACCGGCGGGGAAATCACCGTCGAGAAGGTGGCCGACATCCTGCTCGAAGAGCTCAGGGACGACAGCCCGCTGAAGATCGACAACACCCCGCGGCAGCGGGTGGTGCGCAAATAGGCGCCGCGGAAGCCTCCGGGCGTCGTCCGCGGAACGCAAATAACCGCCTGATTTTTTGCAGATTCGCAAAAAACCGTTACCTTTGTAGCCCTCACGTATGCGCGTAAGGCGCGCTGTGGGGGCTACGGGTTTAATTATTAATCATTTAACGAGCGATTGTATCGCAAAAAGAATTTCCATCATGGAAGAAACGAAAAATGTAGTCACGAACGAGAATTTCGACTGGAACGCGTATGAGAACGACCTGGGGGTCTATGACCATCCCAAGGAGGAGATCGCAGAGGCTTACGACAAGACGCTTTCGAACGTCAACGTCGGCGAGGTCGTGGAAGGTACCGTTACGGGCATTACCAAGCGCGAGGTTCTCGTGAACATCGGCTACAAGAGCGAGGGTGTCATTCCCGTTTCCGAGTTCCGCTACAACCCCGACCTGAAGGTCGGCGATAAGATCGAGGTCTATGTCGAGTCGGCCGAGGACAAGGGCGGACAGCTGGTTCTTTCGCACAAGAAGGCACGTCAGCTCAAATCGTGGGATCGTGTGAACGAGGCCCTCGAAAAGGACGAAATCATCAAGGGTTACATCAAGTGCCGCACCAAGGGCGGTATGATCGTCGACGTATTCGGCATCGAGGCGTTCCTGCCCGGTTCGCAGATCGACGTGAAGCCCATCCGCGACTACGACGTATACGTGGACAAGACCATGGAGTTCAAGGTGGTGAAAATCAACCAGGAGTTCCGCAACGTGGTCGTTTCGCACAAGGCGCTCATCGAGGCCGAACTCGAAGCGCAGAAGCAGGTTATCATGTCGAAACTCGAGAAGGGCCAGATCCTCGAGGGTACCGTCAAGAACATCACCTCGTACGGCGTATTCGTCGACCTGGGCGGTGTGGACGGCCTGATCCATATCACCGACCTCTCGTGGGGCCGCGTGAACCACCCCGAAGAGATCGTGGCGCTCGACCAGAAGATCCAGGTCGTTATCCTCGATTTCGACGACGCCAAGAAGCGTATCGCACTGGGCCTGAAGCAGCTCACCCCGCATCCGTGGGAGGCGCTCGACCAGAACCTCAAGGTCGGCGACAAGGTCAAGGGCCGCGTGGTCGTGATGGCCGACTACGGCGCATTCGTGGAGATCGCCCCTGGCGTCGAGGGGCTGATCCACGTCTCGGAGATGTCGTGGAGCCAGCACCTGCGTTCGGCGCAGGAGTTCATGAAGGTCGGCGACGAAGTCGAGGCCGTCATCCTGACGCTCGACCGCGAGGAGCGCAAGATGTCGCTGGGCATCAAGCAGCTTACGCCCGATCCCTGGGAAAATATCGAAACCAAGTATCCCGTCGGCACGAAGTGCACGGCCAAGGTGCGCAACTTTACCAACTTCGGTATCTTCGTCGAGATCGAGGAGGGTATCGACGGCCTGATCCACATTTCCGACCTGAGCTGGACGAAGAAGGTAAAGCACCCCGGCGAATTCACGTCGGTGGGCGCTGATATCGACGTCGTGGTGCTCGAGATCGACAAGGAGAACCGCCGTCTGTCGCTGGGCCACAAGCAGCTCGAGGAGAACCCCTGGAACGAGTTCGAGAACCAGTTCTCGGTAGACAGCATCCACGAGGGTACGATCACCGAGATGACCGACAAGGGCGCAGTCGTCGCACTGGGCGAGAACGTGGAGGGCTTCTGCCCCGCACGCCAGCTCACCAAAGAGGACGGCACGACGCCGAAGGTGGGCGACAAGCTCGACTTCAAGGTGCTCGAGTTCTCGAAGGCTACCAAGCGCATTACCCTTTCGCACCTGCGTACGTACGAGGAGGCCAAGCGTGCCGAAGTGGCAGCCGAGAAGGCTGAGAAGCGTGCCGCCGCCGATGCTACGAAGTCGACCGTGAAGAAGATCAACGCTTCGGTCGAGAAGACGACGCTGGGCGACATCGCAGGTCTGGCCGCGCTGAAGAGCGCCATGGAGGCTGCCGAGGCGAAGAACGCCAAGAAGGCTGCCAAGGAAGAGAAGGCCGAGGAGTAATCCCCGTACGGAGGGACGGTGCAGCCGTTCGCCGATATATCGAAAGAACCGCAGGCGTTACGCCTGCGGTTCTTTTTTTGTGGGCGCGTTTGTGGGCGCGGGGGAAGGAGGGGCAGTTGGGCGCGGTTGAGAAAAGGATTGCGGGGCGGGGTGCGGGTAGACTTGGGCGAAGGATAGGCCGGGAGCGGTGAAGGACTGCGGCGGGTTGAGGCGGAGGACAGGGCTTTTCGCCCCACTCCGGGAAAGTTTGCCGCCGATTTCTTGGACGCGTGGCGATAACTCCGTATATTTCGGGTCGGATCGTAAAATATAATCAGGAACTAAATATAATCAAGAACGGATACCGCGCCTTATGAAAAAGCTGATATTATCCCTGTTTTCGCTGTTTTCGGTGTTTGCGGGTGTCCCGCACTGCCTGGGAAATCCTGCCCCCGAGGAGGTTCGGGCGTCGCAGCCCAACCGGGAGAGGCGGCACGGGGCTTACTCGAAGGATAACTGGACGGTGTATTACGAGGGCAGGAAGGTGAAGGGCGCTTCGGCATCGTCGTTCACGGATCTCGGCGGCGGGTACGGTAAGGACGACTGGACGGTGTTCTACCGCGGCCGGAAGGTGGAAGGGGCGTCGGCCTCGTCGTTCGAGAGCCTCGGGAACGGGATGGGGAAAGACAACTGGCATACCGACCACTACGGGGAGCGGTATGACGGGAGCGCGTTGTCGGGCGAAAGGCTGGGCGGCGGTTACTCGAAGGACAGCTGGACGGTGTATTACCGCGGCCGGAAGGTGGACGGGGCGTCGGCGATGACCTTCGAGAGCCTCGGGAACGGATACGGAAAGGATGCCTGGAAGGTATTTTACAGGGGCGGTGAGGTGAAGGGCGCCTCGGCACAGACGTTCGAAGAACTCGGGGAAGGATACGGGAAAGACGCATGGAAAGTCTATTACCGGGGGAAAGAGCTGCCGGGAGCGTCGCCCGGTTCGTTCGAGGTGCCGCGCGACGGGTGGTGAGAAATGGCCGCCACCGCTATAACGGCAGTGCCCTTCCGAACGGAAAGGCACTGTTTTTGTTTCCCGCAGGGTAAACTCCGAGACGGAATGAGCAGATTCAAGCCCCACATTGCCCTGCTGATATGCAATATCGTATGGGCCATGGACTACCCGTTTTACAACATCGTATTGCCGCACTATGTCCACCCGATGGCCATGGTGGCGGGGTCGCTGGTCGTCACGGCGCTTTTTTCGCTCGTGCCGCTGCTGTGGCAGAAGGCCGAACGGGTCGCGCGCGCCGACATCCGCAAGCTGATCGGCGCCGCGCTGCTGATCGGCGTGCTGCGCAAGGTATTCATCATGTACGGACTTTCGATGACTTCGCCCATCGACGGATCGATCATCGACACCATCGTCCCGCTGCTGGTGCTGCTGCTCTCCGTATTGCTGGGCATGGATCGCTTCACGGAGCTCAAGGTCGCGGGGCTGCTGCTCGGCATGGCGGGCGCCGTGGCGGTGGTGCTGACGGGCGCCTCGTCGTCGCACCAGCATTCGCATGTCTGGGGCAACGTGATGATCATGCTGTGCGCCTGCGCCACGGCGCTGTACATGGTCTGGTTCAAAGCCCTGGTTGCCAGGTACCGCATCACCACCGTGCTGCGCTGGGTATATTGCGTGGCGGCCGTCGTTGCGCTGCCCTTCGGGCTAAAGGAGATCATCCACACCGACTATGCCGCCATAGCCGGCCATGCGCTTTTCCCGACGCTCTTCGTGCTGACGGTGCCGACCTATCTGCCGAACCTGATGCTGAACTATGCGCTCAAGAGCGTGCCGGCCACGGTGTCGAGCATCTATACCTACCTGCAGCCTGTGCTGGCGATCGCCATTTCGGTCGGGATGGGGCTGGACAAGCTGCATGCCGATACGGTGGTCTTCGCGCTGGTGATCTTCGTCGGCGTGGGGCTCGTGCTGCGTTCCTACTCCGTGCCGCCCCGCCATCCCGATCCGCCGGCCGCGCCGCCGCACTGACCCGGGGCGGGGAATCCGGCGGGATCGAACAGTCCGGAATGCGGGTTGGCAGGACACGCGGCGTGCCCGTCTCCGAATTCGGGGGAAACGAATATCGGGACGGAGTATTGCCTGAATGCAAAAAGGAGAGCCTTTGGCTCTCCTTTTTTATGGTGCGATGAGTTGCAGGGCGGAACCCTTGCAGCCTCCTGCGGATTATTCTGCGGCGGTAACCGAGAATTTGATGACGGCCTTGACCTCCTTGTGGAGTTTGGCGGTCGCTTCGTACTCGCCGACGGTCTTGATGCCCTCTACGGCGATCAGCTTGCGGTCGAGTTCGATGCCTTTGGCAGCCAGTGCCTCGGCCAGGTCGGTGGCGGTAACCGTACCGAAGAGCTTGCCCTCCTCGGCCTTCAGGGCCAGCGTGAGCGGCAGGTTGGCGATGGTCTCGGCGAGTGCCTGTGCGTCGGCAAGGATCTTGGCATCCTTGTGGGCGCGCTGGCGGAGGTTCTCGGCGAGCACCTTCTTGGCGGATGCGGTGGCAGCCTTTGCGTAACCCTGGGGAATCAGGTAGTTGTTCGCATAACCGGGCTTTACGGTCACGATGTCGTTGGCGTAGCCCAGGTTTTCCATATCTTTGATCAGAATAACTTCCATTGTCTCTTCCTCCTTTAATTATTTCATGCAATCGGTTACGAAGGGCAGGATGGCGAGGTGACGCGCACGCTTCACGGCCTGGGCCACCTTCTTCTGGAACTTCTGCGAAGTACCCGTCAGGCGGCGGGGAAGGATCTTACCCTGCTCGTTAAGGAATTTCTTGAGGAACTCCCCGTCCTTGTAATCCACGTATTTGATGCCGAGCTTCTTGAAGCGGCAGTATTTCTTTTTCTTGACGTCAACCGATACCGGGTTGAGGTAACGGATTTCAGACTGTGCCTTGTTCTCCTGTGCCATGGTTTACTCCTCCTGTTTGTTAGAAAGTTTTGCACGACGCTTCTCCGAGTATTCCACGGCGAACTTGTCCTGCTTGAAAGTAAGGAAACGGATGATGCGCTCGTCGCGGCGGTACTGCGTTTCGAGCGTGCCTATGAGCGAGCCTTCGCCCGTGAACTCGACCAGGAAGTAAAAACCGGTGGTCTTCTTCTGAATAGGGTAGGCGAGCTTGCGAAGGCCCCACGACTCCTTGTTCACAATCTGACCGCCGTTCTCGGTGATGACACCCTGGAATTTGTCAGCGACCTCCTGCACCTGTGCATCAGACAGAACCGGCGTGACAATGAAAACGGTTTCGTAATTGTTCATAATACGTATTAAAATTAGTTAATTGCCCCTCAATGGGGTTGCAAATATACGGATTATTTGTAAAATAGCAAAGCCGCGCACCTTTTTTTCGGTTTTATCGCCGTATCTTCGAGCCGGTTCCGTTGCCGGGGCGCCGGACGGAGAAGTCCGGGGTGTACGGACGGCGGTCGCCCGGGCGGCGAAAGTGCCGGTGCGTGCCTGCCGCCGGAGGCCGGGGGTATTGCGACAGCCCATACCGCGGGCAGGGGCGGGATGTGGATCCGATACCCCTGCGGCAGGGCGGGAAAGGGGACAAAAATAAAGTCCGGAACAGGATTTGCCCGGACTTCGGCGGTCGGCCGCCGGTGCCTATTGCAACTGGTCGATCACGTCGGTGATGCGCGAGAAGACCTCTTCCATCGAACCCGTGCCGTTGACCGAGGCGTATTTGCCCTGGGCGGCATAGTAGTCCGAGACGACGGCGGTCTGCTGGCGGTAGACGTCGAGGCGGCCGCGGATCACCTCCTCGGAGGCGTCGTCGGCGCGTCCCGAATCCTTGCCGCGGAGCAGGATGCGCTGGACGAGTTCCTCTTCGGGGACGTGGATGTCGACCATGATGTCGACCTTGAGCCCGTGCCGGGCAAGGAGCTTGTCGAACTCCTCGGCCTGTACCGTGGTGCGGGGGAAGCCGTCGAAGATGCAGCCCTTGACGTGCTTGTGCTCTGAGACATAGTTGGCGACCATGCCGATGACGATTTCGTCGGGGGCCAGTTTACCTGCCTTGATGTAGGATTCCATGCTGCGTCCGAGTTCCGTGCCGCGGCGGATCTCGTCGCGGATAACCTCGCCCGTCGAGACATGCTCGATGCCGTAGTGTGCTTTGAGCCGTTGTGCCTGCGTGCCTTTGCCGCAGCCCGGCGCACCGAATAAGACGATGTTTATCATATGTAGAAGCCGAATTTGGGATTTACCGGACAAAAATACGCTAAATTTTTGGGAAAGAGTAAAGAATCCGTAATTTTGTAAAAAAATTTATAATATGGAAAAGAAACGACGCACCGAAATAGCCGAGCTGGGTGAATTCGGCCTGATAGACCTGTTGACCAAAGGGTTTGACCCGGCGGACGCTTCGACGCTCCGCGCCGCGGGCGACGATGCGGCGGTCGTCATGCCGCCGTCCGGCGAGGCGGTGCTCTGTTCGACGGACGCACTGCTGGAGGGCATAGACTTCGACCTGACCTATTTCCCCCTCCGGCACCTGGGATACAAGGCCGTGACGGTGGCCGCAAGCGATATACTGGCGATGAACGCACTGCCCTCGCAACTGATGGTGTCGCTCGGTGTGTCGTCCAAGCTGTCGGTGGAGGCGTTGCAGGAGCTGTACGAGGGAATTGCCTTCGCGTGCAGGGAGCAGGGGATCGACCTCGTGGGGGGCGATACGAAGGCTTCGATGACCGGACTGGTGCTGGGCCTCACGGCGCTGGGACATGCCCCGAAGGAGAAGGTCGTGTCGCGCGGCGGCGCACAGCAGAACGACCTGATCTGTATTTCGGGCAACCTCGGTGCGGCGTATATGGGGCTGCGGCTGCTGGAGCGCGAGAAGCGGGTGCTCGCAGACGTGAAAGACCCGGAACCGAAGTTCGCAGGGTACGAATACCTGCTGGAGAAGTATCTCAAGCCGCGCCTGCGAAAGGACATCGTGGAGGCATTGGCCGAGGAGGGCATCGTACCGACGTCGATGATCGACCTTTCGGACGGGCTTTCCAGCGACCTGATGCAGATTTGCAAGGCGTCGAAATGCGGGGCCCGCATATACCTCGACCGGATTCCTATCGCAAGGCAGACCTATGCCTTGGCGGAGGAACTGAATGCCGACCCGGTCGTGGCGGCGCTCAACGGCGGTGAAGACCACGAATTGCTGTTCACGGTGCCGCTGGCCTTGCAGGAGCAGGTGATGCGCATGGGGTGCGTCGATGTCATCGGCCACATAACGCCCGAGTCGACGGGGGTATACCTGGTGACGCCCGATGGTGCGGATATCCGCCTCAAGGCCCAAGGGTTTCCCGAAAAGGAGTGATTCCGGGGACGGATCCGGGTTTTCCGGGAAGGAGTGAGGCCGTCGGAGGATCAGGGGATCCCCGGGAAGGGTAGTGCCGCGCGGGGATGCCCGGCGGGGAAAAACGGAAGCCGTCCGCAGCGATGCGGGCGGCTTTGTCGTACAAGGCGTATTCGGGAACCAGGTGCGGCGTGCGTAGCGTGTGCCTTGTGTCTTGAGCCTTGTGCGGGGATGCCGGGAGGATTGTCCGTATGCCGTGCCGTGCGGGCCGGCGTGGGCGCTGTTCCCGGGGACGGGCGCCGTGTGACGGGAGCGGAGTGTGCCGTGTATGCCGGAGTGTATGTGTGCGCTGTGCCCGGGCTGGCGGGACGGTGGCAGATACCGTTGCTTTGCGCAGGAGAATAAAAAAAGCTGCCACAGGGGCAGCTTCTGGCTTTGCATCCGGCCGGATTAAAGTGCGTTTACGTGCAACTGGAGGGCGCTCTTCAGGTTTGCGGCCTTGTTCTTGTGCACGATATTGTGCTTGGCGAGCTTGTCCAGCATGGTGGTTACCTTGGGGAGCAGGGCTTCGGCGGCACTCTTCTCCGAGGTGTTGCGCAGTGCTTTCACGGCATTACGTGCTGTCTTGTGGTACAGACGGTTGTGGGCACGCTTGGCCGCGGTCTGGCGAATGCGTTTTTTCGATGACTTATGGTTTGCCATAATTCTGTGTTTTTTATTTTTTACTTTTTCAGTTGCTAAATCGGTTCCAGCCGTGGCTGTGTGCGGATAGGCCTGAAGCCCGCTCCTTGAAAAGTATTCACCCGTAGAGGCCTGCCGTTTTTGCTGTCCCGGTTGCCGGTCGGGAGCCCCCTCCCGGTTCCGTGCCGCTCCGCAGCCCTCCTCGTTCGTAGCCCATAGGAGAGTCGAACTCCTCTTTCAAGAATGAAAATCTTGCGTCCTAACCGATAGACGAATGGGCCAATACCACTATCGCATACCCCCGAAAGGGTGACTTTAGCGGTGCAAAGGTAAATAAAAAAGTGAGTTTAACAAAAAATTGGCGGAAAAATATTGGATATTCTATTTTTTTGCGAGCCGGATGGTCAGCGTCGCAGGGTCGAACGAGATGCCCGCGCCGGCGAAAAGCCGTTCGATATGGCCGCTCGCCGCCATGTCGGCCGCCGACATGCAGTGCAGTGCGGGGGTGTCGATGAGCGCTGTGGCGTCGCAGAGCCCGAGCGCCACGTCGAGGTCGTGCGTCGAGAAGAAGATGCATTTGCCCTCTTCGTGTGCCAGGCGGCGCAGCAGCGACGCCAGTTCGTAGCGGTTGGGAAGGTCGAGGAAGGCCGTGGGCTCGTCGAGCAGGATCACGGGGGTGTTCTGCGCCAGAGCGCGTGCGATCAGGATGCGCTGGCATTCGCCGTCGGACATGCGATCCATGGTCTTGCGGGCGAACGACGACATGCCCACCAGCGAGAGCGAGCGTGACACGATGTCGCGGTCGGCCTGCTGCATGTGCCCGATCCAGTTGGTGTAGGGCGCGCGGCCCAGGGCGACGACATCCTCGCAGGCCAGGTTGGCGATGCGTATCTTGTCGGTGGTGACGAAGCTGACGGTGGAGGCGCGTTGCAGCGCGGTGAGCGCGGCGAGGGGCT
>ERZ773178.4210-NODE-4210-length-11079-cov-7.045083_pt1 | contig 11079 bp, 8 predicted proteins | sample MGYA00580533_ERZ773178 | MGnify/ENA primary metagenome ERZ773178 (study PRJEB29015, sample SAMEA2737859) | human gut metagenome | biome: human gut; feature: human-associated habitat; material: faeces | place: China | collected 2012 ...
TCTCCTCGATGGAGTAGTGGCTGCCATCGAACATGATGGAAGAGAAGCCGGCCTCGATGCAGGCCTTGCAGCCCTCATAGGTGCCGTGATCCAGATGCAGGGCAACGGGAACGGTGATGCCCATGGAATCGACCATTGCGCTGACCATGGCAGCGACGGTCTTGAAACCGGTCATGTACTTGCCGGCACCCTCGGAAACACCCAGAATCACAGGGCTCTTCATTTCCTCGCAGGCGGTCAGAACGGACTTGGTCCACTCCAGATTGTTGATGTTGAACTGAGGCACACCGTAGTGGCCATCACGTGCTTTGATCAGCATTTCGGTTGCATTTACCAACATTATTCATTACCTCCACAAAATCATTGGGGTCTTGCTCGTTTCATATCCGCTTTGTGCACGGTTTAACGAACCTACAGAATTAGTATACCCCAAACAGCGGCCAAAATCAATCCAAACCGGTGTTTTTCCTGTAACAATGCGGGGATTCTGTTTCTGGCAGGGTGCAGGGGGTTACTGCCAGAAGCGCGTATATTCGATAGAATGCAACAAATTTCCATATAATGTGCAATAAGCGGCCGAAAGACAGAAAGCTTGATGAAGGACGGATTTTCAACACAGATCCACATTCGTCAAAATGATATTGGGCAATTTGGCAAAAGCGGACAGGATGCAGTTCAAAAAATTGTCATATTTCCGACTTGTATTCTACAAATTGTACGCAGGAAATCAAAAAAGGTCGAACCAAAAAGTGGAAAACCTTGTGGAAAGTGTGGAATTCCACAGGCAAAACAGGCTTTAAAGCTGGACTTTTGAACTTTCTCCACAGGGTTTTCAACATGTGGAAAAATAATCGCTCTTCTACGGATTGTATACCGCGTTTTTGTGGAAAACTTTTTTCTCCGGCAAAACAGAGGGATATCTACCCAGCAGCCGGGTAAAGCTGATGCAGGGCGGCAGAACATTTCTGCAAAAAAGCGGAAACGGTCTCCGGCACCACGAACAGAAAAACTTTTGCAGGACGCGGATAAAAAACGGTAATTTGCTGGCAAACAAGGTCGGCTTATGCTATACTTCAAGATGAGTTATCATCTTCAGATCATACCGGTGCGCGGCCCAGAGTGCGGCGCGCCTTTTGGAGGGTGTGCACAGCACCTTCCGGTGATACAACGGAAGGAGAAAATCATCATGGAAGAAAAGAACCAGCCGCGCCGTCCGCGCCGCAGCCCGGAAGAGCCGCTGCAGAAGAACGAGAGCCTTGTTTATGGCAAAAATCCGGTGACCGAACTGCTGAAAAGCGGTTCCGGCGTGGACACCGTGCTCATTGCTGAGGGCATGGCTCCGGCCGTGGCGGCTTACTATACCGCATTGGCAAAGGAAGCGGGTGCCACGGTGAAGCGGGTGCACCCCAACAAGCTGCGCCTGATGACCGGCACCGAGAGCCATCAGGGTGTGGCGGCATTTGCCAGCGAGATCGAATACGTGACGGTAGACGACCTGATGGCAGCAGCCAAGGACAAGGGCGAGGCACCTTTTCTGGTGCTGAGCGATGGCATTGAAGACCCGCACAATCTGGGTGCCGTGATGCGCAGTGCTCTGCTGTGCGGTGCGCATGGCATCGTGATTCCAAAGCGCGGCGGCGCATCGGTCACGCCTACCGTCATCAAGTCCAGCGCAGGTGCCGCAGAACGCCTGCCGGTGGCTCGTGTGGCCAACATCGGCGAGACCATCCGCCGCCTGAAGGAGCAGGGTGTGTTCGTCTACTGCGCCGATATGGACGGCGTGTCTCTGCGCAGGAACAACCTGACCGGCCCCATTGCACTGGTGCTGGGCAGCGAGGGCAGCGGTGTTTCGCAGCTGGTGAAAAAGCTGTGCGACGGCGTGGTGCGGCTGGATATGGCAGCACCGGGCACCGGTGTGGACAGCTACAACGTGTCGGTGGCTGCGGGCATTATTCTGTACGAGATCCAGTCCCAGCGCGCAGCACAGCAGGCATGATCCGGCATTCGGGCCGGAACCTCAATTTGAATTACAGGAGGGACTAGAATGCCGAAAGATAAAAATAATGGCCGGGAAATGACCCCGGATGAAAAGTTCCGCTCCTTTTTCAGCACCACGGCGGTGGATATCCCGGAGGAGATGACCCGGAGGGACGAAAACCAGCCGGAGGAAAAGCCGCAGAAACGGTTTGGCCTGTTTGGCCGTGGTAAGGAAAAGCAGGAGACTGACGAAGCTGCAGCAGAGCAGCCGCAGGAAATGCCCACCGGTGAGGTGCGGCTGGGTGAGGATGCGCAGCCGGAACCGGAAGCGGATCTGGAACTGATGCTGAAGCCGGAGGCAGACCCGGAACAGGAACTGGCCCCGTGGCCTTTTCTGGAAAAGGAAGCAGAGGATGCACAGCCGGAAGCACCCGCCAAAAAGCCGGAGGAAAAATCTGCACCGCAAACGGCGGAACCCCCGGCGGCAGTGAAGCCGGAAACACCCCGGCAGAGCGCTGTCCCGGCGGCAAGACCCGCAGAGCAGCACAGCACGGCAAAGCCTCTCCGGCACCCCAAGAATGCGCCGGAGGTGCTGCTGCCGCAGGAAGAGCAGGAGCAGCAGGAGATGGCACAGCTCAAGGCGATGATCAACGGCCTGAGCGACCAGAAGCCGGAAAAGCCTGCACCGAGAGCCGAAGCAGCCCCGGCAGCAGAAACTGAACCGGCTGAAAGCAAAAAGAAACCGTCCGGTGCACCGCTGCCCGCGGCTGTGTTTGCAGCGGTAAAGGAGACGGCACCGGAGCTGCAGCCGGAACCTGTGCCGCAGCCGGAAAAAACGGAGCAGCCGGAAAAGCAGCCGGTGGCCGATTTCTTTGGCAAGGCGCAGAGCGAGGACGCACCGCAGGCACCTTTGGCCCCGGCAGAGGAGCCTGCCGCAAAAGAGGACACCATGAGCCTGCCGCTGCTGCCGCTGGACGGTGAAGAGCCGCAGCAGGCACCGGAGAAGGCACCCGCTGCGCCACAGCCGGAACTGAAAGCTGAGGCGGAGGACGCGGTGTCTCCGGAGGAACATGCTGAAACGGAGCTGACCGAGCCGGAGGCCACGGCGGATAAGCTGCACCGTATGAGTGCAGAGCTGACGCTGCGCTGCGTGCTGGGCGGCATTCTGGCTGTGGTGCTGCTGCATTTTGGTTTGGTGTCGGATGGGCTGCTGCCCGCCATGGCGGCGCTGGACCCGGATGCTGCCCCGGCGGCATTCTATGGTGCAAACCTGCTGCTGCTGGCAGCAAGCCTGTGCGTGGGCTTCCCGGTGCTGCGCGACGGCCTGAACGGCCTGCGCGGACGGCCTTCTTCCGAGACGATGCCGGCGCTGGCCGCAGTAGCAGCGCTGGTGCAGGCGGTCACAGCCATGCTGAACGCAAATGTTTACCGCGGCACCACCGGCATCTCGCTGCTCAGCGGCATGGCCGCGCTGGGGCTGTTCCTTGCGCTGCTGGGCAGCCGGGTGATGCTGGCTGCTGTCAAGGGCGGCTATGAGCTGGTGACCAATGGTGTGGAGTTCGAGGGCGCCTACCGCGCCAAGGACAAAGACCTGCTGCGCGCCCTTGCACGGGATCTGGAACAGAAGGACCCCTGGGTGCTGCTGAGCCGCCCGATGAAGGAAGCTGACGGCTTTGTGGAGCAGAGCTTGAGCGAACGCGCAAGCGAGCGCCGTGCACGCAAAGTTTCGTACATCCTGCTGGGCGTTGCCCTGCTCAGCGGCGTGCTGTTCCTGCTGGCAGGTGCCGGCTGGAACAAAGCTGCGGCTGCCATGGCAGCTGTGCTGTGCATGGGCGCACCGCTTTCCTCTACCCTGATCGCGGGCGTTGCCTCGCTACGGCTGCAGCGTGCGGCTGCGGCTGTGGGCGCAGTCGTGCCCGGTTGGCAGGCCATTGAGCAGCTGGGCGGCATTGATACGCTGCAGATCGATGCAGACGACCTGTTCACCGCCGACAGCGCACAGCTGGAGGATATCCGCATCTTCAAGGGCGGCCGCATCGACCGCGCCATCCTGTACGCGGCCAGCGTGTTGAACGAGAGCCACGGCACCCTGAAGGGGCTGTTCCGCCAGATCGTTGAGGAACGCACAGACATCCTGTTCCCGGTCAAGGATCTGGAGCAGCACCATGGGCTGGGCTTTTCCGCCTGGTGCGATAACAACCGCATCCTCATTGGTACCCGCCGCTATCTGGAGCAGGAGGGCGTGCCGCTGCCGGACGAGGAATACGAGATGCAGCACTCGAAGAACGGCGAGCTGCAAATTTTGTATCTGGCTGTGTCCGGCAATCTGCACGCTATGTTCGTGCTGAAATATGTGGGCGGGCGCAATGTGGCCCGCGGCCTTGCCGTGCTGCAAAAGGAGAACATCCGCCTGCTGGTCACATGCCAGGACCCCAGTCTGACTGCACACCACATTACCGAAGCATACCGCCTGCCGGAAGGCATGATCACCGTGCTGGATCAGGAGCAGTGCAACGCCATCAAGGCCGCACCGGAAGACCCGGAGGACACCTGCTGCATGATCCATCTCAAGGCGTTTGCCAGCCTGACCGGCGGCCTTCAGGCTGCGGATCAGGCCCAGAACGCCGAGAGCAGCGCCACCACGGTACAGATGGTCTCGGTGCTGTTCTCCATTATCATTGCAGCGCTGCTCACCAGTGCAGGCAGCATCTGGGAGCTTTCGGTGGCAACGGTGCTGATGTATCAGGCAGCGTGGAGCGCCCTGAGCATTGCTGTGTGTGCACTGAAGCAGCATAACTGAGAAATATTCTCAGAATAAATAGGAACTGTTCTTGATTTCCATCAAAAAATATGGTATACTCTGTTCAGAACCTGAGCCGCAGGCGAAAAAATTACCGCCGGGCTGAATGATAGAGCCGGGATCGGTCGATCCTGACAGAAGATCCGTTTTTGAAAGGAGAGCATCATGGAACTGAAGGGTACCAAAACCGAGAAAAATCTGATGGAAGCGTTTGCAGGCGAGAGCCAGGCACGCAACAAGTACACCTTCTTTGCCAGCATGGCAAAAAAAGAAGGCTACGAGCAGCTGGCCGCGATCTTTGAGGAGACCGCCGGCAATGAGAAGGAGCACGCAAAGATCTGGTTCAAGCTGCTGTGCGGCGGCGCGATCCCCGATACCCTGACTTGTCTGGACATGGCAGCAGGCGGTGAGCACGACGAGTGGACCGAGATGTACCCCCGCATGGCCAAGGAGGCCAAAGAAGAGGGCTTCCCTCAGATCGCAGCACTGTTCACCATGGTGGCACAGATCGAGAAGGAGCACGAGGAGCGCTACCGTGCGCTGGCCGAAAACCTGAAAAACAACAAGGTCTTTGCCCGCGAGGAGCAGCAGGTATGGCAGTGCCGGAACTGCGGCTACACCTATATCGGCAAGTCCGCACCGCTCAAGTGCCCGGTGTGCGCACATCCGCAGAGCTACTTTGAGCTGAAAAAGATCAACTACTAAGCTGAAAATTCAAAAGCAGAACAGCGCCGCCGCATCCGGTTTGCCGGGTGCGGCGGCGTTTTGTACAAAATTGAAAAGCGGATTTTATTATTCTCCACAAAATAAGGCTCAGCTGCCCGGCAGAATGGGCAAAAAACTTGACCCGGTTTTGCACTGCGTGTAAAATAATACGGAGACAGGAATATTTAAAGGATCTTGCAGCAAAGCAGGCGGGGAGGGCAAAGCCCATGAAGCAGGGGTTCAAAGCGTGTGTTTGTGCAGTGGTGCTGTGCGCAGAACTGTTTGCAGCCGGGGCGTTGTCGGCCTATGCTGCGCAGGAGCAGCCGCTGCCGGACAGCGGCATGACATTGGACACTGCCGAACTGACGCTGGATATCACCGAAGGAGACCCGGCCCCGGTGGCCTACCTGAATGTGCAGGCACCCAACGACTACTTCTTTCTGATCTGGACTTCCAGTGATCCGGCAGTGGCATCGGTGGACGGCACCGGCAAGGTGACCGGCCATGCCGAGGGCACTGCGGCCGTCACGGCCCGCAATGAGCGCGGCGAAAAGACCACCTGTACCATCACGGTGCGCAAAAGCACAGCCAGCCGCCTGGTGCTGAACACCAGCGATCTGACGCTTACCATTACAGAGCAGGAGCCTGCCCCGACGAAACAGCTGAAGCTGGAACAGAACAAAGGCGGGTTTACCTATGTGCGGCAGTGGGTCAGCAGCAACCCGGCGGTGGCATCGGTAAGCACAAACGGTACCGTAAAGGCGCAGGGGTCCGGCAAGGCCGTCATCAGCGCACTGACCACAGCCGGGCAGGTGCTGCGCTGCACGGTAACGGTCACATCGGAGATCGGACGGGTGCAGATGAGCAAAAACGCCATGCTGCTGCAGGCAGTGGGAGCCAGTCAGAAGCTGACCGCGCAGGCTGCAGGCGCCAAAAACGGAACGATGACATGGATCAGCAGCAATCCGGGCGTGGCAACTGTAAGTGCGGATGGCATGGTAACGGCGGTGGGCGACGGTGAAACGATGATCCTTGCCGTTACACCGGAGGGTCGTGCCGATGCCTGCTATGTGGCCGTGGGAGCGGCGGCGTGGCGGTTCCGCTCGGAGGACGAGCTTGCCGAAACGCTGACCCTGACCGGCCAGCTGCCCTATTCGGATGGAAAGTAAAAAGAAAAATGGGAGCGTTCTGTGCAGCAGGATGCTCCCATTTTTTCAAAACCCGCTGGGCAGAAAGATCATCGTTCCCCGGGCAGACCACGCCATCCGCTGGGCCATGCAGCCGGGCGCACCGGCCAGCAGAAACAGGGCCAGTGCGGCGAGCAGCAGCACCCATCCAAGGCCGCTGTGCGGCCTGCCGGAAAAAGGATCCCCTTTTTTGCGTCTCATCCCGCTGCCCCCTTTTTGCTGTGCTGGCCCATGCTATGCGCGGCCAGCAGTGATTGTGCAACGTGCTGGGCTGTGGTACAATAAAATATCGAAATCTACTGTGCAGGGAGAACGATCTTTATGCTGACCATTACACTGCTGGGCACTGCGGCTACCATGCCACTGCCGGACCGGGCACTCTCGGCGGCGTTTGCTGCCTGCGGCGGCCACGGCCTGCTGTGGGACTGCGGCGAGGGCACGCAGGCGGCAGCGCGCCGTGCGGGCGTGAACCTGATGCGGGCAGATGCCATCTGCCTGACCCACTACCATGGCGACCACATCTTTGGTCTGCCGGGCCTTTTGCAGACTCTGGGGGCGCAGGGCCGCACAAGGCCGCTTGCGCTGCTGGGTCCGGAGGGCCTGCCGGATATCTGGGCGGCGGTGCGGGCACTGACCGGCCCGCTGCCCTATCCGGTGAAGCCGCAGGTGCTTATGCCGGGCCAGCCGCTGGCGCTGGATGCGCTGAGCGAGGGCTGGCCTGCCGGTGCGCGGCTGGTGCCGTTTGCCACAAAGCACCGGGTAAAAAGCCTTGGCTACCGGCTGGAGCTGCCCCGTGCAGGCAAATTTTCGCCGGAGCAGGCCCGGGCGCTGGGGGTGCCGGTGCAGCAATGGAAGATGCTGCAGAAAGGGCAGAGCGTTGCCGTGGAGGGCAGAACGGTGCAGCCTGCGCAGGTGCTGGGCGCCCCGCGCAAGGGGTTGAGCGTGGTATTTTCCGGCGATACGGCCCCCTGCCCGTATTATTTGCAGGCGGCGCATGACGCAGACCTGCTGATATGCGATGCCACCTATGCCCTTCCGGAGCAGGAAGACCAGGCCCGTCAGTGGGGGCACAGCACCTTTGGGCAGAGCGCATCCCTTGCCGCGCAGGCGAGGGCAAAGCGGCTTTGGCTGACCCATTATTCCCCCATGATCACCGACCCGGAGGAGTATGCCGCGCAGGCACAGAGCATCTTCCCGGCGGCGGAGTGCGGCTTTGACGGCAAAAGCATCACCCTGCAGTACGAGGAGGCACAGCCATGACCATCCGGATGGACGAGGGTGCGGCAGAGCTGCTGGACACCCTGCACAGGGCGGGCTATGCAGCCTACGTGGTGGGCGGCTGCGTGCGGGACAGTCTGCTGGGCCTTACACCGCACGACTGGGACCTGTGCACCAGTGCTCTGCCGCAGCAGGTGATGGAGCTGTTCGGCGCGCAGCGGTGCATCCCCACCGGCCTGCAGCACGGCACGGTAACGGTGAAGCAGAGCGGTGCCCTTTACGAGATCACCACCTTCCGTACAGAAGGCACCTACACAGATGGCCGCCACCCGGACGAGGTGCATTTTGTGCCGGATGTGCGGGAGGATCTGGCCCGGCGGGATCTTACCATCAACGCCATGGCCTACAATGAAAAAGAGGGCCTTGTGGACCCCTTTGGCGGGCAGGCCGACCTGCAAAGCGGCATCGTACGGGCGGTGGGTGTGCCCCGCCAGCGGTTCACCGAGGACGCGCTGCGCATCCTGCGGCTGTACCGCTTCGCAGCCCGGTTTGGCTTTGCCATCGACCCGCCCACGGCGCAGGCGGCACAGGAGCTGTGTGCCCATCTGGACTGCGTATCGGTGGAGCGCATCGAGGAAGAGCTTGCAAAACTGCTGAGCGCACCCGCCCCTGCGGCATATCTTGACAAAAAAATACTGCTTGTTATTCTGCCGGAGCTTTCATCGGAGGCACTGGCGGCGGCAAAGCCGGTGGTGGATGCCTGCCCGGCGGGTGCAGAAAACCTGCCCATCCGGCTGGCGGCGCTGCTGCTGAGCCTTGGCGAGGACGGCATCCGCCGCACACTCAAGCGCCTGCGCTGCTCCAATGCCTTGATTGAAGAGGCGGCGGTGTTGGTGCGGGAAGCCAGAAGGCGTGACGGTAGCTTTCTCTTCGGACACGAGTTCGAGTTGCGGCACCCAGCGGATGCTTTGTGCCTTGAGCAGCACTCGCATCCTGCTGGCCGCTGCCCCAACAGCAACTCCTTGTTTCCGCCGCAGGCGGCAGTCGTTGCCGTTGCAGGCCATTCCATCGCCCGCCCTATTGCCTTCGGCAACAGGGTCCCACCCCAGCGGACGGTCCTCAGAGAAACTACCGTCACACCCGACTTTACTATCTACGCCCGCCGACTACTGGGCAAATATAACTTGTGTACCGTGCAGCGTTTGGCAGCACTGGGCACAGCCCTGCAGCCGGAACACGCGGCTGATTTTGCTGCACTTTCCGAATTGGCCGAACGATTGGATGCGGACGGCGTGTGCTGCCGCGTCAGCCAGCTGGCTGTGAATGGCCGTGATCTGATGGCAGCAGGCATCCCGGCGGGGCCGGGCATCCGCAAAGTGCTGGAAGCGCTGCTGGACGGTGTGATCCGGGAAGAATATCCCAACGAGCGGCAAGCCCTGCTGGCCGCAGTGCAGCAGCTCGCTGCGTCTTGACAAGCTCTTTTTTCAGAGTTACTATTATACTACTGTTTTAGTGTGTTGAATGCACCAAAGGAGAACTTATGACCACACAGACCCCTGATTCAAAGCCGCGTGCCCTCATTGCCATGAGCGGCGGCGTGGACAGCTCGGTGGCGGCATGGCTCATGCAGCAGGCAGGCTATGACTGCACCGGCATCACCATGCGGCTCACCCGCAACGAAACGCTGGGACAGTCCGGCTTTCACACCTGCTGCTCGGAAAAGGATATCGAGGACGCGGCAGAGGTGGCGTTTGCCATGGATATCCCGTACGAGGTGCTGGATTTCACGGCCGACTTCCGGGAACAGATCATTGAAAAATTCGTCCGCGTGTATGAGGCGGGCGGCACGCCGAACCCCTGCATCGACTGCAATAAATATATGAAGTTCCGCCATCTGCTGGACTGGGCCCGGGCACACGGCATGGAGTATGTGGTCACGGGCCACTATGCCCGGGTGGAGCAGGACGAGGCCACCGGCCGTTTCCTGCTCAAAAAGGGGCTGGACGAGGGCAAGGACCAGAGCTACGTGCTCTACAACCTCACTCAGGAGCAGCTGGCGCATATCCGTCTGCCGCTGGGCGGCCTGCACAAGACTGAGGTGCGCGAGATCGCGGAGCAGCACAAATTTGTCAATGCCCGCAAGCACGACAGTCAGGACATCTGCTTCGTGCCGGATGGCGACTATGCCCGCTTTATGGAGGACTTCACCGGCAAACACTACCCGGCAGGTGATTTTCTGGACGAGAGCGGCAGGGTGGTGGGCACCCACAACGGCGCGGTGCGGTACACCATCGGCCAGCGCAAGGGGCTGGGCCTTGCCATGGGGGCACCTGTGTACGTCTGCGGCAAGGACATGCAGGCAAACACCGTCACGGTAGGGCCGGAGGAGATGCTGTTCGACCGCATCGTGTATGCGGACGAGGTGAACTGGATCGCCATTCCGGAGCTGACCGGGCCGCTGCGGGTCACAGCCCGCACCCGGTACCATCAGGTGGAGCAGGCCGCCACCGTCTACCCGGCGGAGTGCGGCTTCCGGCTGGAATTTGACCAGCCCCAGCGCGCCCCTACGCCCGGTCAGGCCGTGGTGCTGTATCAGGGCGACACCGTGCTGGGCGGCGGCACCATTACGAGAGTGGAAAAGTAACAAGGAGAACAAAATGCAAAATCAGTATTCCCGCACGCAGTTGCTGCTGGGCGCGGAAGCTATGGAAAAACTGCACAATTCCCGCGTGGCGGTGTTCGGCATCGGCGGCGTGGGCGGCTACACGGTGGAAGCGCTGGCGCGCAGCGGCGTGGGGGCACTGGATCTGATCGATGATGATAAGGTCTGCCTGACCAACCTCAACCGCCAGATCATCGCCACCCGCAGCACGGTAGGGCAATATAAGGTAGATGTGGCTGCGCAGCGCATCCACGACATTGACCCGGACATCAGGGTGACCACCCACCGGTGCTTCTTTGGCCCGGAAACACAGGACCAGTTCGACTTTACCCAGTACGACTATGTGGTGGATGCCATTGACACCGTTACCGGCAAGCTGGCGCTGGTGATGAAGTGCAAGGAGGTGGGCACCCCCATCATCTGCTCCATGGGCGCAGGCAACAAGATGGACCCGACCCGCTTTGAAGTGACCGATATCTACAAGACCTCGGTCTGCCCGCTGGCCAAGGTGATGCGCACCGAGTGCCGCA
>ERZ773178.4213-NODE-4213-length-11074-cov-9.478900_pt1 | contig 11074 bp, 8 predicted proteins | sample MGYA00580533_ERZ773178 | MGnify/ENA primary metagenome ERZ773178 (study PRJEB29015, sample SAMEA2737859) | human gut metagenome | biome: human gut; feature: human-associated habitat; material: faeces | place: China | collected 2012 ...
TCCTGACCCGCGATCCTCGTATGAAGGAACGTAAGAAGTACGGTCTGAAGGCTGCACGTCGTGCACCCCAGTTCAGCAAGCGCTGATTTACCCCGTATCGCAAACCTGGCAGTTCTGCTTCGGCAGAACTGCTTTTTTGTTGCTCTTTTTCCTGCTGAACTGGGAGGCACGACGACCGGAACGGCAGGCCGGACCGTGTGCAAGTCCTGTACCGCCCACCACAAAAAATCCCCAGACCAAATGGCCTGGGGATCATGGTGGAGCATTCTCCACAGAACTCGAACCCGAACCGTTTATTCCAGATACTGTGGCAGATTCCACGAACCACGGAGAATACGGTGAATCTCCACGGTTCTGGCATAGTCGTTGACCTGATAAAATACAAGATATTGCTCAACGACCATTTGGCGATATACCGGGTCAAGAGGATAGATTTCACACATCTTCGGGTTATCGCCCGGTTTTGTGATTTTATCCCGCATCTCTTTCAGCACCCGGCTGGCGGTTTTGGGATAAAATCCCGAAAGATACCGGGCGATATCGTTCAGGTCCTGCACGGCAAGGGGCAGATATTTGATTTTATACGTCATACTGTTCATGGAGCGTCTCCCATACACTTTCGTGGTCTGCCCACTGCGTGCTGGGGTCAGCCGCCTGCTGTTTTGCCTTGGTGAGTGCCTCGGCAACATAGCGCTGGTGCAGGAACTCCTCGTACTTGGCATAGTCCTCAATGTTGATGAGAACGGATTCCCCACGGCCATGATTTGTGATGATCACATGGTCGTGGTCTTTGAGCATATCCGAAATTTCAGCGTAATGGTTGCGTAAATCGCGCGAAGGACGAACAAATGTCTGCATCATGGAAAAACACCTCCTGTCAGAGATATTGTATCACAAGATGACTACAACTACAATGGCAATGACAGAGCAAGAACCGTCCCGTGGCCGCAAATTTTCAATTCTTGAAAATTTCTTGCCCTTCCGGGACTGCACTTCTGCAACGCGCCCACGTTTTAAAGTAGCCCTTGTCGGGGCAAAGCCCCTCCATCTTGCTTGCGCAAGACCGGGCTGCCACTCAAACGCCCCGCCGGGGCGTTCGTTGCTTCGCAAACGCGGTCTTGTTGGGGCGTGCCTGCCCCAAACCCTGCTGGAAACGCGTGCGACAAGCTGAGAGTTCGTCATCTCCTGATTCAAATCCGTTTTTGGGGCTATTTCACGATTTCAGAAACAGACGGTGCAGGGACTTGGCAAACCCGCCGTGATTGCGCTATAATGGGGCCGTAATAATTCCACAAAGGTGTGGTAAGGGAGGTGCGGTCATGATCCGGGTGGCGATCGTAGAGGATGACGCGGAGGTGCAGGGAGTATTGCAGGAGTATGTCCGGCGGTATACCCGGCAGTACGGGACAGAATTTGAAGTGTCGGTCTTTGCGGACGGGGTGGACATTCTGGAGGATTACCGCGCGGTCTACGACATTATTTTTCTGGATGTGGAGATGAAGCATCTGGACGGCATGACCACGGCAGAGCGCATCCGGCAGATGGATGCAGACGTCATCCTGATCTTCATCACCAATATGGCGCAGTATGCCATCCGGGGCTACTCGGTGGGGGCGCTGGACTATGTGCTGAAGCCGGTGCCCTACTTTGCCTTTTCACAGCAGCTGCTCAAGGCCGTTGCCCGGCTGGAAAAGCGGGCAAAGCGCTACCTCACTGTGCCGGTGGAGGGCGGGCTGCGGCGGCTGGACACCGCCAGCATCTATTACTTGGAAAGCGAGGGACACCGGGTGCACTTTTACACCGACGAGGGCGATTTTTCTGCCCCCGGCGCCCTCAAGGCCTTTGAGGAAAAGCTGGCAGACTGCCCCTTTGCCCGGTGCAACAGCGGCTATCTTGTCAATCTGGCACAGGTGCGGGAGCTGCGGCAGAGCACCGTACAGGTGGGCCCCTGCGAGCTGCAGGTCAGCCGCCCCAAGCGCAAGGCCTTTCTTGCTGCCCTGACCGATTACATCGGAGGTGAGGGCTCATGACCGCGCTGCCGGATATCCCCCGGCTGTACACCGCCCTTGCCGAGTGTCTGTCGGTACTGCTGGTCACACCGGCACTGATGCCCCGCTTTTCCAAGGCGGTTACCGTGGGTGTCACCCTGCTGTGGGCGGCGGTGCTGTCGGCCTTTCTAGGGCTGACCGGCAACGTGCCCGGCGGGTTCTGGATCCCCTGCATGGTAACGGCCATCGGGCTTTCCTACTTATATTTATGGGGTGTGTGGAGCATCACCCTGCTGGAAGCCGGGTATCACTGCGCCCGGGCGTTTATTCTGGCAGAGCTTGCCGCCAGCGTGGAGTGGCAGCTGCACTGCGCCCTCTGGCCCGTCCGCAGCCCGTGGGAGCCGCTGTCTTTGCTGCTGCTGGCGCTGGTGTACGGGGCGCTGTTCGGGGGGATGAGCTATCTGCTGCACATCAGCCCCCAGCCTGCCGGGCATCTGGAGATCAGCGGCAGCGCCGCCCTGACGGCGGTCATGCTGGCGCTGACCGCCTTTGCGGTGAGCAATCTTGGCTTTTTGCCGGGCAGCGAGATCAACATGAGCATCTTTTCCATCCGCACACTGGTGGATTTTTCCGGCGTGTTGATCCTGACCGTGCAGCACGAGCAGCTGCGGGAGAACGCTTTGCACGGCGAGCTTGCCGCCATGGATGAGGTGCTGCACCGCCAGTACGAGCAGTACAAGCGCAGCAAGGAGGGCATCAACCTTATCAACCGGCGGTACCATGAGCTGAAAGTCCAGCTTGCCCGCATCCGGGAGGAGCAGGATCAGACCAAGCAGAACGCCGCCATTGCCGCCATGGAGCAGAACATCCGCCAGTACGAGGCCGAGAACAAGACTGGCAACCCGGTGCTGGATACCCTGCTCACCGCCAAGACCATGGAATGCCAGCAGGAGAACATCACCATCACCAGCGTAGCGGACGGCAGGATGCTGGGCTTTCTCACCATCCGGGAGCTGTGCACCATCGTGGGTGTGGCGCTGGACAACGCCATTGCCGCCGTGCGTGCCGAGCCGGACCCCGAAAAGCGGCTCATCAAGGTGGCGGTGTACAGTCAGGGCGGTTTTGCCATGCTGCGGTTCGAGCACTATACAGAGGCCGCCCCGGCACTGGATGCGGACGGCCTGCCGCAGCAGGGGTCGGACCTGAAAAGCGTCCGCACCACCGTCGGGCAGCACGGCGGCAGCATGACGCTGCACTGGGAAAACAACTGGTGCACCCTGCGGATCTTATTTCCGCTGTCAAAAAACAAATGAATTTTTACGGCAGGTATCCCCTGTCGTTTTTTGTTGTCTGGCAGGGTGCACAAATACAATGCGGCAATATTTGTATATTAGCACAATAAAATTTGAAACATTATTGTAACTTCTGCAAATTATGCGTCCAAAGCGACAGATTGTGAACAAATTGAAAATTCTCCGTCAATTTCTGCTATCATAAAGCGAAGCTGGCAGGGGCGTCCCCTGCCGTTGTCCGATTCGACAAAACAAGGAGGAGAAAACTATGTTGTCCATCAATATGGATGACGTCATCAAGGTTCTCAACTCGATCAAATCGCAGTTGATCGGCTTTGGTGTCGTAGCAGTTCTGCTGATCGCAGTCATGATCGCCTGCCGTAAGCAGAGCAAGTCCAAAAAGTATCTGATCCGCTGGCAGGCGGGTCTGGGCATGGTGCTGGCGCTGGCTATCACCGTGAACCTGATCCTGACCGGCCCCATGTACTCCATGGTCACCCTTGCCACCGGCGGCGGCAAGGTCAGCGAGGAGAACGTGGCATCCGCTACCCAGCTGTGCGAGAACATTGCCGATGAGGGCATCGTCCTGCTGGATAACGACGGCACCCTGCCCATGGCAAAGAACAGCAAGCTGAACGTCTTTGGCTGGGCTTCCACCAACCCCTGCTACGGCGGCACCGGTTCCGGTGCACTGTCCGATGCTTATCCCACCGTCACCCTGCTGGAGGGCCTGAAGAATGCTGGCTTTGAACTGAACACCGAGCTGAGCGACTTCTACACCTCCTACCGTGCAGACCGTCCGGAGGTGGGTATGTTCTCTCAGGACTGGACCCTGCCGGAGCCGGAGGCTGCACAGTACACCGACGAGATGATGAACAACGCCAAGGCTTTCTCTGATACCGCCATGGTAGTCATCACCCGCGTGGGCGGTGAGGGTGCTGACCTGCCCACCGATGTGTCTCAGGTCACCTACGACGCAGGCCACAGCTACAACGACTTTGAGCCCGGCGACCACTACCTGCAGCTGTCCAAGACCGAGAAGGACATGATCGATCTGGTCTGCAAGAACTTTGATAAGGTCGTTGTGGTCTACAACGGCGCCAACGCCATGGAACTGGGCTGGGTCAAGGATTACAGCCAGATCAAGAGCGTTGTCTGGTGCGCAGGCACCGGTCAGAGCGGCTTCAACGCACTGGGCTCCATCCTCTGCGGTGATGTGAACCCCTCCGGCCGTACCATCGATACCTTTGTGTACGACCTGACCCAGACCCCCACTGCGAACAACTTTGGCAACTTCACCTACACCAACATGGACGAGTTCAAGGCCAGTTCCTTTGGTGCTGATACCATCCCCGCCTTTGTCAACTATGTTGAGGGCATCTATGTGGGCTACAAGTTCTACGAGACTGCTGCCGCAGAGGGTCTCATCGACTATGACAAGACTGTGGTGTATCCCTTCGGCCGCGGCCTGAGCTACACCACCTTCACCCAGACCCTGAACAGCGTTACCGAGGCTGACGGCACCATCACCGTGGATGTCACCGTCACCAACACCGGTTCTGCCTCCGGCAAGGAGGTCGTGGAGGTCTACTATAATCCTCCGTATACCAACGGCGGCATTGAGAAGGCTTCTGCAAACCTGATCGGCTTTGCAAAGACTTCCGAGCTGGCTCCCGGCGCTTCCGAGAACGTCACCGTTACCTTCAAGGCTGAGGACATGGCCTCCTACGACACCTACGGCAAGGGCTGCTATGTGCTGGAAAAGGGCGATTACGTCATCAGTATCAACGCCGATTCCCACACCGTTCTGGATTCCAAGGTCTACAATGTGGCTTCCGACATCGTCTACGATGCTTCCAACAAGCGTGAGAGCGATGTGGAGGTCGCCGACAACAAGTTTGACTTTGCCGAGGGCAATGTGACCTACCTGTCCCGCGCCGACGGCTTTGCCAACTACGCCGAGGCTACCGCTGCTCCCGCAGACTTTGAACTGCCGGCAGAGGCTAAGGCTACCTTCTACAACAACTCCAACTGGAACCCCGAGGACTTCAACAACGCCGACGATGTGGCTCCCACCACCGGTGCCAAGAACGGCCTGAAGCTGAAGGATATGGTGGGCGTGGATTACAACGACGCCCAGTGGGATGCCTTCCTCGATCAGCTGACCGTATCCGATATGGACAGCCTGATCGCTCTGGGCGGCTACCAGTCCGTTGCCGTTTCCTCTATTGGTAAGGTGCAGGCCATCGACTGCGACGGCCCCGCCTCCATCAACAACAACTTCACCAAGCAGGGCTCCATCGGCTTCCCCTCCGCTGTGATGATCGCAGCTACCTGGAACACCGATCTGGCACATGACTTCGGCACCTCCATCGGCAAGATGGCGGACGACATGGACGTTTCCGGCTGGTACGCACCGGCTATGAACATCCACCGCTCCGCTTTCGCAGGCCGTAACTTCGAGTACTACTCTGAGGACGGCGTGCTGTCCGGCGCAATGGCTGCCAATGCCATCATGGGCTCTCAGGAGCAGGGCGTCTACGCCTTCATGAAGCACTTTGCTCTGAACGATCAGGAGACCAACCGCTGCGGTATGCTCTGCACCTGGTCCAACGAGCAGGCCATCCGCGAGATCTACCTCAAGCCCTTCGAGCAGTGCATCAAGGCAGCTGACTGCCACGCCGTCATGTCCTCCTTCAACTACATCGGCAACACCTACGCCGGCAACTGCTCTGCCCTGCTGAACGATGTTCTGCGCGGCGAGTGGGGCTTCGTGGGCATGGTTCTGACCGACTACTACGGCGTGTACGGCTATCAGGATTCTGACCGCCTGATCCGCAACGGCGGCGACTTCTGCCTGGTCAACTACGACACCGAGACCAACCACCTGACCGATACCACCAGCGCTACCGCTCTGGTGTCCGCACGTCAGGCCTGCAAGAACATCCTGTACACTGTGGCAAACTCCCGTGCTTACTACCCCGAGAACCTGAACCCCGGTATGCCCGGTTGGGAAAAGGTGATGATCGGTGTGGACGTTGTACTGGCAGCCGCTCTGATCGCACTGGAAGTTCTGGTGGTCAAAAAGGGCTATGCAAAGCGCAAGGAAGAGGAAGTCAACGCCTGATCTTGGGCAAGACATTCTGAACGGATGCAGCACCTGAACTGAAACCAGATAAAAGGCCCGCTGCGTAAAAACAGCGGGCCTTTTCTGGATTTGAAAAGGCAAAGAGGAAAATGCCATGAAACACACAGATATCATCAAGAGCTTGTCTCTGGAACAGAAATGCGCCCTGCTGAGCGGCGGCACGGTGTTCACCACCCGGGCGCTGCCGGGCAAGGGCATCCCGGCCATTACCCTGTCCGACGGCCCTAACGGCGTGCGCAAGCAGGCGGGCGCTGCCGACCATCTTGGGCTGAACCCCAGTGTGCCCGCCACCTGCTTCCCCACCTCGGCCACCGTTGCCAACAGCTGGGACCCGGCACTGGGCGAGGCTGTGGGCGCAGCCATGGGCGAGGAGGCCGCAGCACAGGGCGTGTCGGTGCTGCTGGGCCCCGGCCTGAACATCAAGCGCAGCCCCCTGTGCGGCCGCAACTTCGAGTATTTCTCGGAGGATCCCTACCTTGCCGGTAAGATGGCGGCGGCCTATGTCCGCGGCATCCAGAAAAACGGCATTGCCGCCTGCCCCAAGCACTTTGCTGTGAACAGTCAGGAGCTGCGCCGCATGGCCTCGGATTCCATCGTGGACGAGCGCACCCTGCGGGAGATCTACCTGACCGGCTTCGAGATGGTGGTCAAGGAGGCGCAGCCCAAGACCATCATGTCCGCCTATAACCTTGTCAACGGCACCTACGCCAACGAGAACGCCCACCTGCTCATGGATATCCTGCGCAAGGACTGGGGCTTTGACGGCGCAGTGGTTACCGACTGGGGCGGCAGCAACGACCACGCCCTCGGCGTAAAGAACGGTTCTACGCTGGAAATGCCTGCCCCCGGCGGGGACGCCATCCGGGAGCTGATGAAGGCGGTGCAGACCGGCAAGATCACCGAGGCAGATGTGGACGCCCGGCTGGATGAACTGCTGGAGCTGGTGTTCACCACCAAAGCGGCGGTGGACGCCGCACCCGGCAAGTTCGATGCCGACGCCCACCACGCACTGGCACGCCGGGCTGCTGCCCAGAGCATCGTGCTGCTGAAGAACGAAAACAGCCTGCTGCCCCTTGCAAAAGGGGAAAAGGTGGCGGTCATCGGCGACTTTGCCCAGACACCCCGCTATCAGGGTGCAGGCTCCAGCGCCGTCAACTCCATCAAGGTGGATTCCTTCTTGGACTGCCTTGCCGAAAGCGGCCTGAACCGCGTCGGCTACGCCAAGGGCTTTGACCGGCAGGGCAAGCCCGACGAGGCGCTGAAAGCCGAGGCGGTGCTGCTGGCAAAGAACGCCAATGTGGTGCTGCTGTGCATGGGTCTGGACGAGATCAAGGAGAGCGAGGGCATCGACCGCGCCGACATGAAGCTGGCAGAGAACCAGCTGGAACTGCTGACGGCTGTGGCGGCGGCAAACCCCAACGTGGTGGTGCTGCTGAGTGCAGGCTCCTCGCTGGAAAGCGATTGGGTCAAGGACTGCAAGGCGCTGGTCTACGGCTGTCTGGGCGGTCAGGCCGGTGCGGGCGCACTGGTCGAGGTGCTCACCGGCGCGCAGAACCCCTGCGGTAAGCTGGCTGAGACTTGGGCGCGCAGCTACGCCGACACCCCCGCAAAGGCGCATTTCGGCGGCGATGGCCCCACTGTGGAGTACCGCGAGGGTCTGTATGTGGGCTACCGCTACTACGACACCGCCGGTGTGCCCACCGCCTTCCCCTTCGGCTACGGCCTGAGCTATACCAGCTTTGCGTACAGTGACCTGAAAGCAGACGAAAAGGGCGTGACCCTGACTGTCACCAACACCGGCAGCTGTGCAGGTGCCGAGGTGGTGCAGCTGTATGTGGCAAAGCCGGATGCAAAGGTTTTCCGCCCCGTCAAGGAGCTGAAGGGCTTTACCAAGGTGCAGCTGGAAGCCGGAGAGAGCAAGACCGTCGCCATCCCGCTGGACGATAAGGCGTTCCGCTACTGGAACGTCAAGACCGACCGCTGGGAGGTGGAGGGCGGCAGCTATCAGCTGCTGGTGGGCGCTTCCAGCGCCGATATCCGCTTGACTGCCGCTGTCACGGTGGCGGGCACCGGCGCACCCGACCCCTATGCGGGCAAAAATCTGGAGCATTACCGCACCGCGCAGGTGCAGAACGTGCCGGACGCGGAGTTTGAAGCGCTGCTGGGCCATGCCATCCCGGAGAACAAAGTGCATATCGACCGCAACATGACACTGGGCGAGATGGGACACGGACGCAGCCCCATCGGCTGGCTGGCAGCGGCGGTACTGGGTGCCCTGCTGCGCCGCAGCATCAAAAAAGGCAAGCCCGACCTGAATATCCTGTTCCAGTACAATATGCCTCTGCGTGCGCTGGCCAAAATGACCAACGGCGCTATCAGCATGGGCATGGTGGACGGCATCGTGATGGAGCTGCAGGGCTTCTGGATCATCGGCCTTGTGCGGGTGATCGTGGAGGCCGTGAAGAACCTTGTGCTGAACAGCCGCATGGAAGAGCGTCTGAAAAACAGCTGAAAGGAAGCAGGCTATGAATTTCTGGAATAACTTCGCGGCAAAGCACCCCGCCGCTGCCAAGTGGGTGCGCGAGGGCGGTCTGTTCGTCATCGTGTCCAACCTCATCACCGTGTTCAAGTACCTGCTGCTGCAATTTCTGCCCAAGGCCTTTGCAAGCCTGCCGGTGGTGGATTTCGGCTGGCCGGGCATTGACATCACCCTGTTCGGCGAGACCTTCAAGTGGAACATCCTCGGCTACGACGCCGCCCACGGCGGCCTGCCCTACTTCTGCGCTTACATGATCGCCATGGTCATCGGCGAGTGCATCAACTTCCCCATCCAGCGCAATTTCGTGTTCCGCAGCAAGGGCAATCTGGCAAAGCAGATCGGCTGGTATGTGCTGGCATTCTGCGTCATCACCTGCATCGTCAACTCCATCAACTGCATCTGGGTGGCGGTGGCCGGTCTGCTGGTACCGGACTTCATCTACAACATCGGCACCACCGTCCTCAACGGCGGCATCTCCATGGTCATCTTCTTCTTTGTGAATAAGATCATCTTCCCGGAGGGCGAAAAAGCCGCCAAATAACAAGCTATCCTCCTTCATTTTCTTCTTTTCATCACAAAGGCTCTCGCTCGTTCTGCGCATACGACAGAACAGGTGAGAGCCTTTGGCTTATAATCATCCTATCGCACAAAAGGCAGGATACCATCGCCACGATGATACCCTGCCTTTACTCATTCCTGCTTACTGTTCTGAGTAGTGCCTCCGCAGGAACTTGTCGGGGCGAAGCCCCTCCATCTTGCTGCGCAAGACCGTTCTGTCGCTTGAAAGCCCCACTGGGGCTTTCCTTGCTGCGCTGCGCTCGCAAACGCGAATATTTTGCGTTCTACAGCTTTCTGTGCTATAATTAAACTGGATTATTATGAAAACAGAAAGCAGGAATCCCTTTATGCTGCAAAATCCTGAATTGCATTATCTGGACAATGCCGCCACCACCATCGTGGCACCGGAGGTGGCAGACGTCATCGACAAGGCCATGCGGGAGCACTGGGCCAACCCCTCCAGCCTGTACGGCCCCGGTGCCCGCAGCGAGGAAGCACTGAACGCCGCCCGCGCTGCCGTGGCCCGGACCCTGGGCTGCAAGGCAAAGGAGCTGTATTTTACCTCCTGCGGCAGCGAGAGCAACAATCTGGCCCTGCTGGGGGCCGCCCGCACCCGTACCTTTGGCAAGGACATCGTGGTGTCCGGCTTCGAGCACCCCAGCGTCCAGCGCCCGCTGGAAGATCTGGCAAAGCGCGGCTACAACGTGACCGTGGTGAAGCCCCGCGCCGACGGCACGCTGGACATCAACGAGATGCTGGAGCATGTGGGCAAAAACACCATCCTGGTGGCCTGCATGATGGTGAACAACGAGGTGGGTACCCGGAACGATGTGGAGCGTCTGGCGGCCGAGGTCAAGCGCCGCAACAGCCGCACCCTCGTGCATGTGGACGCCGTGCAGGCGTGGATGCGGGTGCCCATCAAGCTGGACAACATCGACACTCTGGCGGTGAGCGGCCATAAGATCCACGCGCCCAAGGGCATCGGTGCGCTGTATGTGAAAAAGGGCATTCATATACCGCCTTTTATGCTTGGGGGAGGACAGGAAAAAGGCTTTCGTTCGGGTACTGAGTCAGTGCCGCTCATATGCGGTTTCGGTGCGGCGGTGAAAAAACTTGCGCCGAATGTTTCTGCGAACTTTGAAAAGGCGGCTGATATCCAAGCCTATCTCATAGAAAAGTGTAACGAAAACGGCGATGTTTTCGTAAATTCACGAAAAGGCGGCTCGCCTTATGTCACAAGCATTGCGGTCAAGGGGCTTAAATCGGAGGTACTTCTCCACTATCTTGAAAAGCGTGAGATATATGTTTCAAGCGGCTCAGCCTGCTCAAAGGGCAAGAAAAGCTCTGTGCTAAAAGAGTTCAGATATCCCGAGCAGAGCCTTGACTCCACTATCAGGATAAGCTTTAGCATCGACACCACAAAGGCCGATATCGACGCTCTTATGGAGGGCATAAAGTCTGCGCAGAATGACCTGTGCAAGGTAAGGTAAAACACACAAACAAATGTTTTGTACTATTTATAAAGGGGAACGGCGAAAAAGGTCGCTTT
>ERZ773178.4223-NODE-4223-length-11061-cov-7.364710_pt1 | contig 11061 bp, 9 predicted proteins | sample MGYA00580533_ERZ773178 | MGnify/ENA primary metagenome ERZ773178 (study PRJEB29015, sample SAMEA2737859) | human gut metagenome | biome: human gut; feature: human-associated habitat; material: faeces | place: China | collected 2012 ...
TTGAGTATGCAGAGCAGCCATCACCAGATGGCTTAGCCCAAGCCTTCATTATCGGTGAGAAATTCATTGGTAATGATTCTGCTTGCCTCGTACTTGGCGATAATATCTTCTATGGTGCAGGATTAAATCAGATGCTGCATCAGGCAGTAGTCGATGCTGAGCAGAATAACAAGGCTACCGTCTTCGGTTATCGAGTAAGCGACCCAGAGCGATATGGTGTTGCCGAGTTCGATGAGCAAGGCAATTGCTTGAGCATTGAGGAGAAGCCTGAGCATCCAAAAAGCAATTATGCTGTGGTAGGCTTGTATTTCTATCCTAACAAGGTGGTGGAAGTAGCCAAGCATATCAAGCCATCCGCTCGTGGTGAATTGGAAATCACAACCGTAAACCAGGAGTTCCTGAAGGATAAGCAGCTGAAGGTACAGACGATGGCTCGTGGTTTTGCCTGGCTTGATACCGGAACACATGATTCCCTTTCAGAGGCATCCACCTTTATCGAGGTTTTGGAAAAGCGGCAGGGCTTGAAGGTTGCTTGCCTGGAAGGTATCGCATACCGTCAGGGTTGGATTACCGCAGAACAGTTGAGAGAGAATGCACAGCCAATGCTGAAGAATGACTACGGCAAGTATCTTCTCTCCATTCTTGATGAGAGCGAGGATGTGTTAAAGAAAAACTTAGAATATTAAAATAAAACAATGGAAGTTATAAAGACAGATATAGAAGGAGTGGTTATCATAGAACCACGTATTTTCAAGGATGCTCGCGGATATTTCTTCGAGAGTTTTTCACAAAGAGAATTTGACGAGAAGGTTCGTCATATAGATTTTTGCCAGGACAATGAAAGTATGTCATCATATGGGGTGATGAGAGGCTTGCATTTCCAACGCCCACCATTCACTCAGAGTAAATTGGTGCGCTGCGTAAAAGGCAGAGTCCTTGATGTAGCAGTGGATATTCGCAAGGATTCCCCTACTTATGGCAAGCATGTAGCAGTAGAGCTTACCGAGGATAACCATCGCCAGTTTTTCATCCCTCGTGGTTTCGCACACGGCTTTTCAGTCCTCTCAGAGACTGCTGTTTTCCAATACAAGTGTGATAACTTCTATCACCCAGAGGCTGATGGCGGCATTTCTATCCTTGATGATAGCCTAGGCATTGATTGGAAGATACCAACCGATCATGCCATTCTCTCGGAGAAAGATACCAAGCACGACTTGCTGAAGGATTTCGACAGTCCTTTTGATATCAATGTAGATCTATATAAATAAGGTAAATAGAATTATACTAAGACAATGAATATATTAGTAACAGGTGCTAACGGACAGCTCGGTAACGAGATGCGCATCGTTAGTAAGAACACCACCGACCATTATATATTTACTGATGTCAATCAGGTGGAAGGACAAGAAACTACCTATCTTGACATCACAGATATGGAAACAATCCGAAAGATGGTAAAGGAAAATGATGTACAGGCTATTGTCAACTGTGCAGCTTGGACCAATGTGGATGCATGTGAGACTGATGAGAAACTGGCAGCATTGGCAGAGAAATTAAATGCGGATGCACCAGAGAATCTTGCTAAGGCAATGCAAGAGGTGGATGGTTTGCTGATTCAGATTTCTACCGACTATGTTTTTGGTAAAGAACCATATAATGTGCCTTGCAATCCAGACCAGAAGGGTACACCTACAGGAGTTTATGGTACAACTAAGCTACATGGTGAGCAGAAAATTATAGCTAGTGGTTGTAAGTATGTCATTATTCGTACCGCTTGGCTATATTCAGAATTTGGAAAGAATTTCTGCAAGACAATGCTCAATTTGACTGCAACCAAAAGACAGTTAAAAGTTGTCTTCGACCAATGTGGAACACCTACTTATGCACTTGATTTAGCCAATGCTATTCTCAAAATTTTAGATAAGGCAAAGGCTACAGAAAGCAAGGAAGAATATGTGGGCATCTATCATTTCTCTAATGAGGGCGTTTGCTCTTGGTATGACTTCACTCAGATGATAGCCAAAATCTCTGGGCATACCGATTGCGATATCCAACCATGTTATAGTTCAGAGTATCCATCTCCTGTAACACGTCCTGCTTATTCCGTCTTGGATAAGCGTACCATCAAGGAAATCTTTGGGGTGAAAGTCCCTTATTGGGTTGATTCCTTGGAGAAATGTATAGCCAATCTGTCAAATAACGGTTCCCATTAATAGAAGATTTTAGAATATTAAAATATAAGATAGGTGAGGGAGAGAATGGGAGCATTTTTATAAGCTACTTTTCGCTCTATTCTCAAACTCATCTATCTTTATTAAAATTAAGTAGTGTTCACTGAATTAAATAGAAATGTCGGATCAATCATCAGATAATAACAAGCGAATAGCAAAGAATACCATATTCCTCTATATCAGAATGATCTTGATGATGGGAGTTACCCTTTATACGTCTCGTATCATTCTGAGTGCTTTGGGTGTAGATGATTATGGTATATACAATGTTGTAGGTGGCTTTGTTGCAATGTTTGCTGTCATTAGTGGTTCTTTATCTAGTGCTATTAGCAGATTCCTTACTTTTGAATTAGGTAGGGGAGATGATGAACGTTTAAAGACAGTATTTTCTACAGGTGTGAATATTCAGTTAGGTATGTCTGCTTTGGTTATTATTATCGCGGAAGTTTTAGGTATATGGTTCTTGAATGAGAAAATGAATATACCTCAGGACCGTATGTATGCTGCTAATTGGGTTTTCCAATGTGCAGTATTGACCTTCGTTATCAATCTACTGAGTGTTCCTTACAATGCTGCAATCATTGCTCATGAGAAAATGTCTGCTTTCGCATATATCGGCATATTGGAGGTAATTCTTAAATTGGCTATTGTATTCTTATTGTTGGTTTCCCCAGTTGATAGGTTGATAGCTTATTCGGTATTGCTAGTTCTCGTGGGCATTGTCATAAGAGTCATTTATGGATATTATGGTAAGAAGCATTTTTCAGAATGCTCTTATCATTTAGTTTTGGACAAAAAAGTACTCAGGGAGATGACTGGCTTTGCTGGCTGGAATTTCCTTGGCAATTGCGCTTGGCTTTTAAATACGCAAGGCATCAATATCTTGATGAATCTTTACTTTGGTGTTGCTGTCAATGCAGCTCGCGGCATAGCTACACAGGTAGATGGAGCATTGAGACAATTTGTAAATAACTTCACTACAGCAGTCAATCCGCAGATTACGAAGTCTTATGCGCAAGGCGATCTTGGATATATGCATAATCTGATGTGCAAGAGTTCTAAGTTTTCTGCTTTTTTAATGTTGTTCTTTGCAGTTCCAATATTCTTGGAAAGCCAAACAATATTGACCATATGGCTGAAGAATGTACCAGAGTATTCTTCTGCATTTGTTGCTTGGATTGCAGTCTCTATGTTTGCTGAGCCTGTTCTTTCAAATTCTTATGTGACTGCCATGTTGGCAACAGGTAATATAAAAAGGTATCAGATCGTCATTACAACAACAGGCTGTTTGGTGTTCCCTTTATCTTGGATTGCATTTGAAATGGGATTTTCTCCTATATCCAGCTATCTTATATATTTCTTGGTATATGCCATGTTATTATTTGTAAGATTATATTTGCTGCGAGATATGGTGAAGATACCTATAAAAATGTTTTTCACGGATGTCCTTTTTAAGGTTATTCCCGTAATGGCTATAGGTGTATCAATTCCTGCTCTTTTACTATTATGTATGGAGCCTGGTATTGCAAGACTCATATTACTTTGCATTGTAAGTACAGTTGTGATAGCTGGAGCAGAGTATAAAATAGGACTGTCAGAAGGAGAACAAGAGTTTGTTTTAAATAAAATTCATTTAGTGCTCAATAAAATACATAAATAGAATTATGAAAATAAAAGCGAAAATTAAACAGATCATTTCATTTTTGCTTCATGGAGAAAGACCATATGTAACAGCAAAAATCTCAGTTTTGAAACCCAATAAACGATTATGGGGGGGCAAAATTATAGTAACAGGTGGCAGTAGAGGCTTGGGGTATTCTATGGCTAAGAAGTTTGTGGAAGAAGGTGCGGAAGTTTTGATTACTGGGCGTAATGAGGAAACACTCAAACTGGCAGCTAGTGATATTAAATGTAAATATATGGTGCTAGATTCTCAGAATGTTTCTTCTTTTCAGTCTTTAATCGAAAGGGCTTGCCAAGAACTGGGAGGCTTGACGGGATTGGTTAACAATGCCGGTGTTTCCCTTCATGAGCAGGATTTCTTCCATGTCACACAGGAATCTTTTGATAAGCAGATTAATACGAATCTAAGAAGTTCTGTATTTTTGGCACAGGAATTTATCCACCATGCCATAGAGAATAATCAAAAGGCTAATTTGCTTTTTATCTCTTCTGAGGTTGGAGAATTGGCTGATAATAGACCCTATGGATGGACAAAGGCTTCCATTAACAGCTTAGTAAAAGGTTTGGCATCAAACTTTGCTGATAAGGGTATACGTGTAAATGCCATTTCGCCAGGTATCACATGTTCTAGTATGACAGGGTGTAAGGCTGATGGAAATTTATATATCCCAACCAATGCTACCAAGCGAGCTTATTTGCCAGAGGAAATTGCAGAGGTAGCCACCTTTATATTGTCTGACTGTTCGGAATGCCTTTCTGGGCAAATATTAGTTTGCAACAATGGTAAGACAATTTATTCACGTGAAAAAATAGAAAAAAACGGATAAAATATTTGAAATATGGAAATACATTATACAGTTAATAAGAATGCCTTGGTACTGATTTCATTATTGAAACAGTATGGTATAAAGAAAGTAGTAGCTTCGCCAGGTACAGTAAATGTTCCTTTTGTAGCTAGTTTGCAACAAGATGATTTTTTTGAGGTTTATTCCTGCATCGATGAAAGATCTGCGGCTTATATGGCATGTGGACTGTCAAGTGAGAGTGGAGAACCTGTAGTTATTACATGTACTGGCGCTACTGCATCTCGTAATTACTTGCCTGCTTTGACTGAGGCTTTTTATCGTAAGTTGCCTGTTATAGCTGTAACAGGTACTGATAGAATTGAGAATACGGGGCATTTGATGCCTCAGTCTATAGATCGAACTAGAATTCAGAAAGATGTAGCTTTGTGTAGCGTTTTCTTGAATCAGATTCGTACAGATGAACAGATGTGGAGATGTGTGGTTGATGCGAATAAAGCATTGATAACTGCTACTCATAGAGGTGGTGGACCTGTCCATATTAATATGGAAATCAACAATGGCTTTTTTTTTAAAAAATCAGTCTTTTCTGTAGACAGTTTGCCAAAAGTAAACAAGATTGGTTATTTTGAGAAACTTGAAAATGTACCATCTATCCCAAGTGGAAAGATTGCTATCTTTATAGGTTCTCATGCACCCTTTTCAAATGATGAAACACTTGCTATAGATGATTTTTGCTCAAAGTATGGTGCTGTGGTATTTTGTGATCACACAAGCAATTATCATGGTGAATACCGTGTTTTGACAGGTTTGATAGGACAGCAAGAAAATAGTATTACCAAAGTTGCTCCAGACCTTTTGATTCATATAGGTCAAGTTTCGGGTGATTATGCTTCTATGGGGTTGGCAGGCCGCGCCCAAAAAGTTTGGCGTGTAGCTCCTGATGGAGAAATTCATGACACGTTTAAGAAATTGGATAGCGTGTTTGCCCTAGAAGAGACAGATTTCTTTAGCTATTATGCCACCCAAAAGAAAGAGGTTGTCGCTAATTCTTACTTACAAGCGTGCAAGTCTGTTTATAATGATCTTTATGCTAAGATCCCAGATGAGTTACCTTTCTCTAATATTTGGGTAGCAATGCATCTTTATAAGAAATTACCAGCAAAGTCTTTTATACAGTTGGGTATACTTAATTCTCTTAGAAGTTGGAATCTGTTTGACTCGCCGTCAATTATAAGTGAATCTTGCAATACTGGTGGCTTCGGAATAGATGGTGGTGTATCATCATTTATTGGGGCATCTTTGGCTAAGAAAGCTGATTATTATTATTGTGTAACAGGTGACTTGGCATTCTTCTATGATATGAATGTGCTTGGCAATAGACATATAGGCAATAATGTTCGTTTGATGGTTGTCAATAATGGTGTAGGTGTAGAGTTTAAGTTCTATCATCATCAGAGCGACTTCTTGGACATCGATAAATATATTGGTGCAGGCGGTCATTTTGGCAATAAGTCTCATGAATTGCTTAAACATTTTAGTGAGGATCTCGGCTTTGAGTATTTGTCTGCTTCTAATAAGGAAGAGTTTGAGGCTGTATATGAAAAGTTCGTTTCCGAAAAGAAAGATAAACCAATTCTGTTTGAAGTGTTTACCAATGCTGAAGATGATGATAAGGCCTTGTACCTAATAAATCATCTCCAAGCTCCTACGCTCAAGCAAGCTGTAAAGAAAGAAATTAAAGAGATGGTTGGGCAGTCTAATATTGATACAATCAAGTCTATAATAAGAAAATCCTGATGAAGATAAAACTAGTAACTTTTGCGCCTCATCCTAACTTTGGAACCTGTTTGCAGAGCTATGCTCTTAATCAGGTTTTGAAGAATATGGGGCATGATGTGGAGTTTATATATAATAGAAGAGAAGTTCCGCCTTTGACATACAAGCAATATGTTTATGCAAAATTGACTGCTTTGTTGCGTTGCTTGTTGTCAGAGAAGCAAATCAATCGATTGAAAGAACGTTTACGTCCTCAAGCAGATTCTTCTTCTCAAGATATAAATCCAAGTGTATTGGTGCTTCCTAACCATCCGATTTTAAGCAGCCTAAGCAAGCTGCCTGGCTATAAATTCTTTGCCAAGAAATGGTATTATGGTAATTTACAGAAACGTAAGGTTTATAAGTTTACCTTTGATGATGGCAATTTCAAAATGCGTCGCTTGTTTACTCCTCATGATTATCAGGATGTAACCCATGATGCAGATATGTTTATCACAGGTAGCGACCAAATTTGGAATCCTTTCTGTGGAGGTTATAATCCTATGATGTTCTTGGAGTTTGTAAATGATGGAACTAAATGTATTTCCTATTCATCCAGCATTTCGCAGCCAAGTATTCATCCCTTGGTAGAGCAAAGAATGAAAAAAGCTTTATCTAAATTCAAGCATATTGCAGTTAGGGAGCAACGTTCAGTTGATCTCTTGAATGGCATGTTGGGCAGATCTGATGTAAAGTTGGTGGTTGATCCTACATATCTCTTGTCTGCTAAGGAGTGGGAAACTTTTGGTAATCATGCAAAGCTAGAATTTGAACTTCCAGATAAGTATATCTTCTGCTATTTTGTTGGTGATAAGCGTGTCGATGTTTATGACAGAATGGTAAGAGATGTAAAGAAATTTACAGGTATAAAGAATGTTATAGCATTGGAATGTTATAACCGAAAACTAACTTTTGGAGATGGATTTACCTATCAAGACGCAGGACCATATGAATGGGTTTATTTATTGAAGCATGCATCTTATATCTGCATGGATTCATTCCATGCCACAGTGTTCGCTCTGAAATTCCAAAAAGAATTTGTCCATACAATGAAGAACTCCGATTCTGAGTCTGGTTCCCAGAATACTCGTATGTATGATATCTTATCTCGTTATGGCATTCTTTATAAAAACTATAATGATGATGGGGGTAAGGAATGGCAAAAGACAATAGATTATCAGAAGTTGACACCGATAATAGAAAAAGAAATTAAGGAATCTATGGATTTCTTGAAGTATGAAGTTGAAAAATAGAAAACAACAATGACTAAAAAATACGATTACTTAATAGTAGGCTCCGGTCTCTACGGAGCCACATTTGCTCATCTTGCCCATAAACAGGGCAAGAAGTGCTTGGTGATAGACAAGCGAGCACACTTGGGTGGCAACATCTATTGTGAGAACATCGAGGGTATCAACGTACATAAGTATGGCGCACACATCTTCCATACTTCCAACAAGAAGGTGTGGGAGTTCGTCAACTCCATTGTGGAGTTCAACCGCTATACCAACTCGCCTGTGGCAAACTATCAGGGCAAGCTCTATAATCTGCCTTTCAACATGAACACTTTCTACCAGATGTGGGGGGTAACTACACCAGAGGAGGCGCAGGCTAAGATTGATGAACAGAAAGCGGAAGCTGTTGCTCGTATGAAAGCAGATGGCGTTACAGAACCACGTAACCTGGAGGAGCAGGCACAGGTATTGATAGGAAAAGACATATACGAAAAACTTATCAAGGGATATACTGAGAAGCAGTGGGGCAGAAAGTGTACAGAGCTGCCAGCTTTCATCATCAAGCGCTTGCCAGTTCGTCTCATCTTCGATAATAACTACTTCAATGATAAGTATCAAGGAATCCCTGTTGGTGGTTATAACAAACTCATTGATGGCTTGCTTGAAGGAGTAGAGACGAAAACTAATGTTGATTTCTTTGAGAATCGTGAATATTGGGAAAGCATTGCTGATAAGATCGTTTTTACAGGTAAGATAGATGAATTCTATAATTACCAGTTTGGTAAACTTAACTATCGTACAGTACGCTTTGAGACAGAGGTTATAGACAAACCTAACTATCAAGGCAATGCGGTTGTAAACTATACAGAGCGTGAAGTACCTTACACCCGTGTTATTGAGCACAAGCACTTCGAGATGTTTGGAGTTGAGGTATATGATACCCCTAAGACCGTTATCTCGAAGGAGTATAGTACCGAGTTGAAAGACGGCATGGAGCCATACTATCCAGTGAATGACAAGCAGAATTCTGAGCTTTATGCCAAGTACAAGGCTTTAGCTGACAAGGAGGAGAATGTCATCTTTGGAGGAAGACTTGCTGAGTATAAGTACTACGACATGGCTCCGATTATCGAGAAGGTGATGGAGTATTATAACTTTTAAAACATAGAGGCATGAAGAATATTTTAGTTTTTATGAATCAAAATGAATTAGCTCCTATTGGGGGACCTGTGGGATATAATTTTGCTTTGAAAAGTCAGCTTGACAAAATGGGAATTGATAATATCCATTATCTTGATATTCCTGTAGATAAATATCAAAAGTATAATCATGTCGGGCGAGGTATTAAAGGGACTTGGTATGGAGATTTTTTGAAAGCTTTTAAAGACTTTTTAAAATACGGAAAACAAATTTATAAGACTAAAAAATCCCCAGTGGATTTGAATCAGTATGATTACATTCATTTTCATAATTCTGTAGCATTATATCAGATGAGAAAAACTCTTTCGGATTTTAATGGAAAAATTATTTTCACGTCGCATTCTCCTACTGTAACTTATAAGGAGAAAATATCAATGCTAACTGATTGGGAAAGAAAACATATGCTTTTTTTCTATAAAAAACTAGAGCGTTGTGATGAATACGCTTTTAAACGTGCAGATTATATCTTTTTTCCTTGCCCTGAGGCAGAAGAACCATATTATCATTCCTGGTCGAAATTTAAGGATATAGCATTACAGAAGGGGAAATCGTTTCGCTATTTACTGACAGGAACGAATAAAAGATTTGCAAAAAAAACAAGAAAGGAGGTATGTGAGCAATATAATATTCCAGAAGATGCTTTTATCGTTTGCTATGCAGGTAGACATAATCAGCTGAAAGGCTATGATTTGTTGAAAAAAATTGGTGAGAGGGTTCTAGAGTTAATACCTAATGCATATTTCCTTATTGCAGGTGTAGAGGATCCAATTAAAGGATTAAAAAATGATTACTGGATAGAAGTAGGATGGACAAATGATCCTCATTCTTTGATGGCTGCTGCTGATATATTTGTTCTTCCAAATAGAGAAACATATTTTGATCTTATTATGTTGGAAGCGTTATCATTAGGTACTATTGTTGTAGCTAGCAATACAGGAGGTAATAAACATTTTGTTAATGATAAAGGAGTTTTCTTATATGATGACATATCTAAAGCCGTGGATATTATTCTTAATATTTGGAAAATGTCACCGAAAGAGAAAAATGAGTTGAATGAGAATAATAAAAAAGTATTTGAAAATCAGTATGATATAGCTGTGTTTGCAAATAATTATGTTAAGCTTTTGCAAAACTTGGATTGATATTTAATGTTTTTCTTTGTTAGCTTTTTAAGATGGGTATATTTCATAAAACATATCATTTGTTAGAAGCACTCTATTGTTGGTGTGTTATGGGTAATCTTGAACGTCTTGCGTCTTCAAATATTTTTGGTGGTGAGACAATGTGGGGGAGCAAGATTACGACACGCCAACAAATGAAGGCATGGATAGCGGAGGATTTTAAGGTTTTTAGAATGCAGCATCCTTTAGCAGCTCGCTTTACCTACGGTGAAAACTGGGAACTATTTGCTTATCTAAGAAATCTTCGTCATTTGGAATATTACACCAATAAAAAACAAAAGCCTTGGGATAAGTTCTTGAGATTTTATTATTGGTTGAAGCATAGGAAAAATGTGAAGAGGACACAGATTGACATCTCTCCTAATTCGGTAGGGGCAGGTTTTCATTTGCAGCATAGGGGATTTCGCCATGTGTTGAGTGGTGTCAAAATAGGTAAGAATTGTGAGATGCTTCCAATGGTACTGATTGGCAAGAAAAGTCCTGATATTATTGATTATCATGTCAATATAGGTGATAATTGCTATATATCAACTGGTGTTATAATCTTGGCTCCAATAGATATCGGTAATAATGTAACCATAGCAGCTGGTGCTGTTGTTACAAAGGATGTGCCAGACAATTGTGTAGTTGGTGGAATACCTGCAAAAATTCTGAAAATGAAAGATGATTCGTAAGATGAATCTTTGTAAGAAGATGATGCCGCCGTGCAAAGTTAAGAAGCACCGACATGTAATCACTACATATCGGGGCTTGGAAACAACAAAAACAGCACAAAGAATATAACTAAACACTACTGTCCAATAAAAAAGGGCAATTCGATCTTTGAAATAGTTGAATTATAGTCTTTTATGCAGTATTTTGCAATGAAACGGACTTGATTTTGTAACTTTGCAGCCAAAAAGAATTGGCT
>ERZ773178.4232-NODE-4232-length-11041-cov-3.413617_pt1 | contig 11041 bp, 8 predicted proteins | sample MGYA00580533_ERZ773178 | MGnify/ENA primary metagenome ERZ773178 (study PRJEB29015, sample SAMEA2737859) | human gut metagenome | biome: human gut; feature: human-associated habitat; material: faeces | place: China | collected 2012 ...
TTTTTTGTCCGTCATTTCTCCCAGCCACTCTTTCATGTAAAATCCCCAGACCGGGAAAAGGATGATTCCGGGCAGAAATGACTCATAAAATAAATACAGGATCAGTCCGAAAATAACCGTACTCTTTGCAAGACCGATCAGATATTCATGCTTCTTTATATCCTGCAGCCATGAGCTTTTCCTGATTCGACAGCTCAGCCACTTTCATAAGTCTTCCTTTAATTTTCCCATGCTCCATTCCCTCCTCCCTGAACTCATATAAAGTCCTTGTATGAATCTTGCCAGACTCATATTTTTCAATTTCTGTAATCTGTAGTACTTTTCTGCTTTTATCTCTTAACCTTCCGAGATGGATAATAATATCCAGTGCCGAAGCAATCTGTCTCTGAACTGCCGCTAAAGGAAGATCAATCCCCATCAACATCATCGTCTCCAGTCTGTGAAGCATATCAGTAGGATTATTTGCATGTCCTGTGGACATTGACCCACTATGTCCGTTCAGCATGGCAGATGAAATCATATCAACCGTTTCATCTCCACGGACTTCTCCTACAATGATCCTGTCCGGTCTCATTCTCAGGGCCGAGCGGATCAGATCTCTGATCGTCACAGCTCCTTCTCCTTCCGGATTTGCTCCCCTCGCTTCCAGTTTCACAAGATTCTCCACTCCTCTGATCTGCATTTCCGCATTATCTTCAATCGTTATGATTCGCTCATCTTTCGGTATAAAATCCGACATTGCGTTCAAAAATGTAGTTTTTCCTGCACCCGTTCCTCCACTCACGAAAATATTATATTTTGCAATAACCAATTTTCTGATGAACTGTGCCGCTTCTTCTGTCATACTTCCACAGTCGATCAGCTTCTTCATCGTCAATGGTTCTTCCGGGAATGTTCGTATCGTAAGGATCGGTCCGTTTACCGCCACCGGTTTCATGACTACATTGACACGGGATCCATCTTTCAGTCTTGCATCCACGATAGGTGAAGCCTCACTAACATACCGGTTTGCCTCACCTACAATCTGCTGGATCACATCAACCAGCCTTTCTTCTGACATGAATTTTCGTTCTGACCGAAACAACCGCCCGCCTTTTTCATAAAAAATATGATCCGTTCCATTCACCATAATTTCTGTAATTTTCGGATCTTCCAGTAATTCCTGAAGGATATCCAGCTTTCTGAATGCATGAAATAGTTCCCTGCTCAATTCAATCTTTTCATTCAACGGCAGATATTCTTTTTCTGAAGCTTCTTCCAGTGTCATACGGATCAGTTCCTGAAGTTCCTCATCTCCGGTCTCTCTGGTCATATCCATCCGCTGCAACACCTGTCCATAAATCAGTTCAGCCCTTCTTTCATTCATCTTTCTGAGCCTCCCCTCTTTTTCCTGGAAGATACCGTTCCTGCATTTTGGTTCGTCCAATCCTCTTTTTCACTGTCCGGGAAAGAATTTCTCCATGACCGGAAATCCGCAGACTCTTTTCATATTGATCCAGCTTTGCCTTTGCGATTCCCTCGTCAATATACGGTGTATAAATTCTTCCGCAATTTTCCAGTATCTGATAAAGTCCGTTGATACTGTCCCCAAGATCCAGAAGAAGGATCTCATAAATACTTTTTTCCAGAATTGCCTCAAACAGACGCAGCCATTCTTCACGATCCACATTCCTGAAGTCCTGTTCATTTCTGATCGCCGGGATATAATCCACTCCGCCTTTTTGCCTGATCATACCGACAAGCTTCAAGCCAAGATTCATATTGTCCTGCCGCATATAATACAAAAGGTCTCCAAGGTCATTTCCTTCCCTGTTCTGAAAATAGTAATTATCTCCTGAGTTCCCTTCCAGATTCAGGTATAATACCGGGACACTTCTTCCCAACTGCCTCGCAGTACGAATAGCAAATTTGGTCTTTCCGATCCGATGGATCGGCGAATAAACTCCGATCAGCCCGCGTACCGATGTATCCGCTACCACTTTTTCTTTCAGTTCCATCCTGCCGGTTACTTTCTGCAAAATGATCTCTGCACTCTGATATCTGTAAACCGGAACTTCTTCCTGAAACCAGTCATCCTCTCCTTCCCGCTCTTTTTCCTGACTCCTTTTTCCCGTCAGAAGATAACGATTTTCTGCTAAAATCTCTTTTCTCTTTTCTACCGGATATTCCTCCGCTATAAGAAGTCTGCTGATCGGCATCTTCTCTGAAAACTCTTTCAGTTGCTGAAGATTCCAAAAGAGGTGAAACTGATACTCCTCTTTTAATTTTTCCGAAATAATGTTCATCAGATTTTCTGCATATTCTCTCTGAACATCGCAGATTACAAATTGAGCCTGACCACTCCTTTCCTCTGCTTTTTCACATATCATAACTTGAATTACTGCTGCGAACCTGCAGCATCGAATAAAGATAAAAGCTGCCGGATGTCCACTTCCGGCACTTAGAGACACCGGTCTTTCCCCTTCAACCGGTGCGACAACAGGTGATTGCCTGTCGTGTAAGACGCATTATATACAGCCTTTTTTCGTTTGTCCAGTCCCTGATTTCAAAAAATTACTTTTTGTTAAAATCTCACAAAATCTGATAGAAAGTAATTCCGTAAAGCAGGCAGACCCCAGGAATACCAAGGGTTCCGGATGTCAAAAAGGAAACAGGATTTAATCCCACATTAATTGAAGAATCAGCCGGAAGTACCCACTGATTTATTATAAATATCAACATCATTCCAACCACTGCCCTTGCGAAAAAATGCAGGATCAGTCCTGTAATCTTCTTTTTCATTTTCCCGTTCCTCATATTCCATGACTACTCCTTGCTCTATTTTATTCCCTGGAACTTTTTCCTATGCTTTGAAATACTGCTGAACTCCACTTTTTTATTTTCCACAAACTTTTCATACGTTTTCCACATCCTTTGATTTTTTCAGAACAGTTATCTTCAACCTCTGCGGTTTATCCACACTATAAACTTTTTTCTTACTTTTAATCAGATTGGATAAGTGAAAAAACGACATCCACATTTTACTGCGGATGCCGTTTATTTTTTTCTCAACGGTCAGTCTCTTTTCCAACCATTTTTTTACCATTTATTTATAATTTTTTTCCAGTTTTACGAGTAAATCGATATTTTCTTTTTCGTACTGATTAATTTCCGACTCCTGCACGATCTTTCCCTTTACCGGAGCATACCAGCTCTTCTGACTGAAATAATTTTCATAAGCCGTACCTGTAAAATCATATCCTTTTCTGGCATAAATTTCGTTAATCGCAATTCGGATTGAATACGCAGGAGAAATCTCACCGATCAATTTCTCCTGGTCGTAAATTTTTCTGAGATCCTCTTCTTTCAGTACTTCAGAATCTGCCTTTGCAAAAGTATATCCTGTCTTTTCTTCCTGTTCACGGTACGCACGGTAATCCTCTACTTTTGAATCAAATTCTATATTTTTACCACTAAAGGATAACTTCTCTGTTAAAAATGCTTCTTTCTGATTTTCAACTCCATACCATTCCAGTTCTATCTGCTTCTTTTTAGTATCAACTTTTTTAATTTTTGCACACGCTCTCTCCGCCAGCAACTGATACTTTTCAGGAAGAATTTCTTCACGGTCATAACCTGTATATTTTTTATTTCCGTTTTCAGCAAAAATTTCAAGTTTCGACCAGTTCATTCCCGAACCCGATGTCAAAAAAATAAATCCATCTTTGGAACAGATATCGTCAATCCCGGCTGTCACCGCATACTCTTCCTGCATATATTCCCATGATTTTCCTGCATCTTCTGATCTGCACACAAGATAATAGGTCTTCTGCATACCTGAATCCTGCGGAATCATCACCCAAATAAAAGAACCATCCTTTATAACGGTATTTGAGGCATTTTCATAAGTTCCATTTTCCAATACTTCTTTTGCTTTTTTTAACTGATCCTCATCATAAATAGAAGTTTCATCTGACAGTATTTCCTCATAAGTTAAAAATGCAACCTTCTCCAGATTCTGATCGTCAACCTTCTCTTCATTATCTACATTATCCTCTGCAGATGAAGACTCATCCTTTTTATTCTGATCTGATTTTTCAGTATCAGAATCTTCATTTTTCTGATCTGTATTTTTCTGTGTTTCTTCCTGCTTTATATTGGAATCCGACGGATCTGTCACTGAGGTATCTTTTTTCTGACATCCTTCTGCCGCCAGTAAAAGAAAAAATATCATTCCTACTGTCATTCCTTTTTGGATCAGAACTTTTTTCTGCTCTTTCTTCTTCATATTTTCGCCCCCTCTGTCTAAATTACTTTTCTGCACTGCCGCTCTTATCCCGACTCTGATCTTTTTATTTGTCTTTGATGTTATCATACACCAATCTTTTTCTTTTTAAAAGGAAAATCGCACGGCAGTTTTTTTCTGTCGTGCGATCAGCTTTTCTTACTCTATTTCTAAAGTAGAATTACTTCTTCTTCCCGAATCTATGATTCCTCTAAATTGTCTGACGCTTCACTTTCAGGTTCTTCTCCATCAGAGATTTCTACCTGCTCTCCGTCAATTTCTGCAGAAGCTTTTCTTACTTTTGCAACACTTGCAACTTTATCTTTTTCTTTCAGATTAATCAGCTTCACACCTGAAGTAATTCTTCCGTATATAGAAATATCAGAACACTTCATACGGATGATGATTCCCTCCGTATTGATAATCATGATCTCGCTGTCTTCATCTACTGCTTTCATACCGACTACATTTCCGGTCTTCTCAGTGATCTTATAACATTTCACACCTTTACCGCCACGGTTCTGTCGTGTAAATTCATCCATATTGGTACGTTTGCCCATACCTTTTTCAGATACGATGAGCAGATCCGTTCCCTGACTTGCAGTCTGCATTCCGATCACTACATCGTTATCCGTCAGATTCATTCCGCGTACTCCCATGGATACACGTCCTGTAGAACGTACATCCGTCTCATTGAAACGAATACACATACCATCTCTCGTAACAAGCAGAATATCCTCTGTATTGTCCGTTACTTTTACTTCGATCAGACGATCATCTTCTCTGAGTGCAATCGCTGCCAGGCCGGTCTTTCTTACATTTGCGTAATCCTGAATCGGTGTCTTCTTGACAAGTCCCTTTTCTGTTGCCATGAACAGATATTTTCCTTCTTCATATTCGCGAAGCGGAATGATCGCTGTAATTTTTTCTTCCGGCATCAACTGAAGCAGATTAATGATCGCAGTTCCTCTTGCAGTTCTTCCTGCCTCAGGAATCTCGTATGCTTTCATTCTGTAAACACGCCCTGTATTTGTAAAGAACATGATATAATGGTGGCTCGTTGTCACGAACAACTCACGGATATAATCATCTTCCAGCGTCTGCATTCCCTTGATTCCCTTTCCGCCACGGTTCTGACTCTTGAACGTATCCATCGTCATTCTCTTGATGTAACCAAGTTTTGTCATGGTAATCACAACATTTTCCCGTGGAATCAGATCTTCCATGGAAATATCAAACTCGTCATATCCGATACGGGTTCTTCTGTCATCTCCGTATTTTTCAGAAATCACAAGAATTTCTTTTTTAATTACACCTAACAGAAGCTTTTTGTCTGCAAGAATCGCCTTAAATTCTTCAATCTTCTTCATCAGTTCAGCATATTCTGCTTCAATCTTTTCTCTTTCCAAACCGGTCAATGCACGCAGACGCATATCTACGATTGCCTGAGCCTGAACTTCTGACAGACCAAACCTTTTAATCAATTCCTGCTTTGCGATCTGAACATTCTGAGAACCACGGATAATCTTGATCACTTCGTCAATATTATCCAGTGCAATCAGTAATCCCTCTAAAATGTGGGCTCTTTCCTGAGCTTTATTCAGATCATATTTTGTTCTTCTCGTAACTACATCTTCCTGATGCTTCAGGTAATAATTCAGCATCTCCAGGAGATTCATTACTTTTGGCTGATTGCCAACCAGTGCCAGCATAATAACGCCAAATGTATCCTGCAACTGTGTATGCTTATAAAGCTGATTCAGAATCACATTCGGATTCACATCACGACGCAGTTCGATGCAGATCCGCATACCTTCACGGCTCGACTGGTCGCTCAGATCTGTGATTCCATCGATTTTCTTATCTCTTACAAGCTCTGCAATCTTCTCAATCAGTCTTGCTTTATTTACCATAAATGGAAGTTCCGTTACAATAATCCGGTTTTTTCCATTCTGCATCGGCTCAATATTGGTAATTGCACGCACACGAATCTTTCCACGACCTGTTCTGTATGCTTCTTCAATACCTCTTGTACCAAGGATTTCTGCACCCGTCGGGAAGTCAGGTCCTTTAATGATCTGCAAAATTTCTTCGATCGTTGTCTCTTCTTTATCTTCGATCTGATCGTCAATGATCTTTACTACTGCTGCGATCACTTCTCTCAGATTGTGTGGCGGAATATTGGTTGCCATTCCTACGGCAATTCCTGATGTACCATTTACAAGAAGATTCGGGAATCTTGATGGAAGAACTGAAGGTTCTTTCTCCGTCTCATCAAAGTTTGGTGTGAAATCTACTGTGTCTTTATTGATGTCAGCAGTCATTTCCATGGAAATTTTACTCAGACGTGCCTCTGTATATCGCATGGCCGCTGCTCCATCTCCGTCTACGGAACCGAAGTTTCCATGTCCATCTACCAGTGGGTAACGAGTAGACCATTCCTGTGCCAGATTAACCAAAGCTCCGTAAATTGAGCTGTCTCCGTGAGGATGATATTTACCCATTGTATCACCGACGATACGGGCACATTTACGGTATGGCTTATCCGGGCCATTATTTAATTCGATCATTGAATACAGGATTCTTCGCTGTACCGGCTTCAATCCGTCTCTTACATCAGGAAGGGCACGGGATGCGATTACACTCATGGCATAATCGATGTAGGAAGTTTCCATCGTCTTTTTCAGATCGACTTCATGGACTTTATCAAAAATATTGTCTTCCATCTCTTATCTCCTTAATTCTGTCGATATTGGTGAGAATTTTTCAATATAACAGCCTGCGGAACTCACGCTCCTCGCCATCTCGAAAATCTACGATTTTTTCGCTGGGTTGGCATTTCCAATGCCAACCCACACAGTTCGTTCAAAAGCACTTGCCGAGTAAACTCGCCATTGCTCCTGAACAAACTGTGTGGCTCGTCGCTGTTAAATACTATATATCCAAATTTTGTACGTATTTTGCGTTTTCTTCGATAAATTCTCTTCGTGGTTCTACTTTATCTCCCATCAGTGTGGTGAAAGTAAGGTCGAGTTCGGAGGAAGTTTCATCATCCATCGTAACTCTGAGAAGGATTCTATGTTCAGGATCCATGGTCGTATCCCAAAGCTGCTCGGCATCCATCTCACCAAGACCTTTGTATCGCTGAATTTTATTATTATTATCTCTTCCAACTTCTGTCAGGATCTGATTTAGTTCTTCATCACTGTATGCATACCATACTTTTTTATTTTTCTCCAGCTTATACAGCGGAGGCTGTGCAAGATATACATATCCTTCTTTGATAAGATCAGGCATAAACCGATACATAAATGTCAATAATAATGTACTGATATGGGCACCGTCTACATCGGCATCTGTCATGATAATGATCTTATGATATCTCAGTTTTGAAATATCAAAATCATCATGGATACCTGTTCCGAATGCAGTGATCATTGCCTTGATCTCCGCATTTCCGTAAATTTTATCCAGACGTGCTTTTTCCACGTTCAGAATTTTTCCTCTCAGCGGAAGAATTGCCTGCGTTGCACGGTCTCTGGCCGTCTTCGCTGAACCGCCGGCAGAATCTCCCTCGACGATATAAATCTCACATTTGGAAGGATCTTTATCTGAGCAGTCTGCCAGTTTTCCCGGAAGAGACATTCCCTCCAGGGCAGATTTTCTTCTCGTAAGGTCTCTTGCCTTTCTTGCCGCTTCCCTTGCACGCTGTGCCATCATGGATTTATCAATCGTCAGCTTTGCGACACTCGGATTCTGCTCTAAAAAGATCTCAAGCTGGGTACGCACGATATTATCAACCGCTCCCCTTGCTTCACTGTTACCGAGTTTCTGCTTGGTCTGTCCTTCAAACTGTGGATCTTCGATCTTGACACTGATGATTGCCGTCAATCCTTCACGGATATCATCGCCCGAAAGCTGTTCGCTTTCTTTGAGCAGTTTATTTTTCTTTGCATAATCATTAAATGTCTTCGTTAATGCGCTTCTGAATCCTGCAATATGCGTTCCGCCTTCCGGTGTTGTAATATTATTTACAAAACCATATGTCGTCTCATTGTAAGAATCGTTATGCTGCATTGCAACCTCAACATAAACGTTATCTTTCATTCCCTCGCAGTAAATAATCTGGTCATAAAGAGGAGTCTTGCTTTTATTCAGGTAAGTAACAAACTCTTTAATCCCACCTTCATAGTGGAATGTATGCTCATGGACTTCCTCTTCCCGAAGATCCCGCAACTGGATCTTCAGTCCCTTGGTCAGAAATGCCATTTCACGGAAACGTTGTTTTAACGTATTATAATCAAAAACCGTCTCCTCAAAAATCTCTTTATCCGGAAGGAATGTTACTTTTGTCCCTGTCAGCTCTGGATCACAGTCTCCCTCGATCCGCAGCTTATAACATACCTTTCCCCGTTCATAACGCTGCTTATAAATTTTTCCTTCATGGCAGATTTCTACTTCCAGCCATTCTGAGAGGGCATTTACAACAGATGCACCAACTCCATGAAGACCACCGGATACCTTATAGCCTCCACCGCCGAATTTACCGCCGGCATGAAGGATGGTAAATACAACTTCCACCGCTGGAAGACCCGCCTTATGGTTGATACCTACAGGAATACCACGTCCATTATCTGTAACTGTGATCGAATTATCCTTGTTGATATCCACAACAATCTTATCGCAATATCCTGCCAAAGCCTCATCCACCGCATTGTCCACGATCTCATAGACAAGATGATGGAGTCCTCTGACAGAGGTGCTGCCTATATACATTCCGGGTCTTTTCCTTACGGCTTCCAAGCCTTCCAATATCTGAATCTGATCCGCTCCATATTCAGCGTCAAATTCTGTACCTGATGCACCCATTCTCCAACCTCCTAGTTTTCTTTTGCTACCGTTCCATCCTGGATATGGAACACTTTATTGATTGAAAATCTATGATTCACAAATTCATCCAGTCCCGTACACGTTACTACAGTCTGAATATCATGAATACTGTCCAATAAATAGTTTTGCCTGCTTTTATCCAGTTCAGACAACACATCATCCAATAAAAGTACAGGCGTATCTTTTATCATCTGCTTTACCAGCTCGATTTCTGCCAGTTTTAACGATAACGCAGTTGTTCTCTGCTGTCCCTGCGATCCGAACTTCCGGATATCCAGCTCTCCACTCAGGAAACAGATATCATCTCTGTGCGGTCCGACAGAAGTACTCTTCATCCGAAGATCTCTGTCGCGGTTCCTCTTCAAAGCTTCTTCCAGTGAACGTCCGCCTGTTCCCGATTCATATGACAGACAGATTCGTTCCTTTCCACCGGTCAGGCGATAATGAATATCTGAAATAATCCCGTTTACCTGTTCAATAAACTGCTGGCGTCTTTCCAGTACTCTTGTACCATATTCCGCAAGCTGCATATCCCATATATCCAGTGTCTCCGCAAGATTCTGATGATTATAAATATCTTTCAGCAACGCATTGCGTTGATTGATGATCCGGTTATAATTCGTCAGATTACTCAAATAAATCTTATCAAGCTGCGAAAGCTCAAGATCGATAAATCTTCGTCTTCCCGCCGGTCCCTCTTTGATGATGTTCAGATCTTCCGGCGAAAAAAATACAAAATGTACGATTCCGAATAATTCACTTGCCTTGCGAATCGGAATACGGTCGATTGCAATTCCTTTTGGACTGTTCTTTTTCAAATGCATATCGATCTGAAAAGTAAGCCCCTTTTTTTCAACGACCATCTCAAGATGTGCTTCATCATGCCCGAACTGGATCATATCCCGGTCTTTTGTTCCCCTGTGGGATTTTGTCGTTCCCGACAAATACAAAGCCTCTAAAATATTCGTCTTTCCCTGTGCATTATCGCCATACAGGATATTCGTCTTAGGATCAAAGGACATATCCAGCAGATCATAATTTCTATAATTTTTTAATCTTAAAGATCTGATAACCATATCTGTCCCACTACCGCTAAATAGCATCCCTGAGACAGACTCTCATATGCTATTTTACACGTTTTCCAACTATTTTTCAATTTTTATTTCATTTCCATCAAAAGTTGCTGTATCGCCCGGATACAGCTTTCTGCCACGTCTTGTATCAATCTCACCATTGACAGCTACCAGTCCGTTTTGTATGACCTCTTTTGCTTCCACACCATTTTCTACCAGTCCGGCAGCTTTCAGTACCTGTCCAAGTTTGATAAATTCATCACTTTCACGAAGTTTAAATTGTTCCATTTTTCTCTCCTAAACTGCCGCATTAAAATTAACCGGCAAAATCAGATAAATATAACTTTGTTCCTCATCCTTGATAAAGCATGGAGCTTTTGCATTCATGAAATAAAGATCTACTTCTTCATCATCAATGACTCTCAGTGCATCGATCAGGAATTTCGGGTTAAATCCGATCATCAGATCTTTTCCGTCTTTTGTACAGAGAATTACCTCATCCATGGAACCGATCTGTGATTTGATCATCATCTGCATTGCATCATCCTTGATATCAATGATGATCGGCTTCTTGTCTCCTTCTTTGATCAGAAGTGTCGCACGGTCGATACAATCCAGTAATTCTCTTTTATTTACCCGGACTTTTGTCTCGTAGTCACTGGAAAGCATCTGATCAATTCTGAAATATTCTCCCTCAATCAGTCTTGATACAACAACTGTTCTGTCAAATTCAAATACAATATGGTTCTTTGTAAATGAAATCTGGACCTCTGCTTCAGCTTCTCCTCCAATGATCTTACTGATCTCCTGCAGA
>ERZ773178.4259-NODE-4259-length-10985-cov-5.535590_pt1 | contig 10985 bp, 2 predicted proteins | sample MGYA00580533_ERZ773178 | MGnify/ENA primary metagenome ERZ773178 (study PRJEB29015, sample SAMEA2737859) | human gut metagenome | biome: human gut; feature: human-associated habitat; material: faeces | place: China | collected 2012 ...
GCTCGGCAGCCGGCTTTTCCAGCACATCGCATAGGCCGGTCAGCAGCGTGACCATGGCATTGTCCGTGACACCGGCAACAGACCCGGAAACGGTGAATCCCAGCGTCGGAACAACTTTCTGTTCCACCAGCACCGCACTACAAACCGAGCAATGCTTTCCTTCCGTCAAGCCCGTCTTGGTGCAAGTAGGCTCCACAGCCTTGTCGATGACCTCGGTATGTCCCTTGGCCGGAACGATTTCCTGCTCCACCAGCACTTCGCCACAAACCGAGCAGTGCTTTCCTTCCGTCAAACCCGTCTTGGTACACGTCGGCTCCACGGCCTTGTCCACGACCTCGGTATGTCCCTTAGCAGGAACGACCTCCTGCTTCACCAACACCGCACTACAAACCGAGCAATGCTTGCCTTCCGTCAAGCCCGTCTCAGTGCAAGTCGGCTCTACGGCCTTGTCGATAACCTCGGTATGTCCCTTGGCCTTAACGACCTCCTGCTCCACCAACACCGCACTGCACACCGAGCAGTGCTTCCCTTCGGTCAGCCCCGTCTTGGTGCATGTCGGTGCCACAGCCTTGTCGATAACCTCGGTATGTCCCTTGGCCGGAACGATTTCCTGCTCCACCAACACCGCACTACATACGGAGCAATGCTTCCCTTCGGTCAGCCCCGTCTTAGTACACGTCGGCTCCACAGCCTTGTCCACGACCTCGGTATGTCCCTTAGCCGGAACGACTTTCTGTTCCACCAGCACTTCGCCACAAACCGAGCAGTGCTTCCCCTCGGTCAGTCCCGTCTCGGTACACGTCGGCTCCACGGCCTTATCCACGGCCTCGGTGTGAGGGATGGCTGTGTACCGCGCGGTGAACTCCGCGTCGGCGGTGATGCTGGAATAGTCGCCGCCCCACCCGGCCAGTTCATAGTGATGCGCCTCGTCCGGCGCTTTTACCGCGTCCGGCGGCACAGCCGCAGCACGATAGCGAACCGACTGCCGCGAGAGAACGGTGCCGTCCTCATCCCGGAACGTCACCTCGAAGAAGGGATCCTTCACCTCGCAGGATGCAGCGCACATATCCAGCGCGATAGGCCGACGGTCAGCGCCGACAGCCGATGTAGTAATGGTGGGCGTCAGGGTGACAGCTCCCTCCTTCTTCGGTTGGAACGTCATGGTCACCAGCTCCGCCCCATCCGCAAAACCCTTTGCGCAGATAAAGGTAAATTTCACCTGACCGCCGTCAATCTTGGGATTCGTCTCGATACACACGCCGTCCACACTCTCCATACCCGCGCTCACCTTCACGCCGGTGCATGTCAGCAGCGCCGTGTCGTAGGAAATGCAGAAATCAGCGGCTGCCAAACCGCTGCCGCTGTCCAGCGTGGCCACGGCGGTGATGGTTTCATTGGTACGGGCAGCGGCGGGCATGGTGACCCGCAGGGCGGGCGTCTCCGGCGTTACCTCTGCCCTGCGCAGGGTCAGCGCCTGGGTGAAGCCGATGCCGTTCATGGCGGCCAGCGCCGTGTCGTACAGCTCGGAGGCTGCGAAGGTCACGGAGGTGTCCGCGTCCACGTCGGCCACCGCCTCCAGCGTCAGCCGCAGCAGCTCGCCGCCGGGTATCTCCTCCTTAGACGCAAAGGCGGCGGACACATACCCCGCCCGGCTGGTGTCCAGCGACTTCACCGCCCCGGACAGTGCGGACAGCGGCTCCGCCGCCACGCAGGTGAACAGCGCGGCGTCATAGCGGAATTCCAGCTTACCGGCAGCCAGCCCCTGGCTGCCATAGGTGCGGGCGGTGATGTTCACCTGCTCGCCCTTGTGCAGCGTGGACACGCTGCTGCCGCTGTAAAAATACAGCGTCTTGGTGGTGGACTGCGGCTCCGTCACCGTGAACACGCCGGGCGCGCCGCTCAACGACACGGTGTCCAGTCCGGTGTTGTAGGCGTTTTCGATCAGGATATCCAGCAGGTATTCCCCGGCTGCGGCGTCCGGCCGCACGCGGAAGTCCAGCCGCAGGATATTCTGGGAGCCGGATATGCCATCCAGACAGGCGCCGTTGAAGGACACCTGCCCGGCCGTCTCTGTGTTCACCGTCCCCAGGGCGGAAAAAGCTCCCACCATCGCCGCGCCGGTCAGCTCCAGCGCCGTGTTATCGTAGGATACGATGCCCTGCACACCGGCCAGCTTGTCCAGATTGGAGCCGCTGACATACACCGAGCGCGTCTCGCCGGGTGCGGCGGAGGCGCTGCCCACCCGCAGGAAGACGCTGGCCGCCCATGCGGTGGAGATCAGATTCACCAGCAGCGCAGCGGCACACAACAGTGCCGCTGCGCGCCGGGATGCGCGTTTTGCTTTCATGGAACAGCCCCCTTACAGCGTCAAGGAGCCGATAATGCCGTTGGCGTACTGCAAAATGGTCAGCACCTCCACAGCCTCCAGCGTCTTATTGCCGTTCAGGTCGGCGCGGGCGAACTGCTCCGCGTCCAGATTCAGCCGGTCGTTGCTGGCCTGCAGCACCATCAGTGCATCCAGCACGTTGATCTGGCCGTCACCGTTAACGTCGCCCAGCGCGCTGCGATCCACGGCCTCGCTGACCGCGATGGCATAGGGCTGCTCCGCCGTTCCCTTATAGGCGTAGTTCACACCATCGAAGGCGCGGATATAATATTCCAGTCCGTCGGTGGTCACGTCGGAGGACGGGATCACGGCGGAATAGCGGTCATTGACGGCGGTCATAGTCACCGCTCTCCAGTTCTCCGCGCCGGTGACGCGGTAGAACAGCTCCACCTTGTCGATCTGCAGGTTGTCGTTGGCGGTGGCGCTGATGATCAGCTTGCTGCCGGTAAAGGCGCTGTACACGCCGTCGTGATAGATGTTGGGTGCCATGGTGTCCTTGGCGCGGACGGAGATCTTGCCGGATGGCTCGGACTCGCTCAGATCCGTCTTGACCACGGTGAAGTTGTAGTAGTACATCTGGCCGGGGGTCACATTGGTGTCGGTGAACGTCTTGACACCCAACGGGATCACAGAGGTATTCAGCTTGGCGTACTGGCCGTCCTCCCTGTCGCAGCGGTAGACGTTGTAGCCCGCCAGCGTGTCGAAGTCGTCCTGCGCCCAAGTGAGGATCACGCCGTCATCGGCGGCCTCGGCCTGCATGGTCATAGCCAGCGCGGAGGAGGTGTCGATGTTGAAGCTGAAGCGTCCCCAGTCCTTGTATAGCTTCAGGTGCCCCTCGGCGGAGCGTCCGTTGGCGATGGACCAGTACTGGATGCCGTTGGCGATCAGGGAGGTCATGGTGGTGGAGCCCTCCCATGTCCGGCTGTCCAGCCACTGCCCGGCCACCTCGAAGTCGGCGTAGGGATAGCTGCTGCCGAAGCGCACCTGCAGCGGCATTTCGGTGTCCATATCCCGGTTGAAGGTCACGGTGAACGTGGTCTTACCCGCGCCCACGGTGGTGATCGCCTCGCCGTTGGCGTCCCGCAGGGACACGGAGCGCACCACCGGCCACACCGTCTCGGGGATCGTCTCCAGAATGGTGCCCTCGTTCAGGTCGGCCATGGACTGATAGTCATCGAAGTCCAGTATCTGCTTGTTGATGGCCTCCTTTTTGGTCTTTTCACTGAGCCCCTCGGTGCCCCAGTAGTTGCCGCCGATGCCGTAGCGGACGTAGCTGCTGGCGCTGGGCGCGGTGATGCGCAGCCACTTCTCCACGTTGTTTTCCGTGAAGCGGTTGAGGATGGCGTTGCCGTAGAACAAAGTGTCGTAGCCCTTGTCGCAGAAGGCTTTCCAGCCTGCGGTCAGGCGCTCGGACGTCCATGCGCGGGCGGCCGCGGCCTCGTTGTCGGACACGGCGCCGCTTGCCAGAACGGTCTTGCCGTCACCGGCGTCAGCGGCCAGGGTATCCAGATAAATAAAGGTAAAAGTGATCTCCTCGTTGGGCGCGCCGAAGTAGGTGGAAACGGAATTTTCCGGGATCGTTACGGTGTAGGAAGTGCCGGAAATGAGGGGGGCGGAGGGGGTGATGAGCAGCTGATTGCCGGAGATGGCAGCGCTCGCCGAACCGCCGGAAATGGCTATATTACTGAGGTTTTCGCCCTGGCAGAGGGTCTTGTCGGCGGTCAGGATCAGGGTCTGGGAGCCGACTAAAACCGTGTCGGAGGTGCGGGAGAGCAAATTGGTGTATTTGACAGAAATTGGCAAATCCTCTGTTAGCTCGCCGTCGCAGTAGAGGGCGCTGGCTGTCTTGACCCAGAGGGCGCCGCCGTCCCAGTGGAAGTCCACAGCGTCGGTGAAAAGCTGCTGGGTCGTGCCGTCAGCATGCAGGGTGAAAAGTGCGCCATTACTGAACAAAACAGTGCTTTCCGCGCCATTTTGCACGGATTTTATTGCGGTCACAGAATCGTCCCCGCTGATGTAGAGCAGGGCAGTGGCCGCAAGATCGGTGCCGTCGAGGGCGGCGGTGACGGTGGTGCAGCCGGTGGAAAGGGCGATTAAATTGCCATTTTCTACCATTGCGACCGCGTTATCCGCCACTGTCCATGTGATACTTGCATTGGGGTTAGAAACGCACTTGAATTCAAGTTTAAAAGCCTCTTTAATTTCACCTAAATCCACTTTTGTACCACTTTCCGGGGAAAGGACGCCGGTGAGGACGGTTTTGCCGAGGGTGAGACTGTCCTCCTCCACCGGGGCGGGGGTCTGGTAGGTGAAGGTCAGCTCCACTGCCTCGCTGGCGGCACCGAACTTGGTCTGGAGGGCACCGGCGGGGAGGGTCAGGGTATAGGACATGCCGTCGGTGAAGCCGGAGACGGGGGTGAGGGTCAGCTTATCCAGATGGAGGGTGCGGCGGAGGGAAATCATCTCGCCGCTGCTGTCCTTGAGGGTTATGGTGCCGAAGTTATCGGCCTTGAGGAGCGACTCGCTGTAATCCAGCACAAGGGCGCTATCCGTGAGGATATCATTGGTGATGTTGGTCTGCTCCAGGCGGAAGGGTTCCTCGTTGGCCTGCAGGCCGAAGAAGATGCGCACGGGCACGGTGCTGTTTTCCGTGGTCAGGTTTGCCAGCTCACGATTATCGTTGCGGCCTGTACCGTAGAAGCCGTCATCGGTCTGGACGAAAGTAGTGTCTCGGAAGTTCCACACCTGCCGGGCATCGGTGATCTTCTTCATTTGGACATAGTCATCATGGTGTGCCGTATCGCCCACACCCAACTGGCCATAGTTGTTACCGTTACTGTTACCTCTGGTTGTGCCAAACACGCTGCCGTCCTGCATGTAGAAATCGTTGTTGTTACCAAGCACATGGCTACTGCCCTGAATGGGGACAGTTCGTCTAATACTACTCTGCTCATAATGGTACAGGGTCCGCCCCTTTTGAGCGGTAAAGTTCCAAGCGTTGCTGTAATCCTTGGCAATAGCGCTGACACCATCGGTGAGCAGCACCGGCGTGCTGCCGAAACCATTTCCAGTGCCATACAGCTTACCGCTCTCCGTCAAGAACACGGCATATCGGCAGCAGGCGACTACGTCCACGGCCTTTTCGGAGATGTCCACCTGCACCGCCTGACTGCGATAGGTGGTGGTGCCGTCACCCAGCTGGCCATACTCGTTGTTGCCCCACGCCCAGACGGAGCCGTCCTGCTTCAGGGCATAATAGCTGTCGCTACCATAAGCGGTAATTTTTTTCACACCGGTCATGGGCTTGCCGTAATTAAAGTTGTTGGTGGGTGTGACACTGCTCTCATAGTATTGCAGCACACCGGCAGAGAGGATGTAGGCCGCATTATAATATGCAACGAAGTCATCCACAGCATCGAAGCTCAGCTTCTGGGGGGTCTTGTAGGCCTTGCCCCAGCGCCAGAGGGTACCGTCGCTGAGCCGGGCGAAGTACGTATCGTCACCACCAAAATACTGCATATCCTCCACCCGGGCGGACGGAGCCGCATCGGAGATGCAGACCACCAGCTCGGCGGACAGATCGGCGCCCACAAGGGTGGCACGGAGGGTGGCGGTACCGTTCTTATGCTTGATGAGCCGGCCGTCGGCACCCATCTCGCAAATCTCCGGGTTGGAGGACTCCCATGTGACATCCCGCTCTGTGGCGGTAGCCGGGGCGATGGTCAGCTTCAGGTCGTCGTCCGTCTGCTCCATGGTGGTGACGTAGACGCTCTCCTCAAAGGCAATGCTCTCCGCCGGCTGCACCACGGTGACGGTGACGGACGCAGCGAAGTCCTCGCCCATGGCGGGGCGGACGGTGATAACGGCGGCGCCCTCGCTGACGGCGTGTACGGTGCCGTCGATGTCCACGGTGGCCACGCTCTCATTGGCGCTCTCGTAGACCACGCCGGTGCGGGTGGTGTCCGCGGGGGCGAGCACGGGGGTCAGCTTTTCGGAGGTGCCCACGGGCAGGCGGAGGGCGTCCTCGTTGAGGGTCAGGCTCTCCAGCGGCACACAGTCGGCCACATGGACGGCCACGTCCTTATACACGGAGCCATCGGCATTGCTGACGCGCACCAGGGTACCGCCGGCGACCACGGGGGTGATAAGGCCGGTGTCGCTGACGGTGGCCACGCTCTCATCCAGCGAGGTATAGCGCAGGTCGGCCACCAGCGCCGTTTTCACGGGAGCCACCTCCGGCAGCAGCTGCTTTGTCATGCCGGTGTCGAGCGTGATCTCGGACTCGGGCAGAGTGATGTCGGTGACGGTGGTATCGGGAATTTCAACGGCAAAGCCGCGGAAATCCTGACTATAAGGATGGCTATAATCTGCCACCTTGCCGCCGAAGTACGAGGCGATCTGCTCTTTTTTTCTGTCGGGGCAATTGTAACCCCAGAAGAACAGGTATGTAGAGCCTGTGTCCGGGTCTTTGCAGACATCATACGGTCTGACGCCAGACGTGGACGAATGGGTATAGCTGCTGACAAGCCCGCTGTTCTCACCCAGATAGTTGTTGTTGCCGTAGAAGACACAGTTGGTGTATTCGTAATTCTCTCTCAGATGAACGGCACTGTCCACAAAGATACATCCATCACAGGGCGCAGCGATATAAAAAGCGTAATAAGAACTATAATTATCTCCGCCCAACTTGTTGAAGGCGCAGTCCTTCAGTGCATCAGCGTATATACATCCGTAGCCATAAGAGTTGGTTTTTACCACGCCGTCTTCAAGATAGCGGTAGTAGATGCGAGTTGCTGCGTAATTTTGGCTAAATTCGCAGTTTTCTGCTAATGTAATGCCATAGCTTCCGCTGTAATCCCGGTCAGACAGATACGGATTTACCACATCGGTATAGTACAATTTGATGGTTCCCCTGCCGCCCTCATAGATCTGCACGCGGAATCTGTCCATCAGCTCGCTGGGGAACATGCGGATGTGCTCGTCCTCGGTGCCCTGACACAGCAGGGTGCCGTCCACCTTGAGATAGGTGATGGCGGTGTCGGCATAGGCGTCGCGGGGATCGTCCGTCCAGAACTGGAGCTGGGTGCCCGGCTCCACGGTGACGGTGACGCCCTCCTGAATGAGGGTGGCGTTGGGCAGGATGTAGTAGTGATCCTTGGTGAGGGTCATGTCCTCGGTGATGATGCTGGGCAGGATGGTACCCCGGCGGACGTTGATGGTGGTCTTTGCTTCGCTGGAATAGACCTTCGTATCGTCCGCGTCCAGATCGTTTTTCGCGGTGACGGTGATGTTCAGGGCGATGATGTAGTCGTTGGGGCAGTCGTCGGCGATCTTCACCAGCAGGGACTTATCGGCGTCCACGCCGGTGACGAACGTGCCCTCCTTCGTCTTGCCGTAGTCGATGCTGGCGTAGGTGCCCACGTTGCCGTAGTTGACGTTGTTGGTCAGGAACTCAATGTACGGGCAGTCGATGTCCGCCTGACTTTTGGCGTCCAGCGAGAGGGTAACGTCCTTGGCGGCACCCCAGCGGTTGCGGAGGGTGAAGGCCAGCGCGACGGTCTCGCCGGCGTCGATGACACCGTCGCCGTTGTTCTGGTCGCTGAGGGACTTGTCGTCAAAGACAAGGAAGTCGGCGGCGCTGACCTCCGGCTTAGGCAGCTGGGTCAGGGCGTTGTAGATATCCACGATCTTGGGCAGGTTGTGGACGCCGTGGTGCTCCGGGTCACAGCAGATTGCGCTGCGGCCGCCGGTGGCGGCGATCTGCCCGTAGATGAACTTGGTGGGATAGGTGTTGGTGTCCGGGTAGGCGCTGCGCAGGAGGGCGGCCATGGCGGACACATAGGGGGCGGCCATGGAGGTGCCGCTCCATGTGGCGTAGCGGTTGCCGGGGATGGTGCTGAGGATCTGGCTGCCCGGGGCGTAGACCTCATACTCCACGGAGGAGTAGGCCGCCACGTCGTAGTTGGTGAAGCCGCTCTCCACGCCCCGTATGTCCACGCTCATGACGCCCATGACGTAGGACAGGGCTGCGGGGTAGGTGGGCGCGGTGATGGGACGGCCTTCGTTGGGCATGGCGTCGTTGCCGGCGGCGGCCACCAGCACGCAGCGGGTGTAGGCCGTCTCCAGCGCGTCCTGCACGGCGATGGTGGAGGCGCTGCCGCCGAAGGACATGTTGATGACGTCCGCGCCGTTGTTGTAGGCGTAGAGGATGCCCTTGGCGATCTGGGACTGGTTGAAGAAGCCGCTGGCCATGCCCGCCTTGATGGGCATGAGCTTCACGTTGTAGGCAAGACCCACCACGCCGATGTGGTTGTTGGCGGCGGCGATGATGCCGGCCACATGGGTGCCGTGGCCGTTGTCGTCCATGCCGCTGTCGCGTCCCGTCTCCAGATCGACGCCGTAGACGTCGTCGATGTAGCCGTTGCCGTCGTCGTCGATGCCGTTGCCGGGGATCTCTTTGGTGTTGACCCAGATGTTGTCCTTGAGATCCTCGTGGGTGTAGTCCACGCCGGTGTCGATGACGGCCACCACCACGCTGCTGTCGCCGCCGGCGGCGATGCCGCGGGTGCGCAGGAGATCCCAGCTCTTTTGCAGGTTGCCGCTGCGCAGGTACCACTGATCCTGGCAGCTGGCGTTGCCCTGCACGGCCTCGGCCACGGTGTCGCTGTCGATGAGGGTGGTGTCGGCGGCTGCGTACATGTAGTCGTACTCCGCCAGCACCACGTTGTCCAGCGCGCGGACGTTGGCCATGACCTGCTGCACGTCGCCGGTGACGGAGGCGATGTACCAGACGCCGGTGGAGGTGTCCATGAGCTTTTCAAGGCCGGTGATGCCGGCGCGGACAAGGGTGGTGTTCAGCTTGCCGCGGAAGCCGCGGGCAAACTTGACCATGATCTGGTCGCCGGCGTAGAGACAGTCGTCGCTGGCGAATTCCTCCGGGAAGGCCAGATCGTAGGGGATGGTCAGGGCGTTGTTCTCGTCCAGCGTGGCTGTGCCGCCGGAGGAGGGCTGTGCCGCGTCCGGTTCGATGTCGCCGGAGACGGACAGCTCCGAGCCGGACAGGCGGATGGCCGCCGTGTCCTTGTCGGTGATGCGCTGACCGCCGGAGGCGGTGTCGGTGTCGGAGGTGGGCGCCGTATCGGTGACGGCGGGCGCTTCCGTGCCGGCGAGAATGTTCGTCCCCGTCAGCAGACTGGTGAGCTCCACTGTCGAGGCCAGCATGACCACTGACAGCAGCATAGCGAGTATCCGTTTTTTCATGACGTTTCCTCCTGTGAGATAATTGCCCGGAAAGGGCATAGTACCCCTTATTCTGCAACTGTATAGCATAAACCTCTGGCCGGGGAAAACAATTACCTGCTTGCATAGTATCGGTAATTTTGTGATTTGTCACAAGGAGCGGGGCGGAAAGTTGTGGAAAACGACAGATGGCGGGATATTTGTCCGGTATAGAGCGTTGCGCCGGGGCGGATGGCGTGATATAATGAGGGATAAGTCGAATTTTGCGCGGAGAAGGTGAGACGGCGTGATCGTATTGGATCTGGAATGGAACCAGCCCTTTGGCGGGCGGCGGATGGAGGAGATCATCCAGATCGGCGCGGTGCGGCTGGCAGAGCCGGGCGGCACGGTGCAGGACTGGTTCAATATGCACATCCGGCCGTCCATCTACCCCAAGCTGTCGCCGGTGGCGAGGAAGCTGCCGGAGTCGGCGCAGGCGCTGACGGCGGAGCTGGACTTCCCGGCGGCGTATCAGGCGTTTCTGGATTGGTGCGGAGACGACTCCCTGTGGGCGGAATGGGGCGCGCAGGATCACGGCGTGCTGGCGGCCAACGCCGCCTATTGGCGGATGCCGGAGCCGCCGGTGACGGCCTGCGTGGATCTGCAGGCGGCCTTCGGCCGGACGCTGGGCATCGGCATCGGACGGCGGGTGGCGCTGGAGCAGGCGGCGGAATACTGCGGCATCCCGCTGATCTACGAGTTCCACAACGCGCTGTATGACGCGCTGTACGCGGCGCTGGTCAGCGCATGGCTGACGAAGGACGCACTGGCGGCGTCCGTACCGCCGCCCTCCACCGGCAAGCCCCGCCGCAGGCGGAGCATCCGGTTCTCTCCGGCGGAATATCCCCGGCAGCCCCGGCAGAAGGTGGGCGTGTTCCCGGAGCGGGAGCAGGTGCTCAACAGCCGGCAGGCGCGGCTGGTGCCCTGTCCTCTGTGCCGCACACCGGGCGCGGTGGAATCGTGGTACCCGCAGGGAGACGTGTTTTACGGGACGTTCCGGTGCCAGGAGCACGGGCGGTTCCCGGTACGGATGTCGGTAACGCGGCAGAAAGACGGCTGGCAGGGGCGGCGGGTGGTGCCCACCCTGACGGAGCCGGAGCGGGCGGCCTTTGCCGCGGCGCACCAGCATGAGCCGTTCCAGTGCCGCCGGGAAAAGGCAAAGCGCCGGAAGCGGCGTCGGAAAAAAGGAAAAGGGACAGAGTAAGCCGGGCGCATAAGCGCCCGGCTTTTGTTTGTGGGGAGGGGTGCCGTTCGCGGGAGAGGCAAAAGCCCCTCCCCCACGGGAAGAGACGGATTCCCGCGCCAGTGACACGGTCACTGG
>ERZ773178.4263-NODE-4263-length-10968-cov-4.476588_pt1 | contig 10968 bp, 11 predicted proteins | sample MGYA00580533_ERZ773178 | MGnify/ENA primary metagenome ERZ773178 (study PRJEB29015, sample SAMEA2737859) | human gut metagenome | biome: human gut; feature: human-associated habitat; material: faeces | place: China | collected 2012 ...
CCCGCCGCGTGTACTTGCAGAAATTACGCCACGGTATCCCATTCGATCACAAACACGACGTTTGCAACCGTCGCATTCTTCATCGTGTTGGAAAGCGGCGTGACGATGGCAGCATAGTCGATCTTTGCCGTGTTGCCGGTCAGATCGCCAACACCCGTCATGTAGCAGCCGTCCACCGGCGCGGTGATGAGTGCCTGTGTCTGCTCGTTGGTCGCGGTCTGAACCTGCTTGCCGCCGCCAATGGCGAGTGCAAAACCGAGCTTGTTGGAGTCTACCTTTTCAGCCGCCAGCAGAGATTTGTCACCGAACTTTGTAAGATGCCAGTTTGCCGCCGCCGAGATCGTGACGGATTTCACGCGCACCGCGCCATAGGAGAAGTTTGTGATCTTGCAGTCCGTCGCGGTGACAACCGTACCCTCGTCGGACATGGCGAGGGGCAGCGTGGTGGGAACGGTAACATTCAGTTTGGTCGGCGTAATATCGCCGTCGTCACCGCCGCCAATGCCGCCGTTCGTGGTGGTCAGGCTCACCGGCGTTGTGCCGGAGCCGCCGGAGGTGTCGATCTCCGCTGCGCTGGCGCAGACCGCCAGCGACAGCATCATGCAAAGCACGAGGCAGAGAGAAATGAGTTTGCTGCAATTCCGTTTCATAGCCATCATTCAAAAGCTCCTTTCAAAAATCCAATAGATCAGGTATCCCACTCGACTACAAACACAACGTTTGCAACGGTTGCGTTCGTGACTGCCTGCGACAGCGGCGTGACAATCGCGGCATAGGCAACATCTACCGCATTGCCGCTTGCGTCACCGACGCCGGACAGATAGCAGCCGGTCATGGGCGCGGTCAAGAGTGCCTGAGAAGCGGCATCGGAAGCGTCGGTCTGTACCTGTGCGCCGCCGCCAATGGAGAGTGCGAAGCCGAGCTTGTCGGAATCCACCTTTTCGTGTGCAAGGCTGCTCTTATCGCCAAAGGCGGTCAGCTTCCAGCCGTCCACGGCGGAAATGCTCACGCTGCGGACACGAACCGCGCCGTAGGAATGGTTGACAATCTGGCAGTTGTCCGCGGTGGTCACATCGCCGCTCTGCGACATTGCCATCGGCAGGCCGGTGGGGATGGTGACAGACATGGCAGTGGGCGCGGGATCGCCGCCGATGCTGCCGTCCGCCGTCGAACTCAAATAGACCGGCGTGCTGCCAGAGCCGCCGTCCGCGTCAATCTCCGCAGCGGATGCGACCGCCGCGAGGGAAAATACCATGCAGAGAGAAAGAACGAGTGCGAGAAATTTTTTCATGTTGAAAACTCCTTTGAAATTTAGTCCAAAACAGTAATGGTGATGATCGCACCGGCGCAGCCAAGGTAGTCGCCGGTGTCGGGATCGACGTTATAGAAAAGTGCGGTACATTCGTAAGTACCGGCGTCGAGGTCGGCACTGAGCTTGGCTTTTTCGATTTTGCTGCCGACGGGAATTGCCCCGGATTTGTAGATCGTTTCGCCGGTGTCGTTGCGCGTGATCTCCACAATCTGCGGATAGCGGTTGACGCCCTCGTTGACGATCATCAGATTGCCCTCGGAAGTGCCATCCGAGAACACAGGAGAGGTGTTCATGGAAATGTTAATCATCCCAGCCTCTACCTGTTCATTCAGACCCTCAACGATCTTATCCATGTCGGCTTCATCCCAGCCACCGACCACGGCGGCGGAATCGTAGGAAATGCCCGTGCCGGTTTCCGGCTGTACGGGAAGCTCCGTGCCCTTTCTGCCGCAGCCGCGCAGGAGCAACAGAATGACGAGGATCACGACTGCCAGCAGGACGAGGATGCCCGCGACTTTGGCAGTCTTGTTGTCTGATTTCTGAGATTTGGTTGCTTTGTTCATAAAATTCTCCGTTCTGCCGCGTCTGCGGCGTAATTGTTGTCTTTGTGGGTCCGGCGTCCGCTACGGCGGAACGACCAGACGGCGCAGAAGATGGCGCAGCGTCATACGTTCTCCTTTCTTCGGATATGGAAAAAGCCTGCAAAGAAACTGAGCTTTGCAGGCTTATCCGTACAGATCGTGATTGACTTGTGCGGCATAGTGGCTGTTGATACTGACCGGCGCATTGTAAAGCGCGGTCAGCAGGTATTGCCGGATATTGCGGATCTCGGTGGTGTTCTTTTTGAGGCAGTCAAAGACAAAGCGGATATGCTCCGCATTGAGCTTCAGAAGCCGGGACTTCACGACCTCTGCCGGAAAGTCGCTGCCAGCCACGCGGATATGGCTGCGGGAGGAACAGACGGTATCGGTCATCAGACCGACGATTTCTTCCAAGCGTTCCTGTTCGTATGGCATTTCCTCCAAGAGAATATCATAGTCGATATTTTCTTCAATTAAGGCTCTGTACTGCTCAATCTCATTTCGGTTCATTTCGCTTCGCTTCACATCCGGCGTGCCGGAAAGAATGGAATGAGTATTTGATCCTTGCGTATTTTCTTTTTGGATATTTACTTGATCTATCTTTAATTGCGTTGGATTTTCCGACGACGGTTTTTCCGTTGACGGATTTCCCGTTGTCGGAAAACCCGACGACGGAGAAGCCGATGACGGCTGCGGCTGCTCATAGATGATGTACTCGTTGCCGCTGAATTTGCCCCGGCGGTCTACCGTCTGACGGCGGCGGATATATCCGGCCTTTTCCAGCTCATTGACAGCAGAGCGGATCGCGTCCTTGCTCTCACGGTTGATGGCAGAAAGTCCGGCAAGCGTATAATCCCAGTTCTCCGGCAGCGAGAGCATCTGCGACAGCAGACCTTTTGCCTTTAAGGACAAATCCTTGTTTTTCAGATGGTGGTTGCTCATCACGGTATAATCCCGTGTGCGATCCACGCGGAAAACAGCCACAGTATCAGCTCCTTTTTCGGTATCTTTGGTGTCTTAGAAAAAAGCGGTCACAGCTCATAATAGGTCTGATCGTAGTGCGAGTAAAACGGCGCACACAGTTCCATGAGCTTCTCCGTGAGCGTATCTGGCTCGATGCAGAGAAGCCCTTTTTGAAACTCCCATGCCTTTACGGTTCGGTATTCCGTTGTAAACTCTCCGCCGGACAGCACGGAATAGTTGGAAACGATGGCAAGCGTCAGATCCTCCAGCAGCCAGACCTCCATTGTCCGCGCACAGATCACCGCCTCGGTGACAAATTTCACAATGTCCTCATAGAGCCGCACCGCTTTTTGCGGGAACAGCGGCGCGCTGCGATAGTTGAAGCTGCAATCCTGCACGCCGCAGGCTTCATAGGCGTACACGGTCTTTGCGCTGTGCGCGACCGCTTGCAGCAGCATTTCAAAATCAATATTGTCAAGCATATCTTCCATACACTCATCCGTGTAATCTTCCGGCTCACCTTGCCGGTAGAGTGTGCAAATAAGCCGTTTAAGCTGTTCTTTCTTGTTCATAAAAGACCTCCGTACTGAAAAATAGGTATAAAAATAGCCGGACATCGTAAGTCCAGCATCCTTATCGTTCCTGATCGCGCTGCCGTTTTTTTACCCACGCCTCCAGCAGCTTAATAATGGTTTCCTGCATCCGTTGGGGCGTATAGGAGCGCGGGAAGTATTTGCGCAAAACATCACCGGAGAATGTGAGTTCACATTTCTCCGGTTTCTTTTGCTCCATCATAATATCCAGCATCGTATCGTCGTTGAGCTTGCCTGCCTGCGAGAGCTTTTTCATCCGCTGCGCCTGTGACAGCGACGGCGTGGCCTGTTCGCTGTCGATGGCGGTCAGGAGCATTTGCTGTTCCTCCGGTTTGAGGTAGGACAGCTCGACGGCGGGCGTCATGGCGATTTTCTTGTCATCCACCATTTGCTGCAATTCTGGTTGCAGCTCGGTCAGGCGCACAAAGCGGCGCACCGTATCGCCGCTTACACCGGCTGCTTTTGCCACTTCGTCGTCTGCACGGAACTTCGACGCAACTTGCGGCGAAGTTAGATCAGATCGTGCGCCTTGTCGTTTGAGTGCCTCCATCTTCATTTTGTACGCCTGCGCACGTTCACTGGGGAGAATATCTTCTCTCTGAATGTTGCTGTCTACCATGAGGATCGTCGCCGTATCGTTGTCCATTTCCCGGACGATGCACGGCATATCTGAGAGTCCTGCAAGCTCGCTGCCGTGCTTGCGCCGGTGTCCGGCGACGATCTCATAGCCGCCATCTTCGCGCGGACGGACGATGCCGGGCGTCAGAACGCCATAGTCCTTGATGCTGTCCACAGTATTCTGCATCGCCTCATCGTCGCGCACATGAAACGGATGGTTCGGAAAGGGATGCAGCTCGGCAAGCGGAATCCGCACAACTTTTTCGCAGGATTCTTCCGCGCGGCTTTCCTCCGTGGAGAACAGATCATCGAGCGAGGTCAGATTTATGCTTTTGGCGGAGCTTTTCAACCTTCATCACCTCCTTGGTAAGTTCCCGGTACGCTGCCGCAACCTTGCCGTTGGGGTCGTGTGCGTAGATGCTCTTGCCCTCGGCGCTGATCTCCGCTGCCCGGACGGACTGCGGAATATCCGACGTGAACACTTTCAGCTTGCTGCCGTAGGTGTCGCGCAGCAGCGCACTGACCTCGCGGGCGTAATTGGTTCGGCTGTCTACCATCGTCAGCAGAATCCCGTCGATGCGCAGCTTGGGGTTGATCTGCCGCCGCACCTTGGCGACGGTTTGCAAGAGCTGTTCCAGACCCTTGGCGGGAAGATACTGCGCCTGCACGGGAATGAGAACGCTATCCGCTGCCGCAAGCGCATTGATCGTGAGCATCCCCAGCGACGGCATACAGTCGATGAGAATGTAATCATAGTCGCGCTTCACGGTGTCCAGATATTGTTTGAGAATCTTTTCCCGCGACATGGCGTTCACCAGCGAAACCTCCAGACCGGACAGCTCGATATTTGCGGGCATGAGGTCCACACCCTCCGCATGATGCAAAATGCCCTCTTTCGAGGGCATTGGTTCGTCCATGAGCGTCTTGCCCATAACGGTTGCAAGGGTGACGGGCAGTTTGTCCGGGCAGGCAAATCCAAGGCTCAGTGTCAGTGACCCTTGTGGGTCCGCGTCCACCAGCAAGACGCGCTTGCCAGCCTGCGCCAGACCGATACCGAAATTTGCGCACGTCGTTGTCTTTCCCACGCCGCCTTTCTGGTTGGCAATGGCGATAACTATTGTATTCACATATTTTACCTCCTTGAGATAATTTTGTTCAATAAAAAAGTGTGACAAGAAAATAGTGGAAGTCAGTTTGTTAACTATGCTTCAAATCGAAATTGTCTAAGATGTATATTATTCTGTTGAATGTGAACGCAAATTAGTATATAATAACAAATACAACATACATTGAACAGATGCTAAGTGAACCATAATAGAAACTACTGAATTCAGTTTAGCGTATGTAATAAATATTGATACTCGTAATGATAAAATACACAGGATAAACAAATCCGTTTGGGAGGGCAAATGATGAATGAAATTGACATTGTTGAAAGTACCATGTCTACTGATGTAGGAGATACAACAGCTAACCGTTTCCGATATCAATGGGTATGCTCTGCAATCTCATGTTGTGCTCTCCTTGATGATAAAGCTGATATTGAAGAAGTTTTCTGTGAACATCACGAAGATATTTTGCTTAAACGCAGAGATGGAAAGTATATAGGAGTCCAAGTAAAGACAAGGGATAGCACTCAGCCGTTATGGAGCGCCAGCGATGAAATAGTCTTGAAGTCTTTTGCACGGTTTACGGTTCTAAATCTTCAATTTCCAGGTCAATTCTGTGAATTTACATTTTCTACAAATCATCCGATGCAGTCAAGAAGAAATGGTCAAGATGTATGCTATTTACTTGACTCCATAAAATCACATGTGAATTATGATGAAGTCGAACGAGCAGGACAGACGTTTATAAAGAGAATTGCAAAAATAGCTGAAGTTTCCGAAGATGACACATTCAAGTCTTTGAAAAAAGTAACTGCAAGTAGTAGCTTTCCTAAATTACGAGATGCGACTGTCCGACTGATAGCTGACTTGTCTGAAGTATGGAGCAGAGGCAGTGAAATTACATACACCAAACTGGATGAAGCTGCAAATAAGTTAATAAATGCTTGCGCTAATGCAGCTTCTTTGTCTGTTCTGGAGATATTACCTGCATATTTAAGCTTGACATCAAATGGCTTAGAACGTAGCGTATGCGAGCAAATCGAGAGTAAGCGATTTGACCGTCAGAAAGTTGAAACCATCTTACTTGAATCGCTAGATGATAGATTTCCGCTTATCCGGGGAGAAAATCTGCTTGACGATGTATGCACAACAAATAAAGAACTGCTACGCAAAAAACTTTCCGCAGGAGGTTTTTCGGTCGTATCTACTACTTTTGCCGAGGATCTATGTGATGCGTCAGATTATGCTGGGATGAAACTGGTACAGAAATATGGTAAAGAGATTGGCTTGCAAAAATACAATGAGCTTAAGTTAAAAGTCCAAGGAGATTCTGCACGAGCTTTTGAACAAGCAAAGCAAGCTGATGATCCATTTGGAGTACAAATGCTAGATAATCTCCGAGTTGAAATTAAAGAAAGGGTAAATTCAAATGAAGACTTATATGGATACACCTCTGGGCATCTAGAGGGACTGGCATATACACTTACATCACAATGCAAAATAGCGTGGAGCATTAATCGCCCGTGGGAGGAACGATGATTGATTATGTAGAACTGCTTGCCAATCTCGATGAAAACCCCGTATTGCATGAAGCTCGTTTGTTGCTACTTTTACTGGCTTTTGCTGGAGATGATAATAGCGGTTCAATCGATGGCATAGCTAAACTTGCAAAGCTTGATTTTTTGCTTCGATATCCCACTCTATTAAAAAAAGCACTAGAAGTAAAAGGATGTTCTACAAAGAGTTTTTTCGTTGCTGATAATGAGATGTTTAGCGTTGAGTCCGAGATGGTTCGATACCGTTTCGGACCGTGGGATTGTCGATACAGGCTATTTCTAAATGTACTTGTCAGTGAAAAACTGATAAATATTTCATCGGCAGATTACAAAGTTGTAATTTCTTTGACCGAGCAGGGATTTTGTTTTGCAAAGGAATTAAGCAAACAGCCTTCATTGCGGATATATAGCAATCGTGCGCTTATCTTGAAAAGGCATTTTAATTTAACCTCGAAAAACTTAACGAATTTTATTTATAACACATTCCCTGAAATCGTTTCTTTGGATTCTGGAACGAGGATAATAATATGAAAATAATTCTGGATCAATTACAAGTTCAAACTAAGCAAAGCAATGAACGTATCGGTTTTTCAGACACCATAACATATATATACGGTCCAGTTGGAAAAGGAAAATCTACGTTGGCACGTCTGATTGATTACTGTTTTGGTGGAGATTTAGAGAATACGCCAGCAATCCAGCAAGAATTTGTGTCAGCCACATTGTACGCACAATTTGGTTCCTATAAATGCACTTTAGAGAGGAGCGCAAATGATACCTCTGCGGTGAGATTAACGTGGTATGAGTCTGAAGCCAATAAAGGTTCTGTTGTTGCACCTATTCGAGTTCGAGCTGAAGCAGAGCCGATCATTCAGGAAACAGAATTGTATAACCTCAGTGACATGGTTTACTACTTATGCGGAGTTGAGCCAATTAAAGTGCGACAAAAAAGCCGCGATGCCGACTCGCCCTTAATTAGACTAGGCTTTAGGGACATCTGGAGATATTGCTATTTGGAGCAAGTGCATCTAGACTCATCTTTCTTTAGATTTGAAGATCCGTTTAGAGGTCGCAAAAGTCAAGATGCAATGAGATTCTTTACCGGACTGTATTCTGAGCGTTTTAGCCAATTAGAAAATGACCTGATGAAGGCAGTCGATGAGCAACGGGCAAAACGGGAAGCCGTAAAGCAAATTCGAGAATTTATGGACAAGTTCTCGCTTGGTTCGGAAAGTGATATTATCGAAGAATTAACTAATACCGAGGTGCAACTATCTGATGCCAAAAGGAAAAAGATGGACTTGCATCAAAAAAGAAGCACTGAGATTCATCCGACAGACCAATTACGAGTAAAACTTGTTCAGCAAGGTGAAAAAATCTTGCAACTACGAACTGCAATTGAAGATTCCAAGGAAATGGTAAATGAGCAACGCCGGTTATACTCGGAACTCATTACTGCAAAAATTAAGGATGAGCGGTTATCTCAAGCCAATATGTTATTTGCGGATGTGCATTTTGAATGCTGCCCTGAGTGTGGAATGCCGGTAACCAAAAATGAAGATGAAAACTTATGTAGCCTTTGTGGGAAGCGGAAAAAAGTACATAAAGAAAGCAACCCGTTAAACGAAGAAGTTGTTAGAAAAGATATTAATATCAGAATCGATGAATTAGCGGACGCCATTAAACGCAGGGACGCCACAGTTCAGAAGATGGAAGAGGAATTGAGCAATGCACTTGCTCAAAAAGAGCGGTATGATGCTAGACTGCAAGAGGATTTGGCTAACTATGACTCTGCAATTATCGAAGAAATCAGGCAAACAGAAAGAACGATTGCTACGCTTGAAGAACGTATAGCATCTTTATCAAAACTTCGACAAATGCCACAAGCAATAAATGCGCTGGAGGAAAAAGCGGGAGCTATTCAAGGTGAAATTGATAGACTAAGAACTGAGTTAGAGCTTGAGCGTGGGAAACTCGCTCAGGCTGATGAAACGGTTCAGGCAATTGCCGAAGAATTTAAGCGTATAATGCTTAGCATTCATTATCCGGGAGTCTATATTGATGATTGCATTTCAATAGATCCAAGGAACTGGCGTGTAGAAATCGCTCATGATAACTCTTCTTGGAGTTTCTGGGATACTGGCAGCGGTGGCAAAAAAACACTTTTTAACGTTTGCTATGCTCTGGCTGTTCATTCAGTTGCAGTAAAACGTAACCTACCTGTTCCATCTATTCTAATTATAGATAGTCCGACAAAAAATATCAGTGATGACGAGAATCCAGAACTTGTTGCATCCCTATACAAAGAGATATACCAGCTTGCTATCGAATGCAGAGAAAAGTTCCAGATGATACTCATAGACTCTGATTTTGTTTCCCCACAGGTCGAAATCCCCGATTTGCTTACTAGACGTATGGCTGGAACCGAAGATGCTCCAAGCCTTATACCATATTATGAGGGGCCTTGAAATTTAGGAGAATTACAATGACAATTAATAAGCGGGTTCAAATGCTATCCCAGATAGATTTTGGGGATATTGATGGCTCGGGTGAGCCTAAATTGGATCAGTATTTTTTGGATAATGATTACTGGAATAGAGTTGTTGAGAAGAAAACATTCTTTGTAATTGGGCGAAAAGGAACCGGGAAATCTTCAATTTACCGCATGATTGGCGAACAAGCTGCAAAAAAAGGTGTGCTTATTGAAAATAAAGATTTTGGCGATTTCCCATTTGAAAGGTTACTCAAACTAGACGATGATAATTTTGCTAAGCCGAATCAATATCAAAGCATTTGGGAAAATCTCATATTAAATATTTTCGCAAAGATGCTAAGTGACAATCCGATTCCAGAAGATGAAAGCAATTGTTATTTCCAAGCAATCTCTTCATACGCAAGTTGTTGTCTCGGAAATATTGTTGAAATGCACAAAGAAGTTATCACTCGAACAACAAAAACTGGAGTCGGATTAAATTTCAATTTTCTTACAGGCACGCGGGAAATAGAAAAAACGCTATCTATCGGTACTGGAAATAATAATATTGCAATGATTAATTCTTCGTTAGAGTCATTAATCATTAATTATTTTGCTACCTGTCCAGACAGCCGCAGAGCAATCATTCAGTTTGACCGCCTTGATGATAACTATAACCAGTATCAAGATACTGAACAGTACTACCAAGCAATAATTAGTCTTTTCAAAGTGGTCTATCGCCTTAATCAGTCTTTCAGAGCAAAAAGAATTACAGCTTCAAAAATTATCCTATATCTCAGAACGGATATTTTAAATGAGCTTGGAAAAAGAGATGCAGAAAGTGCAAGATGGGATGACTATTGCCTTCTAATTAATTGGGCAATTGTCAATAGAAATGACTGGGAAAACTCAAAGCTCCTACGGATGATAGATAAACGTATATCAGCATCATTTGGCGATGAAAATGTTCGCTTCGCTGACATCTTTAATAGTGAAGCAATCGATCTCAGATCTCCGGCCGGAAAACTCCATGATGTATTTCAGTACATGGTTGAAAAAACAATGCATCGCCCAAGAGATTTGATTCAGTTTTGCAAATATGTGCAAAAAGAATCTGAAGAAACCGGAACACTTTATTTTAGAACCATAAAAAATGCCGAAAAAAGCTATGGATACTGGCTCGTAAATAGTGAACTAGCAAATGAAATTAATCCGATACTGAAAAGCACAGATACATTGTACGAACTTCTAAAGCTGCTGGGTAGTCGCCCATTCTCATTATCTGATTTTTATGAACGATACAAATCAAGTAAATTCAATGAGATGGAAAAAGATGAACTCGCATATTACTTATATGACGTAGGAATTTTTCAAAATATAGATATGACACAGCACCCTGCAAGATTTCGTACGTCCTTTCGTAATAGAGGAAAACTTGATCGAAATATGAAAATTGTTATTCACCCCGGTGTATGGACTGGGATAAATGCGTAAAAAGAATGTGAACGCAGCGATACGCGCCCGGTTCGCATTCAGCCGCCATTTTAGCGGATATGTACCGCATGGCTGCCGCTGCGTTCGCATACAGAGATAAAATTGCAGCGAGTTTTACTGTGGCACGAATCTCCATCAAAAACAAAGAAAGCGGGCCGGTTTTAGCATCTTTCAAACATTTTATCTGTTTGAAGTGAGCTAAAACCGGCCCGCTTGGGAGAGCGTTCGGTTCGCATCCGAGAGGTCGAGAGTTCGAGTCTCTTCAGGTC
>ERZ773178.4264-NODE-4264-length-10967-cov-19.433376_pt1 | contig 10967 bp, 7 predicted proteins | sample MGYA00580533_ERZ773178 | MGnify/ENA primary metagenome ERZ773178 (study PRJEB29015, sample SAMEA2737859) | human gut metagenome | biome: human gut; feature: human-associated habitat; material: faeces | place: China | collected 2012 ...
TGATGTACGAATACGACACCTATGTCGACGCCCGCAAGGAGTTCCCGCGCCTGCGCGAACCGCTCCAGGCTGCCGAAGGCGAATGGTTCTGCGTCAAGAGCGACGTGCTGGCCGGAACGATGACCTTCTCTTCGTCGAAGGACGCGATGGCCAACGTCACCACGCTGCCCGTTTCGCGCGTGCGGGAGATCATGGCGCTGAACCGCCAGGGCAAGAAGGTCGAACGGTTGCAGGACGCCGACGACATCCGCCCGGAGATCGAGGAGCCGACCTACCGTTCGGAGGAGGATAGCATCACCCGCTTCGACCAGGCCAAACGCCGCAAGCGCGGCGGCCGCAACAACAAGGGCCGCGGCGAGCAGGGACGCCCCGCAGGGCAGAACGGACAGACGCCGCAGGAGTCCGGCGGAGAGACCCGCCAGCCGCGTGAAGGACAGCCCGGCCGTCCCGACAGGCAGCCGCGCCGCAACGACCGTCCGCGCAACGGAGGCAACGGAGGGGAGCGTCAGAACGGCGGCAACGGCGGCAACGGCGAGCGTCTGCACAACGGCCGCGGCGACAATAACCGAGGCGAAAACAACAGCCGTGAACCCCGCGAGAACAACGGCCGCGAACCCCGTGAAAACAACGGAGGCGGCCGTGAGGGCGGAAACCGCAGCCGCAACAACCGCAACCGCCGCCGCGGAAACGGAAACGGAAACGGAAACAACGGCGGAAACGCCCCGGCCGGCAATAACGGCAACGGAGGCGGCAGCGAAGGCGGCAATAACGGCGGAACGCATCAAAACCAATAGCGCGGTGAAACGCTCGGCAGGGCATATCGCGGCCGTGGCGGCCGCGCTTCTGGCCGGAAGCTGCGTCTCGCCCCACCAGTCGGCGGTCACCGACGTCAACCCCGCCCGGTGGGACTCGCGGGCCGAAATCCGCCTGCCAAACGCAGACACCGTGTCGCTGCGCGACGCCGTGATCTTCCTGCGCTGCAACGACCGCTTCGCGGAGGACACGTTGACGGTCCGCATCGCCACCGTAACCCCCGATTCGCTCCGCTTCGGGGAGTGGTTCCTGCTCGTCATCCCGCACCCGAAAGGTCCCGCGGCCCTGATGCGCGAGGCAGCGATCCCCTACCGCCGCCGAATCCGCCTCACGCAGCACGGCGACTACCGCTGCTCGGTCACGCCGGTCCGCCCCGTCCGCGGGGTCGAAGCCGTCGGCGTCGACCTGCAGCAAAGCAGATAACCGAAAACACATTACCGTCCTGCCGGCCCCGCAGTCCGGCGGAACAACAGACCACTATGGGCAAAGACAAGCTCCGCAGGTTCCGCGAGAACCTGACTTTCGAATGTTTCGTGCAACCCGAATTCGACGAGGTGTTCCACCGCGACCACCCGCTGAAAGGGAACTGGAACCGTGATTTCTTCCGCAACGACAATCCCATCGTACTGGAACTGGGCTGCGGCAAGGGCGAATACACCGTCGCGCTGGCTCAGCGCGACCCGCAGCGCAACTACATCGGCATCGACATCAAGGGCGCACGCATGTGGCGCGGCGCGAAGACCGCCACGGACCGCAGGATGCACAACGTAGGCTTCCTGCGCACACGCATCGAGTTCATCGACGCGCTGTTCGCCGAAAACGAAGTGTCCGAAATCTGGATCACCTTCCCCGATCCGCAGCTCAAGACCCTTAGTAGATTCCGAACGTCCGCATGTGGCAATCATGATTTCACGCTTTCCTGTCTGGCATACACCACTGATGAATTCTCCTTTGAGATCTGGCAAGATACGGGTTGCCTTGTTTTCTCCTTTTTTAAACTCCAGCAGTCTTGTACTGGCCCAGAATCCTCCTCCACCGGTATATATATAGTCGCCAATGACAACCATACCTTGAGTGCCGGCAACAGCTTCAATTGTATTTCCCTGATTACCGAAATGGTAGGAATCTTCTACTATATTTAGTTCTCCGGTCGTACTGTCAAATCGGAAAAGTGCTTTCTGGTCTGAGAAAAATATGTTTTTTTCGTCGATGACTACAATATTTCTTAGTGGAGTAACTAGTGGAAGAAATTCATTTTCGTCTAATGAACCTTCTGGACGAGGGTATTTTAGTTCGTCGAATTTAAATACTTTCTCCCGTTTCAGTGTCACGGCATCGGCTATTACCTGTGTGCCGTCACCTTCGTGTTTCTGATATACATCCTTATTGGTGCTGAGAATATAAAGTTTCCCGTTATGCATATAGAGGTCTTGTCCCCCATGACCGAAAGCCGATCCGTTGACTTTCTGATATACGTTCTGTTCGATATTTCCTTCGGGAGTAATGTAAGTCAGTGAACTGTTTTCTATTGCAGCTCCCTGATTGAGAATCAGTACTCCGTCAGGATCAGCATATCCTCTCAGATATGCAGGAGGTTCGGGATTGGTCGAAGGTGGTTGTGTACCCGGATCTTCCGGGTTGTCCGAGATCCTGAGAAAATCAGCAGTCCGCAAAATGCCGGAACGATGAGGTTATTCAAGAGTTTCATGATTCAATGTTTTTAAGTTTACTGTTTTTATTTGCCGGGTGCAAAAAAGAATCCGGCAGGGAAGTTCGTATAGTTCTCATATTTGGCAGCAGGATTTTCTGCGCTATTGTTAAAATCGAAAGACCAGATTGTATTCTGAGTATACTGGGCAAACGATTTGATCGTGTTGATATATACATTTCCTGTTACAGGATGAACTCCCAGTCCATTATAAAGCAATCCTGCATTGTTGTCGATGGCAGACAAGTCGGTTAAAGTTTCTTCTGCATCAAGACCTGATGCTGCATTAAGTGATTCGTCTTCATCGAATTTAAGGCGGTAAATTGTTGTGCCATCTGCATAATAAATGTTGTTGTCATAACTTGCAAATGCTACTCCAGAGCTTCCTACACTCGGTTTTACATTGATCTGGCGCTGTATTATTTTTTTGCTTTCAACATTGAATTTGTTCATGGCCGATTTTTCGAATCCAAAAGACATTACCCAGATATCTCCGTTTTCGGCAGCCTGGATGCCCAAAACTTCATTGATGGAGATCTCTACTCTATATGGGAAATTTATTTTGGTCGCATTGTCGTTTTCCGGAGAAATTTCTATAATACCGTTTAACGTACCTGCTTTGTATGTGTATACTTTACCGTTCATTGTTACAAAACGACTTTTGGGAGCATTGTCGGTTCCGCTGACGAAAGTTAGTTCTTTCGTGTTTGTGTTAAGGCGGTAAACTCCTTTATTGTCGCGGATGTATACATGTTCCGCATCTAGTGCGGCAATATGTGTAGGCCAGTCGAGAGTAGAAAGATCACTTCTGCTGAAAGCCATTTCCTTTTTAAGTGTCTTGGCATTTACGACAATAAGCATACCGTCGTTTTCGAGTTTTGTACCTACGGCATTTTCGTCACCGTTTTGAGTGATTATATAAATTTTGCCGTCACAGAAAGCCATGTCTTGAGCTACATTACCCAGTTCTGTGCCGTTGACTGTCTTATAAGCATCGTCGAAAACATATCCATCCGCAGTAATGTAGGTCAGTGAGCCATTTTCGGTTGTCATGTTACCTTCATTCAGAATGAATGTACCTTTTGTGTCATCGAAGAAATTCAAGCATTGGAGAGTTATTTCCTTCGATACTTCTTGTGCGCTTGCATTGGTTGCGGTAATGATAAGAGTTGCTTTCGATGCAGCTTCAGAAGTAGCTTTTATATTGATGCTGTTTTCGCTTTCCTTTACCTCCGCAGTCCATCCTTCTGGCAGCGTATTGGTAGCGATAGACTTGATGTTTTTTGCCGTATACTCTAATTTGAAGGTTTGATCGGGTACGATAAACAGAGGTTCTGTTTCGCTGATTTCTGTTACCAGTTCAAATTCCGGAGCCGGCTCGATGACTGCTTTGTCATCATTACTACAACTGCCGGTAAAAAGACATAGAGTCAGCAGCAATATCCCGAATAAGATATTGGTCTTCATAAATTTAGTTCTTTTCATTTTTCAAAAGTTTTTAGTAGGTTGATTATTAATTCTTTATAGTCTGGCTTTTTATGCTTACATTGGTCAGGTGCAGGTCTGTTACTCCCATGATTTCAGTCGAACATTCGCCCAGCCATCCGTTTTCCTGATTCACTCCTGTATGTATGCGGATGAAGTTAACTCCCGGAAGGTTTGCCGGCTGTCCTTTCGAGTCTACCGCCCAGTCGATGTCAATAGCCGATGCATCCTTGTCGTTCAGTTCATTGTCCGCATAGCCGTAACCAAAGCGGTAAAGAGCGAAGTACGTACCTTTTCCACTCTGGTCTATTCCGTTTTGAGGAAGACGTGTTCCGGCAAACGTAATCTTGTCTTCTTTTATCCATTGTGGAAAATAAGACTGCAAGTGAGTAGCGTTCATAGCCTTGTAGCCACTTCCCCCCTGATTATCTTCCCAGCGGATATACTGCTCGGTAGGAGCTCCGGGTTCTGCTGACGGACGGTAGTAAGTTATTTCATAATCCAGTATCGTCTGGGTATCGTTTCCTGCCTGAGTTGCCAGATCAATCCAGGTTTCTTTTCCGTCAGGGTAAGAACTTCCGGCAATTTCGTACCATCCGTCGTCGGGAAGTCCGTTTCCGTTTGCATCATAGCATACCTGGATGACTCCGGGTTCACTACTTCCATAATCCGATGCTCCGTTGGCATAAAACGCGTTTCCCAATACACGGAAGTCGCATAAACCGGACTTGTTTTCAATGGTATGGTCGAATCCTACAACGATATATCCGCCGAAGCCTCCCAGTGAAACCATACCCATCTTGTTATTTCCGATAGCTTCGAGGACTTTACGGTTCATATCCTCCTGAGTATCTCCTTCCTTGTATTCAGGAAGCTGGTTGACAAACTGTCCGACAGCCGGACGGAAATCGAGTACACGGGTTATATAAGGTGATTTTTCACCTGTTGTCGGTGGAGTTTCCGGATCATCTGTATTACTACAAGATGTAAAAACTCCGGAAAACATGATAAGCGAGAAGCTTATCGCCCACATGGATTGTAATGTGAATTTTTTCATCTTTAAAAACGTTGAAGTTATTTATTGATTAATAGAACTTTTCTGTCGAAAAAGCGATGTGTGCAGGAATGTCGCCGGTACGGACTTTCCACTGGAACTTGCCTGCCGGCGAAAAACAGTAGAGATATCCCGGAGTGACATAGTTTGTGGCATCGCATACATATATTTCCTTGGTTTCCGGATTGACGGCAAGTCCGTAGGGCAATGTGATTTCCTTTTCCGTTCCGTCAGTTATGAAGCTGCGTGATACGATTTCCTGTTTTTCCGTATCGTAGACAGCATACGAAATCTGGTTCTTCCCTGTGTTGTAGTTCCATTCGGTGCTGATGGTGTACAGCCGGTTATCGTCCATGCACATTTCGCTTGCGGCGATACCCAGCTTGCCGGTTACTTTTTCCGTATGAGAGTCGATGACATAGATGTCAGATCCTACACCGTAATAATCTCCGCGTGAGCTGACATAAATCCGTCCCTGCTTGTCTATTTCCATTCGGTGCAGATTGATAGCCACATCAATCGTGTTGACTACCTGAAACGATTGTAGATCGACTACCGAAACCGTACGGTCGTAATTGGGGAAACGATATCCACCGGAATTTGCCACATACAGCCGTCCGTTGTTGATAACCATCTCTTCCGGTTGATAGCCAACCACTACTTCCCGTGTAATCTGAAGTGTTTCGAGGTCTATTTCCACTACTTTTCCCGGGCGTGTGTTCGGATCTATCTGTACCGGACCGGCATACGAACTGACATATGCCTTGTCGCCGTTGAAAACAATGTAGCGGCAGTTAGGAATAGTCACGCTGCCGATATGCTCTGCCGTGTGCACATTCATCACCTCCACAAAGTTGGAACAGTTCACTACGACATACAGCCGGTTGCCGTAAATGCCGATATCGTTGCCCACATCCCCAAGCTCCTTCACCACATCAGGGTTCCGTTCCGGATAAATATTGCGGAAATAACTTCCTGTACGTGCGTCAAAATGACCGATTGTACACTTGTTGCTTCCCATATTCCCTTCGTTGACAAGAAAGAATCCTTCTACAGACTGCGGGTCCGAAGGCATGGTGACATATTCCACTTCCGAACGAATCATCGGAAGTTCCTGACGGCATCCGCTCAGGAAGCATAAAATCAGGCAAACGGTCAGGTAAAAACGATAGTTGTTCATGGTCCGAATGATTAAAAGTTATATTGGGCAATCAGCTTGAAGTTGGTTCCGGGCATCGGATAGCAGGTCACTACCTCATATTGCTGATTCAATAAGTTGTTTACTTCCAGCGTCAGTTTCAGGTCACCCTTCCATACCTTCAGTCCTTTGGAAACCGAGAAGTCGCTGGTGTACCACGGCAACTGATAGTTATAAGGAATATTCGCCTGCGAAGAATAACGCTCTCCGGTATAGATAAAGCTGTAGCTGGCTTCCCATGAGCGCCATTGCAGGTTTACCACAGCCGAACCGCTGTGCCAGGGGATATACGGAATCTGCCCTCCGTAAAACTCACTTTTAGGGTCGGTAAAGTCCTGTGCCCGCTGGTAGGTATAATTGATCCGGTTGCTTACCGTCAGCTCACGTCCGATCTTCCAGCCGGTCTGAAGCGCAACATCTACCCCTCTGATTTCCACATTTCCCAGATTGACCATCGTCCAGCGGAAGAAATTTGATGTAGGAGTGGCTACGATTTTATTCTCCACCTCATTGTAATATACGTCCGTCTGGACTTCCAGCGAGCGTAGCCACGTACCGTTGAAAGTACGGCTGTACGTAAATCCTAAGTCGTACTGCGTAGTGAACTCCGGTTCCAGATTGATATTTCCTACAAACGTATAATACAGGTCGTTCAGCGTAGGCATCCGGAAGATACGTTTATAAAAACCTCTCAGATTGAGTCCGCTTTGCGGGAAAGGCCGCCACGATACGAAAAATGAAGGAGTAAGCTTCTGCTTGTCGGGAGCAGGTGTCCCCGAACTCGTATCGTGTACGTACGTTTCGAGCAGACTGGCCTGAAGTTCTACTTGCTTGAAGCGCAAGGCCGTAGCGATGGACGCCAGCAGTGTATGCCGGCGCGGATACACAAAGTCACGCAAGTCGGCATTCAGCAGATTGAACTGATAATCTGCCGAAAAGCTTGCCTCCCACCACGGAAACAGATTAAAGCGGTTGGCTACCGATGTGTACACTTCCTGCTGGTAATAATGATTGTTGACATACATCAGCGACTCGTCTTTGTTAGGATCGGCCTGGTAATGCAGGTAGTCGTATGCATATTTTGCATTGGCAAGCAGGCTGTACCACTGTGTAAAGTCCTTCTTGAATGTACCCTGAGTAAAGAAATTCGTATCCCACTGGCGGTCCTCGTGCGAGAACTTGTTGCGGACGATAGCTCCCGGATATCCCCGTTCCGAGTTGTACAGATAAGCTTTCGCTTTCCAGTATCCCTGATTAATTCGTCCGAACAGCCCTCCTTCCACGCGCAAAGCATTCAGATCACCGTTCTGCCGTACCGCTGTCGTATCATATCCCTCCTGCATGCGGTAAGTAAACTTGTACTTGCCCGACGAGTGAAGATACTCGGCACTGAACGAACTGCTTATCTGTTCTCCAAGCTTTTGCTCCCATAGTATGGATGGATTTGCCACACCAAACGAACCTGTCTTGAACGAAGCCTTTACGTTATACTTCTTTCCTTCTTCGAACTGAGGCGTCCGTGTCTGTAAATAGATGGAACCCGACGAGCCGAAATCCTTTGCCGGCTGGAAGATGGCACTCTTTTGCCCGTTGTACAGCGTGACAGACTCCATGTTGTCGAGCGAGAATCTTCCCAGATCGACCGTACCGTTTTGTGCGTTTCCCAGCTCGATGCCGTCGTAGAACACACCTACATGGTTGGTTCCCATACTCCGGATATTCACCGTTTTCAGTCCCCCCTACTCCTCCGTAGTCCTTGATCTGTATGCCGGAAAAATAGCGCAATGCGTCGGCCACGTTGTGCGAACTGAGCTGATGAAGCTGCCTGCCCGATAACTCTTGTACCGGAAAAATCTCTTTCTGTACGGCACGCGCCGTCACAACAACCTCGTTCAGATGTTGAAGACTATCTAACTTATTTTGTGCATGTACGGGTGCACACATGTTTATACCCCACACCAGCAGGGTAAACATTACTGAATAGCAAAGTTTATTAAGCATTATGTAAAACGTTCAACCGTCCTATCCCCCGAGTTCGGTTAATTAATAAAAACGATGGCAGGTCTTCTGACTGACTCACACGCTTTGACACCTTCCCGGTTTTATCCAGTGGCAATGAGTAATTGTCAACGTGCTTGATGAGCTTCACAGCAGCGGGACTGTTCGGGACTTTCACCCGATTCCCTTTTAATCCGTCGGGTCGAAACAACCTTCCGGAACCAATCGATGGCAAAGATAATTTATTTTTCTGAATTTTAATACAGTTTTTTTGTTTTGAAAATGTTTTTGTATTAAGAACTCTTTTGTCGGAGAATACCGATAATTTTAGTAGTTTTGTCTGAATGAATCATTAAATATATGCATGTATGAAAGAAATAAATGTATCGGAACTGAAAGATAACATGTTCGACGCTATCAGTAAGGAATGGATGCTGGTAACGGCCGGAACACAGGAAAAGTTTAACATGATGACGGCAAGCTGGGGCGGAACCGGTGTTTTGTGGGCAAAGCCCGTAGCCTTTATTTTCATCCGTCCCGAGCGTTATACCTACCAGTTTATTGAAGAGGGAGAAACGCTTACCCTGTCTTTCCTGGGCGAAGAGCATAAAGATATACATAAAATCTGTGGTTCCAAATCTGGGCGCGACATTGATAAGGTAGCGGCTACCGGACTGAAACCTTTTGCCACTCCCGAAGGAAACATTGCCTACGAGCAGGCACGTATGGTACTGGAATGCAGAAAACTGTATGCCGATATGATAAAGCCCGAGCAGTTTATCGATGCCTCACTGGTAAGCCGCTGGTACGGCGAAGGACATGGCGGATTCCATAAAATGTATGTCGTAGAGATAGAACATGTATGGGTGAAAGAGTGAGCATAATGCTTGTCAGAATTCCATGATAAACTCATCCAGCGAATCGTTTTCGTCCATACCCATCTTGTCGTGTTTGAGGCGGTTTTTCCGTTTCTTCAAGGCGACCTTATTGGTTTCGAGCAGGTAAAGCATGTTGCTGTTTGAGATGCCGATTTTGATAAGGCAGCAAAGCGAGATGTCCGCCTTTGTCAGTGTCGGGAACTTTTTCCAAAGCCGGTCGGTAAAGTTGTTGTAGCAGATGTTTATAACTTCCGCCAGATTGTCCTGTTCCTCGTCGGAGAGCACTACCGACCGGCTTTGTATTTTATCCTGCTGGCTCATTTTATTGAGCTGTTCCATTTTTCTGATGATTTCGCTGTGGCGCAGGATTTCCTTTCTCATGGCAGCCTCCTTTGAAGAGTATTCGCTTCTCATCTTTTCCCTTTGTGAAAGTTCTTTGTCCAGAGCTGTTTCCTTTTCGATGATTTTTTCCTGTGCAGCATGCAGGTCGATGGTCTTTTCTTGCAGTTGCAGCCTCATTTCCTTCATCAGGTCGTCTTTTGATTGCATCTGTTCTGCCAGTTTACGCTTCTCTTCCCTGCGTTTATAGAAGAATATAACAGCTACGGTCAGTACCGCCATGCAGATGGCTGTCAGTGATATATACAGTCTTTGTCGTTTGATTTTCAGCAGCTTGTTTTCACTCTGAATCAAGGAGTAGTCGTATTTGTGCTGGAGGTTTGCCACTTTAGAATCCAGCCGTTCTTGATAGATGGTATCCAGCAGTTCGGCATACCGCTTGCTGTATTCCAGCGCTTTGGGAAGATTTTTTATTTTTTCTTCGTATATACTCCAGTCTAAATAGCGGGATACTCTGAAATATGGATCATAATCTCTCGTATCCTTGCTTAAATAGAAGTGTGCCGAATCGTATTGGTTCATCTCCAGCAAGATTTTTCCCTTATTACCCCATAACGGATATAGCTCGGTGGAATCCTTTGCGAGCGATAAACTGCGGTTTACCAGTTCCAGTGCCCGTTTGTAATCTTTTCTTTCTCTTGCCGTTAAAGATAAACGGTTTAATAGATATTTGTCGTAAATTCGGTCTTTTGTAGTTGCGGACAATGTTAATCCGACATTAAATAGGCTGTCTGCACGTTCATCCTCTTCTTTTAGCAAACAACACCATCCCCATTTTCCATATAGGTTTATTTGTTTTAAGGTATCTTTCAGTAAAATAGCGTATCTGTTTGCCGTTTGATATTTTTCGATTCCCTTTTCGTAGGCATCTTCGTTAGTTAATAGACCTGCCCAGTGTAAATTGAGCAGGAACTTGAATTGATTGTTTTCTATATTCCGGCTTGCTATATTCGCCTGCTGAAAATATGAGAGTGCTTTTTCCTTTTCATCCGAATCCCTGTAATACTGTGCCAAATAGAAAAGTGTCCATGCCTTGTGCAGGGAGTCGCTGCTTGTCCGATAGTATGCTTCCGCTATCCGGAGCAGTGAATCGCTTTTCACCGGAATGTGGTTTTTATATTGTGCCTGCGTGAATAGCAGTGCATGGAGTGCCTGTTCCTCTTTACGTACCTGCGAAATGGGTGGCATGTGTTGTAGTATCTTCCAGGCACTGTCGGGTCTTTCATACATCAGTTGCTCAATTTGCAGTAGTGAAGCATTTATCTGGTGTGTCCTTTTCTGGTAAATGCCGAGTGAAAGGGCGGCTGCGGTTGCTGTTATGATGACAATGATGATGAGTGTTTTATTTTTCATACTGAATGTTTGTAAGACTATTACAAACAATAGTTCGTTAAAAATTCGCCAAGCCTAAGCGGCTTTGGCGGTAAATAAAAT
>ERZ773178.4269-NODE-4269-length-10957-cov-3.068061_pt1 | contig 10957 bp, 10 predicted proteins | sample MGYA00580533_ERZ773178 | MGnify/ENA primary metagenome ERZ773178 (study PRJEB29015, sample SAMEA2737859) | human gut metagenome | biome: human gut; feature: human-associated habitat; material: faeces | place: China | collected 2012 ...
CAACGCATCTCGCCATTTTAAATCGCCTTTGGCGATGGGGCGAGATGCATTCAAGTCAAAACGTGCATCCTCCGTGTCAATCAGCGGAGTGATTGACACGGGAGTGAACAGTAACAAAAACATTTTCAAAAAACAGAGCGCACTCTTGATTTTTTTAATTGACGGTATTATAATAGCGTTAATTAGAAATCATACGGTCTTTCGCCGCATAAAGGAATGGAGGATTTACTACAATGGAGAAAAAAAACATTGACTGGGAAAATATCGGATTCGGATATATCCCTACAGATAAGCGTTTTGTAGCTAATTATAAAGATGGAGCATGGGATGAAGGTGGTCTCACAGAAGATCCTAACATCGTCATGAATGAATGTGCCGGAGTTCTCCAGTATGCACAGACAGTATTTGAAGGAATGAAGGCTTACACAACAGAGGATGGACACATTGTCACTTTCCGTCCGGACCTCAATGCGAAGCGTATGGTCGACTCAGCGAAACGTCTTGAGATGCCGCCTTTCCCGGAAGATAAATTCGTTGATGCTATTGTTCAGACAGTAAAGGCAAATGAAGCTTACGTTCCACCTTACGGAACGGGAGCAACACTTTATATCAGACCTTATATGTTCGGAATCAATCCCGTAATTGGTGTAAAACCAGCTACTGACTATCAGTTCCGTGTATTTGCCACTCCGGTTGGACCGTACTTCAAGGGCGGCGTGAAACCACTGACACTGTGCGTATCAGACTTTGACCGCGCCGCACCGCATGGAACAGGACACATCAAAGCCGGACTGAACTATGCAATGAGCCTTCATGCAATCGTAACAGCACATGAAGAAGGATACGATGAGAACATGTATCTGGATGCAGCAACAAGAACGAAAGTAGAAGAGACTGGTGGAGCTAACTTCATCTTTGTAACAAAAGATAACAAAGTTGTAACACCAAAATCATCTACCATTCTTCCATCTATTACAAGACGTTCTCTGATGTATGTTGCAGAGCATTATCTTGGACTGGAAGTAGAAGAAAGAGAAGTTTACTTAGATGAACTTGGTGATTTTGCAGAGTGTGGACTTTGCGGTACAGCAGCAGTTATCTCTCCTGTAGGAAAGATCGTTGACCACGGCAAAGAGATCTGCTTCCCAAGCGGAATGGAAGAGATGGGACCTGTTACAAAGAAACTGTATGAGACATTAACAGGGATCCAGATGGGACATATTGAAGCTCCGGAAGGATGGATTTGCAAGATCTGCTAATACCAGATACCAGAAAAAGTATCAGGGCGGACATCCGGTGAAACGGATATAAAACGAAGATATTATAGAAGAGGCAGGGAACTGAGAATTTTCTCAGAACCTTGCCTCTTTTTGAAAATGCGTGTAAAGTATAGAAAGAATAATCAGGTGAAAGGGTTTGATGTATGAAGGATTTATTATTTTCAACACTGAAAGGTTATAAAAAGGAATATCTTCCCAAGGATATCTTTTCGGGGATTATTATGGCTGCGGTGTCCATTCCTATTTCAATGGGATATGCACAGATTGCGGGACTTCCTGCAGTATATGGACTATATGGTTCGGTGTTCCCGATTCTGTTCTTTGCATTATTTTCAACGTCCAGGCAGTTTATCTTTGGGGTGGATGCGGCACCGGCAGCGATTGTTGGGGCAGCACTTGTGTCGCTTGGAATAGAAAACGGAAGTAAAGAGGCAATACAGTATGTGCCTGTGATCGCACTTCTTACGGGAATATGATTATTGTTGTTTTACTTTTTGAAAGCAGGAAGAATCGTGGACTTTATATCAACACCGGTTATGGGCGGATTTATCAGTGGGATTGCGCTTACGATCATTTTAATGCAGATCCCGAAGATATTAGGCGGGAAAGCCGGATCCGGGGAACTTCCGGAACTTATCAGACATATTGCACAGACCGGTAAAGAGATTAACTGGTTGTCAGTGATACTTGGTGCAGGTGCGCTGATATTGCTTCGTGTGGCAGGAAAAATGATACCGAAATTTCCAATGGCAATTGTTATCATGGCAGCCGGAGTGGCGGCAACCAGAATATTCCATGTAGATGAATATGGTGTGGTCCTTCTTGATGCGGTGGGAAAAGGACTTCCGAAACTGGTCCATTTCCGGTTTGTGGGAATTGATCTGAGACAGGCTTTGGGAAGAAGTTTGATGATCGCGGCAGTTGTAATGGCGGAGACACTTTTGTCAGAGAATAATTTCGCAATGAAGAACGGATATAAGATCGATGAGAATCAGGAAATCCTTGCCTGCGCGATGGGAAATATCGCGGCGGCATGTGTAGGGTGCTGTCCGGTGAACGGAAGTATATCCAGAACATCTATGAATGAGCAGTATGAAGGAAAGACACAGGCAGTGTCTGTTGTGGCAGCAATTACAATGGCCCTGGTTCTTCTTGGCGCAACCGGGTTTATCGGCTATCTGCCGGTTCCGGTCCTTACAGCCATTGTAATTTCTGATGAATGTAGTAGAACTGCATCTGGCAGTACGCCTGTTCAGAGTGAGCCGTAATGAATTTTATATTTTTGTGGCGGCATGTGTAAGCGTGCTGGTTTTTGGAACTATCTATGGTGTGGTAATCGGACTTTTGCTGTCCTTTGTGGCGGTAGTGCTTCGAGCGACAAATCCACCGAGATCATTACGGGGAATGATTCCTGGAAAAGAAGCCTATTATGATCTGAAGAGAAACCGCAATGCATATCCGATCCGGCATACAGTGATATACCGTTTCAGCGAGAATCTGTTCTTTGCAAATATAAAAGTCTTCCAGACAGATATTGAGAACAGTATTAAGGAAGATACTAAGGTTGTGATCGTAGATGCGGCAGCAATCAACAGCATTGATATTACGGCGGCAGATCGCCTGGAGATGATGGCAGAGAATTTTGAAAGGAAAGGAATAAAGTTCTACATTACAGAACATTCCGAAAATGTGAATGAACAGATGAGAAAACTTGGGATCGGGCATCTGATTGAAGAAGGAAAGGTTAGAAGAACGATTCTTGCAGCGCTACAGGATGCCGGCATTCCGTCAATGGGAACAACCGCCGGTGCAGATAAAGCGCGGGACCCTTTGGTCTGGATGCCTTGGCAGCTGGAGATACCGGCGGCTGTTCATGCGGTACATGAGGCGATGGTTCCGGCAGAAGAGGAAAATACGCTGGAAGAATTTGCCTGGGCATTTGGAGATGATGCGGTTGAAGAAATGGAGAAGAAAGTACACCAGGTCATGGAACAGATTCACAAACTTCCGGATCTGGAAAGACTTGCAGACGTAGGGTTCGAAGAGAAACTCAAAAACTGGCATTCGCTGGGCGTTTTGGATGAAGATGAGATTTTAAGACGAATGGAAATGCATTTGGATGAACTTCCGGAGAATTTAAGAGGAGACAGAAAAGTGATCCTTCAGTTGATTGAAAAGAGAAGACGAAAGATCGAACAACAGCTGTTATTACATCATCCGGAAATTGTAGAACATTTGAAGAAGAGCCGGGAAAGACTGGAAAAGCGCCTGGAAAAACAGAATCCGGAGGCAGCCAGAAAACTGCATGAGTGGGAAGTGCAGATCAGGGAGAAGGAAGAGGAGTAACGGTAGAAAAAGTAATCACTGATTGAAAAATGTGTTGACATAAATGATTTACAGTGGTACAGTGATAGTGTTGTAAAAGATAATTAAATAGATAGACATAGAGAATTTGCCAATGGCAACTTTTCTTGCATACTTTGGGATATAGAAAGCGAAGAGGCTTACAGGATAGTGAGTCACTTCGCTTTTTTGCTCCCATGCATTCGCAAGGAGCTGTCGATGGCAGGTTCTAGGTATGTTATACATATGAAAAATGACAAAATGTGATCTTTTACAGGATAGTATCAGATATATGGAAGAAGGGATGAGACAATGTCACATTTGGTAATTACAATTGGATGCGAATATGGAGCAAAGGGAAATCAGATTGGAAGGAAAATAGCAGAAGACCTGGGATTTCAGTTTTATGACAGAAATATAGTAGATGCAATTATTCATGAAGTTGGAATCCCCGGAGAAATCATGGAAAAGGTCGAAGAAGGCGTAACAATTGTTGGAAAAGGTGCAGAAGGAGAGGAACGAGGAGAGTTTTCACAATACGCAGATCTTACAAAACGTGCGATTCATGTACAGAAAACGATTATCCGCAAGTTGTCGGACAGAGAATCCTGTGTGATTATCGGTCGTTCCGCAGATTATATTCTAAAAGAACATAAGCCGATTTTAAGAGTCTTTATCTATTCGCCGGATGAAGTAAGGATAAAAAATGTAATGGAAAGTCATAAGGTTTCAGAGAAAGAAGCAAAACAGATTATTCTTGAAACGGATAAAAGGTACCATAAGCGTCACATGGCATTAACCGGAAGTAACCGAGGAGACCGACATAACAGAGATATCTTAATTGACAGTAGTCTGCTGGGAGTAGATGGAACAGCCCGATTAATTGAGACACTTGCAAAACAAGTAGAAAAACAGTAAGGAGTTGATTATATGAATAAGAAAAAATCAGATTTTGACAAGGTATTCAGTGCCTGGGACATTCTTGTGATTGCATTTGGTGCAATGATCGGATGGGGCTGGGTTGTATCGACCGGAGGATGGATTGAAAAAGGTGGTGTCGTTGGCGCGGCACTTGGATTTGCAATCGGTGGTGTTATGATATTTTTCGTAGGTCTTACTTATGCAGAGCTTACGGCGGCTATGCCACAGTGTGGAGGGGAACATGTCTTCAGTCACAGGGCAATGGGTCCGGTTGGTTCATTCGTGTGTACATGGGCGATCATTCTTGGATATGTCGGTGTTACATGTTTTGAAGCATGTGCATTTCCAACGATCATTACATATCTGTGTCCTGGATTCTTAAAGGGATACCTTTATACAGTAGCAGGGTTTGATATCTATGCATCCTGGCTGATCGTTGCGATCGTAGTAGCATTTCTGATCATGGTCATTAATATTATGGGAGCGAAGACAGCTGCGATCTTACAGACAATCTTAACGGTAATTATAGGTGGCGCAGGAATCCTGCTGATCATTGCATCTGTACTCAACGGAACAGTTGATAATCTGGACGGTCAGATATTTGCCGGAACAACCGGAGTATCGAATGTAAAAGCTGTTCTTGGTGTAGCAGTGCTTTCGCCATTTTATTTCATCGGATTTGACGTAATTCCGCAGGCATCGGAAGAAATCAATGTTCCACCGAAAAAGATCGGAAAAATGCTGATCCTTTCGGTCATCCTCGCCGTTATATTTTATTCGTTCGTTATTCTGGCTGTAGGTATGGTTCTGGATTCCGGAGCAATTGCAGCAGCACAGAAAGGAACCGGACTTGTAACAGCAGATGCGATGGCTGTGGCATTCCGTACATCTGTTATGGCAAAGGTAATTATTGTTGGAGGAATGTGTGGAATTATTACATCATGGAATTCGTTTATGATCGGAGGATCACGTGCAATGTATTCCATGGCAGAGTCTTATATGATACCAAAAATGTTTTCAAAACTGCATCCAAAACATAAGACACCGATCAATGCACTGATACTGATCGGAGTGCTTACGATGCTGGCTCCATTTGCAGGAAGAGTTATGATGGTTTGGATCTGTGATGCAGGAAACTTTGGCTGCTGTATGGCCTACTGCATGGTATCTTTATCATTTTTAATCCTGAGAAAAAAAGAACCGGATATGCCAAGACCGTATAAAGTAAAGCATTACAAATTTGTAGGAACTATGGCGGTTCTGATGTCTGGATTCATGGTGTGTATGTACTGCATTCCGGGATCCGGCGGTAACTTAATCCTCCCTGAATGGGGAATGGTTGTGGCATGGAGTCTGCTTGGAGTAGTATTCTATGCAATTTGTAAGAGTAAATATAAAGAGGACTTTGGAAGTCTTGTAGAGCTTATTTCCGATGAAGATTCTGCTACGCTTATGCCGGAGGCAGATGAGGAGGAATTGGATGAGGTAATTGATCATGCGATAGATGTAGTACTTGGTGTTTAATTCATCACTTTGGATACCCGAATCTACATAAAAAGCAATCAGATCTTTCTGTGCAACTCCAGCTATGACTGCGAATGCACAGAAAGACCTGGTTGCTTTTTATTCTGTGTGTATCGAATGCGTAAGATATGACGAATGAAACGGAGGACGTAACTGTGAGTACTTACCATAAACACCGATAAACAGAATATAACAGTTGACAACAGTTCTGCACTGTTATATACTGTTAACAACGGAGGAATAACGTTATGAACATAATCATCAACCACTCATCCATGCAGCCCATCTATGAACAGATCATGGGACAGATTAAAGAAAGAATCATGCATGGGGAATTGAAGGAAGATACAGCACTTCCTTCTGTACGTACATTTGCAAAGGAACTGAAAGTCAGTGCACTGACGGTCAAGAAAGCCTATGATGGACTGGAAGAAGAAGGATTCATTGTTACAGTTCATGGGAAAGGCAGCTTCGTTGCCTGTGCGAACCAGGAGACGATGCTGGAAGAAAAGAAAAGAGAAGTCGAAGCTGATTTGGAGATGGCCATCCGGAAAGGCAGAAGCTGTGGCATGAGTGATCAGGAGATCAGGGAATTGTTTCAGATTGTTTTGGAGGATTAAAAGGATGGAAAGATAGTTCTGCATGAAGAAACAGACCGTCTACTGGAAGAATATGGTGTTTTGAAAGTATCCAAAGAACAGTATCAGGGACTGGATCATACGTATATTTTGAAAAAGCATAAAGATACATTTGGATACAGATGTCTTACGGACCAGAAACAGTTTTATCAGGAAAATTATCCGGGAATAGTAATCGAAAAAGGGAACATTGATGAGCTGATAACCATTATGATTCAGGGGGAAAAGATATGAAAGGATTATTGATAAAAGATTTTCGTTTGTTAAAAGGTCAGGTATATTTTCTGTTAATAGTAACGGTGTGTGTGATTGTTTTTATGATAAATGGAAGCGAAGCGTTTGGCGTGGCTTATGTATGTTCCATGGTGGCATTACTTTCACTTACAACAGTCAGTTATGATGAATATGAAAATGGTTGTGCATTTTTATTTACCTTACCGATTACAAAGAAAGATTATGTAAAAGAAAAATATCTCTTTGCTGGAATTTTGCTTCTGATCGGTTTGATAGTATCCATGATCATGTGGTACATTACAGCTGTGATAAAAACAGGGAATATTGCGTGGGATGACTGGATGAGTTGTTGTATCGGTGGAGTCACAGCAGGATTAATGATGGTTGCAGTTGCACTTCCGGCACAGTTAAAGTTTGGACCAGAAAGAGGAAGAATTGCGTTAGTTACAATAGTGTTATTGGCTGTTGCGTTAGGAATATTGATGCAAGAATTCACGAAAGGAACAAAGTTTGCACAGAGTGCAAAGCGTATATTGAATCAGATAGATAAATTGGGTACCAAAGGAATTCTGGGAGTTATTGTGATCATATGGGTTATCGTTGGTGTGATTTCTATGATAATCTCTATGCGGGTGATGGAGAAGAGAGAATTTTAACACGTGTGCGCTTTTGAGCATAATAGAAGGTAGAATTATAATGTAGAAAAAGTCTCGGAGAATCATAAGTAAATAATTCTCCGAGGCTTTTTTTGTATTTATATTTATATTGGAAAGGGGTTCCCTTTTAGGGACATATTTTAAAGATAGTTCAATCTTTCAAGGGTATTCAATACCATATGGCGTCCGGCATCCGTTCCGTCAATGATACGTCTCGCACGTACAGAAGCCCTGTGCCGCCACGTGCACGCAGCTCATAATATTTGATATGTTCGTCGCTCAGTTTCCCATCATGTCCGGCGAAATCACTTCCCATAGGCATCATTGCAACACGGTTTTTGAGTGTCATACCTCTGATCGTAAGAGGGCTGAATACGTATGGAAAATTGTTTTTCATAGTTTACTAACCTCCATAAAAATGTGATTGTATTTGTTTGCATTTCTTTATAATTTGTTTATATGATTTTGTTAAATAAAAGACAAATTAGTATTTTTATGAAAGTTGATAGATTTTGTCTATGAATTATCAATCTTATTTTTTCTGATTTTTTTCAGGTATTAATTTCCCGGCGATCAGACACAGGATGATCGTGATCACCATATCCGGCAATGTATTTCCTACCGGCATATCTACATTCATAAGAATTCTGTACACAACGAATCCAATCACCCAGATGATCATATTAGGCACATATACTGCCCGACTGCTCTTGTCTTGTTTTAACAGGAAAAAATCAGCAATCTGAATAGCGATCATCGGTGCAAATACAGAACCGATCAGATACAGGAAATCTGTTATATTATCCATCGGATATACAATTGCTGCGGCCGTTCCAATCACTGTCACAACGATAGCAACATGCTTTCCGTTCCATCTGCTTACAACCGTCTCGCTAGAGATTCCAGCAGAGTATGCATCCAGGAAAGTGGTTGTAACTGTTGAAAATACAATGATCAGAAGTCCCAGAATGCCAAGACCTGCCTTTAACATGATCTGTGCAATGTCATACTCTCCGGTAATGATAGCAGCTCCCATACCAATCACATACATCCAGCAGCTTACGATTCCATATGTAACCGCACTGACTGCAGTTGCTTTCACCGGCTCCTTCGCCTCTCTTGTGTAATCACTGATCAGTGGCAGCCACGATAATGGCATCGCAACCGCAAGCTCTACTGCTGCTCCAAATGTCATACTGTCGTCAGACGGTGTTCCCGCCCCGCTTCCTGTAAATATCACCTTACACAGAATCAGTGTCAGGATAAATAATGCTGCCATCGCAACGGTATTGATCTTGCCCAGATTCGTAATTCCGATCACAATCCACAGAATGATCAATGCTCCGATCACCAGGCACCATATCCATCTGCCGGTATGCATCACACCGTCTGCTGCCAGTGCCCCGTCATAGATCATGATCGCAGTCCAGCCGACAAGCTGCAATACATTCAGGACCGCAAAAAGGATACTTCCTTTCTGTCCAAAGCTCATCTTTACAGTCTCCATTGCACTCTTTCTGACTTTTCCGCCGATCACTCCTGCCAGGAACAGCATCAGACAACCAATGATGTGTCCTACTATGATTGCCGCCAGTCCTTTTCCCATGCCAAGCGGGGCCAGATATGTTCCGGTCAGGATCTCTGCGATCGAAACCCCTGCGCCGAACCAGATCAGACCGTTTTCAAATAAGCCGGTACGCTTCTCTTCCATAATGTTTATTCCTCCTCGTCTTCCTTTGTAGTCTTATATAATAGTCTTTTTCAAAGCCTGTTCCAGCATCTGCATCTCATCATCACTTAGTTTCCACTCAAATACCTTGCAGTTCTCCTCAATTTTATCGCGGCTCTGCGCTCCTATAATACAAGAAGAAATAAAAGGTCTCTGCAAGGTCCAGTTCAATGCAATCTGCGACAATGGAACATTTCGTTCCTCACTGATCTGATCCATTGTTCTTAAAAGAAGCATTACTTTTGAAAACAACGGTTCTTTAAAATATGGGTAAAACCGGTTTCGGTTATCATCCACACCATATTCCTTGAGTTCTCTGTATTTTCCGGTTAAAATGCCTCCTCCGAGTGTTCCATAAGTCATAACTCCCATTTTCTGAGCACAGGCCCACCGGATCAGCTGCTCCCATTTCCGATCTACCATAGAATACTGTGGCTGATATGCTTCTATAGCACAATATTTTTCTGCTTCTTCCATCTGTTCTTTTGTAAAATTCGATACTCCGATATGCAGAATCTTTCCTTGCTTTTTCAATGTATTAATCGCATCCATTGTCTCTTCCATCGGAACATTCGGATCCGGCCAGTGGACCAGATATACATCGATATAATCTGTCTTCAGATTACGGAGTGATTCTTCGCATTCCCGCATGATCTTATCTGCCGACCCGCAGCGTACATATTTTCCATTAATAAATTCATTTCCACACTTGGTAGCCAGGATCACTTCTTTCCTGACGCCAAGTTTGTGCACAACTTCTCCGATATACTGTTCTGCCCTGCCTCCGTTGTAGGCAGGTGCCGTATCAATAAAATTGATTCCACAATCTACTGCTGCCTTGATCGCATCCATCCGGCTTTCGTCGGAATAAGAATCCCATCCGGCACCTCCGATTCCCCATGTACCAAGACACATCCTGGATACACGAAGCTGTGTCTTTCCAAATTCTGTATATTCCATTTTCTTCATCTCCGTTTCACTTTTCGCTCATTTTGTCAATCTATCATTTTTATATTTAGAATAATGATATCAGAAAACTTTTTATGACTCAAGAGCTGAATGCTTTCTTCCAAGCTTGCCCGTTCCCGTCTCCAACGACTGTCAATACCGCAGCGGAATCTCCGACTTTTTCACACGCATTTCCAGATCTCTGCTTCCAAAATAATGTCGCAATCCCTTAACCGCCAGATCACTCGTATTCTTCGTCCCAACGCAAACAGATTTTAAACAGCTTATATCTCCAAGCTTCATTCTTATAAACGGAATAAATACTTCATCTTTTATCCGATATTCCACCGGAATGCTATTTTCCGGCACTTGATGCTCTCTTTTATGTACACAGAGGAACACCATGCGATATTCCTGTTCCTGTGCAAAACATTCCTTTTTGAAGAACATATTATACAACAGGCAGATCACTGAGATATGATCTACAAATAATTTGACATCCTCTTCTTCTGCGCTATCCAGATCATCCCAGCCATGAATGGTTTTATAATCTTCTCCATCCGATAACAGCAGCCGTTCTATGGTATCTTCCAGTAATTCAATCTGTTCATCATGATCATATATCACTTTTCCGTCAAATAACATGCAGTCATTCCCGCAATGTTCCTGAAATGTTTCCTTCAA
>ERZ773178.4274-NODE-4274-length-10930-cov-3.918621_pt1 | contig 10930 bp, 4 predicted proteins | sample MGYA00580533_ERZ773178 | MGnify/ENA primary metagenome ERZ773178 (study PRJEB29015, sample SAMEA2737859) | human gut metagenome | biome: human gut; feature: human-associated habitat; material: faeces | place: China | collected 2012 ...
TTGCTTTTACAAAGCCGGGCGTCAGCTCCTGCCCGGCGCCGTTTTCGAAGAAGACGACGTCCGTGCCGGAGATGCCCTCCGTGCAGCCGATATTCATGAGCAGGCAGTTCGGCTGCAGGCGCTTGACGAGGGCATCGACTTCCTCGAACGGCAGCTCGCGGTAGGACGGGCCGCCCCACGGGGCGTTCCAGCCGTCTATAATAAGATAAGGTATCTCGCCGTAGTTCGTCAGCAGCTCCGTGATCTGCCCGAGCACGAGCTCGCGCTGCGCAGGGGGAAAGGAGCGCCGCCCGATCCCGGCCGTCAGGTCGAGCACGGAGAAGTACAGGCCTGCCTGCAGACCGGCTGCGCGGAAGGCCCGCAGGAATTCCGCGACGATGTCCGTCCGGACCGTGGCCTGCGCGACGCTGTGATTCCCAAATTCGGACGGCCAGAGTGCGAAGCCCTCGTGGTGCTTTGCCGTCAGGACGGCAAAGCGGCAGCCTGCGCTTTTGGCGATCTGCGCCCAGCGATCGCAGTCCGGCGCGCGGGGCGCCCAGTCAGATTCGGGGAAGGGATAACGGCGCGGCTCCCCGCCGTTTTCCAGATCGAATTCCCAGTCGATGATGTCGGGATTTGCATGGAACTGTACGGCGGCACTGTTCCAGTGGATAAACGTGCCAAGCCGGAGGTTGATGAAGTCGCGCTGAAGCGCACAGAGATGGTCCATTCGCGGGCCCGCCTTTCTGATTTTCTATGGGATGATTATACGGGCAAAGCAGGCGTTCGTCAAGCCTCTGCACGGCGCTGCGCGAAGCGCCGCTGCAGAAGATGCATGTCGTGGAAGTAGATGGGGACAAGGAAGCAGTCGGCCAGCAGCCATGCGGCGGGGTTTGCAAGGCAGATGGCGGTGTAGCCGATCCAGCGCACGACGGCAAAGCCGACAAAGCAGCGGGCGATCGTCTCAAACACCCCTGCAAACACGGCCTGCTGCGTGAAGCCGACGCCCTGAATGAGGAATCGGAGCACGTTGACAAGCGTCAGCAGGAAATAGCAGCTGGCGTTCCACACCAGAAACTGCTGCGCCAGCAGACCGATCTGGTCCCGGACGGCGGCGCTCTCCGCAGAGTCGAGGAACAGCAGCGACAGCTTGCCGCCGAAGAGGGCAAGAACGCCGAGGCCGAGGGCGGAATAGGCGAACATCAGCAGCACGCAGGCGCGCACGCCGCGGTGAATGCGGTCGAGCTTCATTGCGCCGTAGTTCTGCCCGCCGTAGACGGCCATGGTCGTGCCTGCGGCGTCGAACGGACAGGTGAAGAGCTGACTGACCTTGTTTGCTGCGGTGACGGCTGCGATGGAGACCGCGCCGAGGCCATTCACGGCCGTCTGCACGACGATGGTGCCGATGGCGGTGACGGAATACTGCAGGCCCATCGGCACGCCGATGGCAAACAGCCGCGTGATATGTGTGCGGCTCGGCCGCAGCTCACCGGGGCGAAAACGCAGAACGGGATAGCGCTTTCCCATGATGGCCAGACACAGCAGGCCGGAGATGGCCTGCGAGATCACGGTCGCCCATGCCGGGCCCTCCACGCCCATGCCGAGCACGGCGACGGCCAGCAGGTCGAGCGCAACGTTCAGCAGGGAGGAGAGAACGAGAAAATAGATCGGGGTCCGGGAGTCTCCGAGCGAACGGATGACGCCGGAGACGAGATTATAAAGGATGATGGCGGGGATGCCGAGGAAAATGACGAAGATGTAGTCGTAGGCATACCGGAAAATATTGTCCGGCGTGTTCATCCAGCGCAGCACGGGCGTGCACAGCAGTGCCGTGGCCACGGTGAGCACCACGGCGAACGCAGCCGAGAGCCAGATGCTGTTTGCCACAAAGCGGCGCAGCTCCGCCTCGTCGCCCTCGCCGAATTTCTGCGCCACGGGGATGACGAAGCCGTTGCAGATGCCGATGCAGAAGCCGAGCACCAGAAAATTGACGGAGCTCGTCGAGCCGACGCCCGCAAGCGCGTCCATGCCGAGAAAACGGCCGACGACGAGCGTGTCTACCATATTATATAGTTGTTGGAACAGCAGGCCACCAAGCAGCGGCAGCAGAAAGCCGATGACCAGCCGCGTGGGGGAGCCGGTCGTCAGGTTCCGGGATGCGGTTTTTGCCATAAGAGTCCCTCCGGAGTCCATAGAAATTTCAATTTCAAAAAACGTCTGCATTGTATTCTCTGACCGAAAAAAATACAATCCGCAACCTTCTGATTTTTTCGCGCAATTCGGGGCCGGAATCCGTCAGAATGTACAAAAACAGGATTTTTTCCAGAAAAATGGACGAATGGGCGGAAAAATCGGGCAAAAAAAGCCCGGCTTTCGGGAAGCCGGACGAAAAAATCAGGGGATATTCCAAAGAAATGCATTGACGCGGAAGAAAAAATGTGGTAAAATCAATACCCAATGCTGTGAAGTGCGGCGCAGGCCAACCTCCACCTCATGGTCAGATTATACCACAGACCGCGCCGCACGGCAAGGGACTAAAATGAAAAAACAGCAACTGACCCACGCGTGTCATTGCTGAGACAGCGCACGAAACGACGACAGAAAGGCGTGATCAAGCAAATGCAAGTCAAGGACGTGAACTATGGCAAGACCGTTCGCAAGAGCTATGCCAAGTATCAGGAGATCCTGCAGATGCCCAACCTGCTGAAGATCCAGAAGGACTCCTACGACTGGTTCCTGCGGGAGGGCCTGCATGAGGTCTTCCGCGATGTGGCCGCCATCAGCGACTACACCGGCAACCTCGAGCTGTCCTTCCTGGACTACTCCCTCGATGAGAAGCCCAAGTACACCATTGAAGAGTGCAAGGAGCGCGACGCCACCTACGCGAAGCCGATCAAGGTCCGCGTGCGCCTGCTCAACAAGCAGTCCGGCGAGATCAAGGATCAGGAGATCTTCATGGGCGATTTCCCGCTCATGACCAACGGCGGCACGTTCGTCATCAACGGTGCAGAGCGCGTCATCGTCTCCCAGATCGTCCGCAGCCCCGGCATGTACTTCGGCGATACCGTGGATAAGGCCGACCAGCACATCTATACCGCAACGGTCATCCCGTACCGCGGCGCATGGCTGGAATATGAGACCGACCTGCAGGACGTGTTCTACGTCCGTATCGATAAGAACCGCAAGCTCCCCATCACCTGCCTCATCCGTGCTCTCGGCGTGGAGACCGACGCGCAGATTTTGGAGCTGTTCGGCGAGGATCCCCGCATCGTCGCCACGCTGGAGCGCGACCCGTGCAAGACCCGCGAGGACAGCCTCCTCGAGATCTACCGCCGTCTGCGTCCGGGCGAGCCGCCCACAGTCGACAACGCCGCAGCCTATCTCGACGCGCTGTTCTTCGATCCGCGCCGCTACGACGTCTCCCGCGTCGGCCGCTACAAGTTCAATAAGAAGATGGACATCTGGACCCGCCTGAGCGGTCAGGAGCTGGCCGAGCCGGTCGCTGACCCGCTGACGGGCGAGATCCTTGCCATGCCGGGCACTGTCCTGACCCGTGCACAGGCGCAGGCCCTGTCGGCCCGCGGCGTGTGCGACGCCGTCATCCGCATCGGCGACAAGGACCACAAGGTTTTCTCGAACTACATGGTCGACATGAAGAACTTCGTGGACTTCGATCCGGAGCAGTACGGCATCCACGAGAAGGTCTGCCGCAAGGTTCTGTTCGAGATGCTCGAGCAGCTCAAGGGTGCGGCTCCCGAGGCCTGGGAGGATGCCATTGAGGAGCGCCGCGATGAGCTCATTCCGAAGCACATCACCAAGGACGACATCCTTGCCTCCATCAACTACCTGTGCTGCATGGTGCAGGGCGCAGGCACCAAGGATGATATCGACCATCTGGGCAACCGCCGCCTGCGCTGCGTGGGCGAGCTGCTGCAAAACCAGTTCCGCATCGGCTTTTCCCGCATGGAGCGGGTCATCCGGGAGCGGATGACCATCCAGGATCTGGACATCGTCACGCCCCAGAGCCTCATCAACATCCGGCCCGTCACCGCAGCCATCAAGGAGTTCTTCGGCTCCAGCCCCCTGAGCCAGTTCATGGACCAGACCAACCCCCTGGCCGAGCTGACCCACAAGCGCCGTCTTTCCGCCCTGGGCCCCGGCGGCCTCAGTCGTGACCGTGCCGGATTTGAGGTCCGCGATGTGCATTACAGCCACTACGGCCGCATGTGCCCCATCGAGACCCCCGAAGGTCCCAACATTGGTCTGATCTCGTACCTTGCCACCTTTGCCCGCATCAATGAGTACGGCTTTGTGGAGGCCCCCTACCGCCCGGTAGATAAGGCCACCGGCAAGGTGCTGGATACCGTCCAGTATATGACCGCCGATGTGGAAGATGAATACATCGTGGCGCAGGCCAATGAGCCGCTGGATGAAAACGGCCATTTTGTCAACGAAAAGGTTTCCGTCCGGTACCGCGACAGCGTCCAGGAGGTCCCCCGCGACAAGGTGGACTACATGGATGTTTCCCCCAAGATGGTGGTTTCCGTTGCCACCGCTATGATCCCCTTCCTAGAGAACGACGATGCCAACCGTGCCCTGATGGGCGCCAACATGCAGCGTCAGGCCGTCCCGCTCATCAAGACCGAGTCCCCCTATGTCGGCACCGGTATGGAGTACAAGGCGGCCCACGACTGCGGCGTAGTAGTGGTTGCCAAGGAAGACGGCCATGTAAGCTATGTCGATGCTGATCGCATCATTGTGACCGATGCGGAAGGCGTGGAGCATGAATATGAGCTGGTAAAGATGCTGCGTTCCAACCAGGGCACCTGCATCAACCAGCGGCCCATTGTGGTAAAGGGCGAGGAAGTGAAGAAGGGCGATGTGCTGGCCGACGGCCCCGCCACCGCCAACGGCGAGGTTTCGCTGGGCAGGAATATGCTCATCGGCTTTATGACCTGGGAGGGCTACAACTACGAGGACGCCGTTCTCATCAACGAAAAGCTGGTACGGGACGACCTGTTCACCTCCATCCACATCGAGGAATATGAGACCGAAGCCCGTGATACCAAGCTGGGCCCGGAGGAGATCACCCGTGAGATCCCCAATGTCGGTGATGATATGCTGGGCGCTCTGGATGAGCGAGGCATCATCCATGTCGGCGCCGAGGTACACTCCGGCGATATCCTTGTCGGTAAGGTGACCCCCAAGGGCGAGACCGAGCTGAACGCCGAGGAACGCCTGCTGCGCGCCATCTTTGGCGAGAAGGCGAGAGAGGTGCGCGATACCTCCCTGAAGGTGCCGCACGGCGAGTACGGCATCGTGGTGGACATCAAGGTGTTCACCCCAGAAAACAGCGACGAGCTTTCCCCCGGCGTCAATGAGGTGGTAAGAGTTTACATCGCCCAGAAGAGAAAGATCTCCGTCGGCGATAAGATGGCCGGCCGCCACGGCAATAAGGGCGTAGTTTCCCGCATTCTGCCGCCGGAGGATATGCCCTTCCTGGAGGACGGCACCCCGCTGGATATCGTGCTGAACCCCCTGGGCGTTCCTTCCCGTATGAACATCGGCCAGGTGCTGGAGGTGCACCTGGGCATGGCCGCCAGCCGCCTGGGTTGGCATGTGATGACCCCAGTCTTCGACGGCGCCCACGAAGAGGATATCCGGGAGTGCTTCCGGATGGCCGGGCTGCCTGAGGACGGCAAGAGCGTCGTCTATGATGGCCGTACCGGTGAGAAATTTGATAACCGTGTTACCGTCGGCTATATGTACTACCTCAAGCTGCATCACCTGGTTGATGATAAGATCCATGCCCGTTCCGTTGGCCCGTACAGCCTGGTCACCCAGCAGCCCCTGGGTGGTAAGGCGCAGTTCGGCGGCCAGCGCTTTGGTGAGATGGAGGTTTGGGCGCTGGAGGCTTACGGCGCTGCCTACACCCTGCAGGAGATCCTAACCGTGAAATCCGATGATGTGGTGGGCCGTGTGAAGGCGTTTGAGTCCATTGTGAAGGGCCAGAACATTCCGGCGCCCGGCATCCCCGAGGCGTTCCGCGTAATGGTGAAGGAGCTGCAGTCCCTGGGCCTGGATGTCAAGATCCTGGATAAGGACAATGAGGAGATCGACATCAAGCAGACCTACGATGAGGACGAGAACATGCCCATGGCCAGCGACTACTACGATGAAAGCGATGTAGCCGTGGATTCCGAGATCGAGGACAACTACACCATGGAAAACCCCGATGAGGACAGCGATTCCTATGACGATGCCGACTTTGACGGCAGCGAAGATGAGGACGACGACGGATTTGATTTTTAATGATGGAGGGGAAGAACTTTGGATAATAAATCTTTTGAATCGATCAAGATCGGGCTGGCTTCCCCCGATGCCATTCGCTCCTGGAGCTACGGCGAAGTAAAAAAGCCTGAGACCATCAACTACCGCACCCTAAAGCCGGAGCGCGACGGCCTGTTCTGCGAGCGCATCTTTGGACCCACTAAGGACTGGGAATGCTACTGCGGCAAGTATAAGCGTATCCGCTTTAAGGGCAAGATCTGCGAGCGCTGCGGCGTGGAAGTGACCCGCGCCAAGGTGCGCCGCGAACGGATGGGCCACATTGAGCTGGCTGCGCCCGTTTCCCACATCTGGTACTTTAAGGGCACCAGCAGCCGCATGGGCCTGCTGCTGAACCTGAGCCCCCGTGTGCTGGAAAAGGTGCTGTATTTCGCATCCTATATCGTCATCGATCCCGGCAACACCAAGCTGAAGAAGTACGCCTTGCTGAGTGAGCGGGAGTATAACGAGTACCGGGAAGCCTATGAGGATGAATTTGATGCCGGTATGGGTGCCGAGGCGGTAAAGAAGCTGCTGCAGCAGCTGGATATTGAGGCGCTTTCGGTTGAGATTAAGGAAGAGCTGGAAAAGGCCACCGGCCAGAAGAAGGCGAAGCTGCTGAAGCGCCTGGATGTGGTGGAAGCCTTCCGCCAGAGCGGCAACAAGCCGGAGTGGATGATCCTGGATGTGCTGCCTGTTATTCCGCCCGATATCCGCCCCATGGTACAGCTGGATGGCGGCCGCTTTGCCACCAGCGACCTCAATGACTTGTATCGCCGGGTCATCAACCGCAACAACCGCTTGAAGAAGCTGCTGGAGCTGGACGCCCCCGATATCATCGTCCGCAACGAGAAGCGGATGCTGCAGGAAGCGGTGGACGCCCTCATCGATAACGGCCGCCGCGGCCGCCCGGTGACCGGCCCCAACAACCGCGCGCTGAAATCCCTGAGCGATATGCTGAAGGGTAAGCAGGGACGCTTCCGCCAGAACCTGCTGGGTAAGCGTGTAGACTACTCCGGCCGTTCCGTTATCGTGGTGGGCCCCGAGCTGAAGATGTACCAGTGCGGCCTGCCCAAGGAGATGGCGCTGGAGCTCTTTAAGCCCTTTGTAATGAAGCGTCTGGTAGATTTGAAGGTCGCTGAGAATATCCGCAAGGCCCGCAAAATGGTGGACCGTGGTTCCCCCAAGGAGGTTTGGGACGCGCTGGAGGTGGTCATCAAGGGCCACCCCGTGCTGATGAACCGAGCGCCTACCCTGCACCGTCTGGGTATCCAGGCATTCGAGCCCATTCTGGTGGAGGGCCGCGCCCTGAAGCTGCATCCGCTGGTTTGTACCGCATTCAATGCCGACTTCGACGGCGACCAGATGGCGGTCCATGTGCCGCTTTCCGCCGAGGCGCAGGCCGAGGCCCGCTTCCTGATGCTGGCGGCCAATAACCTGCTGAAGCTCTCTGACGGCCGGCCCGTGGCTGTGCCTTCTCAGGACATGGTGCTGGGTTCCTATTACCTGACCACCATCATCGATAAGGTGTACGCCACCGATGAGATCCGCAACCCCGGCGTGTTTACCTCCATTGCCGATTGGGAGAAGGCCTACGAGGCCAACCCACACGATGTGAAGATCTACCGCAGCCCCGATGAGGCGCTGATGGCCTATCAGACCGGGGTGCTGGATCTGCACGAGCCGATTCTGGTGCGTACCACCAAGACGCTGAACGGCAAGACCTATACCGGCAGCATCTATACCACCATCGGTATCAATATCTTCAATAATCCCATCCCGCAGGATCTGGGCTTTGTGGACCGCAGCATCCCCGGCAATGAGCTGATCCCTGAGGTCGGCTTCCAGGTGGGTAAGAAGCAGCTCTCCAAGATCATTGACAAGAGCATAAAGAAGCATGGCACCACCGATACCAGCGAGGTATTGGACGCCATCAAGAGCCAGGGCTATAAGTATTCCACCCGGGCGGCCCTTACCGTTGCCGTCTGCGATGCCACCATTCCCCCCAACAAGAAGGAGGTGCTGGCCGCTGCCGAAGAAAAGGTAGCCAAGGTCCGCAAGAAGTACGACCGCGGTTATATTTCCGAGGACGACCGTTACCAGCAGACCATTGCCATCTGGCGTGACGCCACCAACGAGGTAAAGGCCTCGCTGAAGGAGAACTTCGGTAAGCTGAACCCCATCTACATGATGGCCGACTCCGGCGCCCGTGGTTCGATGGACCAGATCAACCAGCTGGCCGGTATGCGCGGCAACATCGCCAATACCTCCGGTCAGACCATCGAGATCCCGATTCGTGCCAACTACCGTGAAGGCCTGAACATCTTGGAGTACTTCCAGTCCAGCCGCGGCGCCCGTAAGGGTCTGGCCGATACCGCTCTGCGTACCGCGGACTCCGGTTATCTGACCCGCCGTCTGGTCGATGTCTCTCAGGAGGTCATCATCCGCGAGGAGGACTGCCACGCGACCGAGGGCATCTGGGTCCGCGAGATCAGCGAGGGCAACTCCGTTGTCGAGAGCTTCAAGGAGCGTCTGAACGGCCGCTACGCGCTGCATGATGTGATGGACCCCACCACCGGCGAGCTGCTCGTCAGCAAGGATAAGATGATGGATATGTTTGACGCCGAGAAGGTCGTCAACGCCGGCATCACCGAGCTGGAGATCCGCTCTGTCATGACCTGCCGCGCCCATGTGGGCGTCTGCGCACGCTGCTACGGCTCCAACATGTCCAACGGCCAGTGCGTCAAGGTCGGTGAGTCTGTCGGCATCATCGCCGCTGAGTCCATCGGCGAGCCCGGCACCCAGCTGACCATGCGTACCTTCCATACCGGCGGTATCGCATCGGCCGAAGATATCACACAGGGTCTTCCCCGTGTTGAGGAGCTGTTTGAGAGCCGCCGCCCGAAGGCAATGGCCATCATGTCCGAGATCGCCGGTACCGTCCACATTGACGATACCAAAAAGACCCGCCATGCCGAGATCAACGGTGTGGACGAGAACGGCGCACCCATCACCAAGAGCTACCTGATCCCCTTCGGTCAGCGTCTCAAGGTCATGGAGGGCGATGAGGTCGCCAAGGGCGCACTGCTGACCGAGGGCCATGCCTACCCGCAGGATATTCTGGCGATTCAGGGCGCTATCGCCACCCAGAACTACCTGATCAGCGAGGTTCAGAAGGTCTACCGTCTGCAGGGCGTTGACATCAACGATAAGCATATCGAGGTCATCGTCCGCCAGATGATGCGCAAGGTCCGTATCGAGGATTCCGGCTCCAGCGACTTTATCATGGGCAGCATCGTGAACCGCCGCGATGTCATGATCAAGAACGAGGAGATTCAGGCCCGTATTGATGCCGGTGAGACCGATCTGAAGCTGGTTCAGGCCAGCCAGGTCCTGCTTGGCATCACCAAGTCCAGTCTGGCTACCGACTCCTTCCTGTCCGCTGCGTCCTTCCAGGAGACCACCCGTGTCCTGACCGAGGCCGCCATCAAGGGCAAGGTTGACCCGCTCAGCGGCCTGAAGGAAAACGTCATCATTGGTAAGCTGATCCCAGCCGGCACCGGCATCATCGAGTACATCGAGCCGGAGCAGGAGGAGCAGCCGACCGAGGAGACAACCACCGCGCACAGCGACGCGATTGTGGAAGCTCCGCAGGAGGACGACGCAGAGCCTGCAGCCGTTTAATCAATCGAATAAAAAAGCCGAAAGGCCCGTCACAGATTGTTCTGTGACGGGCCTTTTTGATGTCACCTTTGTGGATAATAGATAGAAAAGAGGGTGAAAGATTAGACAAATATCGGATTGATAAAGCCCGATCTTTTTGCTACGATAATAGTAAGAAAAGGAGGGGTAAAATATGCGTAGAAAAATGGCAACGATTATTCTGTCGGGGGTAATGGCCCTGCTGCTGGCGAGCTGCGGCGGGAGCCTGACGATTAACCGTTTGGAGCTGAGCGGAGAAGAAGCGGAAAGGTATGCGATAGAGGGCAGGGAGGATATCCCAGCCCCTTCGGAGCAGCGCTACTACAGCTGCGAGACCGAGAACCCGCAGTCCTACCAATTCTACTTCTGGCGGATGGAGGATGGCGAGTGGCTGAGGTCGAAGATGGGCGACGGCGCCATGCAGGAGGGGGAGAATATCCTCACCGTCTATATGAAGGGTGATCAGGATGGCTTTGGCGCAGGAGTTAATGTTACAGGAAACGGAGGGCAGAATACCCACTGGGATACCGGTATCGAACCGATGGAGGTCACCTATCTGGAGGAGCGAGCAACCATCTCTGCAAGCGACCGTCTGGTGCTGGCGGTCGGCGGGGAGAACGCTACGGACTTGACCCCGGAAGTATTGCAGGGAAACTTTGACCTGGATGACCTGAAAGAACGCGGCAGCGGCGTCTATGTTTTGACCGTAGAGTTTTAAGGAAAGAGAAGGAAGGAGGAAACGTCGTGAAGAAAAGGTTAGCGATCGTGTTGATGGCGGCAATGTTGGCAGTGGTGAGCTCGCAGGCGGTCTTTGCCGATGGAGGGAAAGAGAGCGTACCAAGGCCGAAGGTTGAGGCTGGGGAGTCGGCTGTCCCGGAGGATGAGCCAAGGATTCTTACACCGGACAGGGAGTCGCTTGAGG
>ERZ773178.4275-NODE-4275-length-10927-cov-6.677612_pt1 | contig 10927 bp, 12 predicted proteins | sample MGYA00580533_ERZ773178 | MGnify/ENA primary metagenome ERZ773178 (study PRJEB29015, sample SAMEA2737859) | human gut metagenome | biome: human gut; feature: human-associated habitat; material: faeces | place: China | collected 2012 ...
GGCGGACCGTCAGGCGCTGGTGCGCTGCTGGGACCGCTGCCGTCAGGGCCTGCCCCTGCCCGGGGCCGATGCCGCCGGAGAACTGGACGGCGGCCACTTTTTTGCCTGGTCCGCCGGGACGGGACGCTTGTCCTGAGCCCGCGGGCCCGTTATCCTGCAAGGGGAGGAGAGAACATCATGGAAAAGATCGTCAGCCGCGTGGAACTGAGCGAGGATCCGGCCCTGCCCGGCGAGATCCTCAACAAGGCGGAATCGCTGTTCGTGGCTTTTCAGACCGGGGATTTCCCCTATGTGCTGCCCTTCAACCATGTCTGGCTGGACGGGCGCATCTACATCCATTGCGCCCTGGAAGGACGCAAGATCGACGTGCTGCGCCGGGATGGCCGGGTGGGCTTTTCCACGGCGGTGGACGTGTGCATCATCCGCGAAAAATCCACCACCCACTTCCGCAGCCTTTGCGGTACCGGCCGGGTGAGCGAAGTGACCGATACGGAAGAGAAGCGCCGTGCCCTGGACGCCATCAGCCTGCGCTTTGACGCGCGCTGCCCGCGCCCCACGCCCGATGCCGCCCTGGCCCGCGTGAATATCCTGCGCATCGATGTGGAGAGCCTGACCTGCCGCCACAAGAACGGGCCGCGCCGCAAGGACAAGGAATAGGAAGAAAGTTTGTGCCTTTTGGCACAAATTGGAGAAAAGGCCTTGTCTTGTGCGGGGAAAGTCCTTACATTGAGGTTGTAAGGGAAAAAAAGGCTGCGCCGGCTCTGGAGCCGACGAGAAAAGGGCCATCCCCCCTTTCCTGATGGAACCGGATTTTCAACATTTTACTTCTGTCCGTTTGGGCGGTAATGGAGCGTACCATGAAGGAAATCAAGAAGATTCTTTGCGCGGTTGACCTTTCCGAACACAGCGCGGCCGTGGCAGAGTACGCCACCATGCTGGCCAAGGGCTTGGGGGCCAGCATCATCGTCGTCTACACGGCTCCCTCGCTGAGCCAGTATGTGGGCTTCCATGTGCCGCCCAACACCATCGAAAACTTCGTGGGCGAGATCGTCTCCGGCGCTGAAAAGTCCATGGACGCTTTCGTGGCCGAAAACTTCCCCGGCGTGGAAGCCAAGGGCCAGGTGCTCATCGGCTACGCCGCTGAAGAGATCCTGACCCGTGCCAATGACGAAGGCGCCGACCTCATCGTCATGGGCACCCACGGTCGCAAGGGCATCGACCGTATCCTCTTCGGCTCCGTGGCCGAAAAGGTCGTCAAGAACGCGTCCATGCCTGTGCTGACCGTTCGCCCCAACAGGTAAGTCCCGGCCGGACCGGGAACTGACAACGGTTTCTCGGGCCGCCGCACTTGCGGCGGCCCTTTTTTCTTTGCATCTGGAGTCTGTATGTACACCTGCGCCGTGCGCCCGGAAATAGCCGCCCTGAGCGCCTATGTTCCCGGCATGTCCATTGCCGAAATTCAGGAGAAATACGGCCTGTCCAAGGTCGTCAAAATGGCCAGCAACGAGAACCCCCTGGGCGTCTCGCCCCTGGTGAAGGAGGCCCTGGGCCTGCACGCCGGGACAGCCTTCCGCTATCCCCAGGGCGGCAACCCCCGCCTGGTGGCGGCCCTGGCCCGCACGCACGGCGTCAGCCCCGATCAGGTGGTGGTGGGCAACGGCTCGGACGAGATCATCGACATGCTGATCCGTATGCTCCTGGTGCCGGGCAAGCATTCCGTGGTCTGCTTCGAGCCCTGCTTCAGCATCTATCCCATCCAGGCGCAGGTCTGCGGCGTGGAAGTGCGCCGCCACCCCCTCAACCCGGATTTCAGCTTCGATCTCGACGCGCTCTTCGCCTTGGTGGACGATGACACCCGTCTGGTCTTCGTGACCACGCCGGACAATCCCTCCGGCTACTGCCCGCCGCTGGCCGACGTGCGCCGCCTGGCGCAGCGCCTTGGCGAGCGCTTCCCCCACTGCCTGCTGGTGGTGGACGAGGCCTACATGGACTTTGCGGGCGACAGCCCCGAGGACGAGGCCTGCTTCTCCCTGCTGGCCTCCGGTGACATCCCGGACAACGTGGCCATCATGCGCACCTTCTCCAAAAGCTACGGTCTGGCCGGGCTGCGCCTGGGCTACGGCATCCTGCCGGCCGAGCTGGCCCAGTATTACTGGCGGGCCCGCCTGCCGTTCTCGGTCAACATCCTGGCCGAAGAAGCCGGTATCGCCGTGCTGCAGGACAGCACCTTCCGGGCCGCCACGCTGGAATGCGTGCGCGCCGGTCGCCGTCGCCTGACCGAAGGCCTGCGCGCCCTGGGCTGCACGGTGTGGCCCAGCGCCGCCAACTTCATCATGATGCAGCTGCCCGAAGGCTGCGGTACGGCGGCGGCCTGCTTTGAGGCCCTGCTGCAGCGCGGCATCATCATCCGGCCGCTCAAAAGCTACAGCCTGCCCGATCACCTGCGCGTGAGCGTGGGCAGCGACGAAGAGAACACGGCCTTCCTTGAGGCCATGAAACAGTGGATGCAGGAGGTGCGGGGATGAAGACGACCCTGCCTGTGGTGACCCTGGACGGCCCCGCCGGTGTGGGCAAGACCACGCTGGCCCAGCAGCTGGCCGAAAGCCTGCATGTGGCTTATCTGGATACCGGCGCCATGTTCCGTTGCCTGGCCCTCAAGCTGGGGCCCGGTGCGGAGACCCTGCCCGAAGAGGAATTGCGCGAGAAGTGCCGCCAGTGGACCTTCAGCCTGTCCGGCAAGGGACGGGCCTCCACGGTGTGCTGCAACGGCGTGCCCATCCGCGGCGAAGTGCGCACCGAGCAGGTGGGCATGCTGGCCGCCCGCATCGCCACGGTGCCCGTGGTGCGCGAGGTGCTGCGCGAGGCCCAGCGGGCCATGGGCGAAGCCACGCCGCTGGTGGTGGAAGGCCGTGACATGGGTACGGTGGTCTTTCCTGACGCCCGCTTCAAATTCTTCCTGGATGCATCGCCCGAAGTGCGCGCCCTGCGCCGTCTGCGCGACCTGGCCGCCCGCGGGGTGGAAGCCGATCTGGTGACGCTGACCGAGCAGATCCGCCAGCGTGACTCCCTGGACCGCAACCGGGCCGTGGCGCCTCTGCGCCCCGCTGCCGATGCCGTCATCGTGGATACCTCGGAACTGGACATCGCCGGTGTGCTGGGCGTGCTGGTGCATCGCATCAGCGTGCATGAAGGCAGCGTGACCCTGTTGCCGTAGCCGGGGACGGCAAACATCATATGGCAAGATGACGGGCCGGAAGGGATTTCCCTTCCGGCCCGTTTGCGTTTTTGGTGTGACCGGAGAGAACGCGGGAGGCGGAAGAGGACATCTTCCCGGATGGGGATCGCTCAGGCCGGGGTGCAAGAGGGGGCCGCACGGCAGGGACCGGGGGAGGCTGGGCAGACTCCGATCTTTCTTATCGCCGTCGGAGCATCTGGTGAGGCGGTGTGCCGGGAAAGGCCCCCTGCGCGGCTCCGCGGCCTGCGGAAGACGTGTGTTGTGGCAGGGGGGAAACGGAAAAGGGGACCTCTCTGCCGGAGCAGGAAGTCCCCCAAAAATCAGCCTGTGGCGGATGGCGTCTAGGCGTGGTGGCGGCGCTGCAGGTGGTCGCGCAGGATGATGGCCAGCAGGTTCATGCCCAGCACCAGCAGGATGAGGACCAGGCCCGTGCCGTACTGGAGCGGGCGGGTCTTCTCGATGTCCGTGCCGGCGGTGGCCAGCACGTACATGTGATAGGGCAGGGCCATGACCGAGCTGAAGATGGAGTCCGGGTTCTTGGGCGTATAGAAGACGGCGGCGGTGAACATGATGGCGGCCGTTTCACCGGCGGCGCGGGCCACGCCCAGGATGGCGCCGGTGAGCATGCCCGGCATGGCGCAGGGCAGGACCACGCGGGTGATGGTCTGGGCCTTGCCGGCACCCAGGGCCAGGGAGGCCTGGCGGTAGGTGTCGGGTACGGAGCGCAGGCTCTCCTCGGCGGTGCTGATGATCACGGGCAGGGTCAGCACGGCCAGGGTCAGGATGCCGGACAGGATGCTGACGCCCATGCCGCAGAAGGTCACGAAGAACGAAAGCCCGAACAGGCCGAAGACCACGGAAGGCACCCCGGCCAGGTTGTTGACCCCCAGGCGCACCATGCGGGCGAAGGGGGTGTTGCCCGCGTATTCATGCAGGTAGACGGCCGTGGCCACCCCCAGGGGGAAGGCCAGCAGCAGGGAGCCCAGGGCCAGGATGGCCGTGCCCACGATGCAGGGCAGGATGCCGCCGGCGGTCATCATCTCGCGGGGCGGCGTGGAGAGGAATTCCCAGCTGAGGGCGGGCAGGCCCTGCACCAGCAGGAAAAGGCAGATGGCCACCAGCAGGATGACGTTGAAGGCGGCCACCAGCCGCAGGGTGCCGAGCATGGCGCCCTGGACGAAAAGACGGCGGCGCGGATCGGGTGTCGCAAGAGGCATGGAAGGGCTCCTTAAAGGCTGGCCGAGCCCACCTGGCGGTGTTTTTCGGCAATGCGGGAAGCGATCATGTTGAATGCCAGCGTCATCAGGAACAGGACGATACCTGTGGCGAACAGGGCGTAGTAATGGTCGCTGCGGAAGGGGGCTTCAGCCATTTCGGCGGCGATGGAGGCGGGCATGGGCCGCACGGGGTCCAGCAGGGACTGGGGCAGCATGGCCGCGCCGCCGGCCGCCATGAGCACCACCATGGTCTCGCCCATGGCGCGGGACATGCCCAGCATGATGGCCGTGCCGATGCCGGACAGGGCCGCGGGCACCACCACGCGCACGATGGTCTCCCAGCGGGTGGCGCCCAGCGCCAGGGAGGCCTCACGCAGGGAGCGGGGCACGGCGCGCAGGGCGTCCTCGGAGACGGAGCAGATGGTGGGCAGGCTCATGATGGCCAGCACCAGCGAGGCATTGAGCAGGTTGAGGCCCGTGGCGGCGCCCAGCACGTCCTGGAGGATGGGCGCCAGCACCACCATGCCCAGAAAGCCCAGCACCACCGAAGGCAGGGCCGCCAGCAGTTCCACGAAGGGCTTGATGACGCGGCGGGCGAAGGGCGGGGCGATCTCGGCCAGGTACACGGCCGTCATGACGCCCAGAGGCACGGCCAGCAGCGAGGAGAGCATGGTGACGGCCACGGAACCCACCAGCAACGGGAAAATGCCGAACAGGCCGGGATCTTCCGTGGGGTACCAGAGGTCGCCCAGCAAAAAGTCCAGCGGGCTCACATGCCGGAACAGGGGCAGGCCTTCGGTGAACAGGAAGATGACGATACCTGCCAGTGCCAGCAGGGACGAGGCCGCGATGGCGGTGAGGCAGATGCGGATGGCCCGCTCGTGGGAAGAGCTGAACATGGTTTTCTCCGAAGGTTTCCTTGCGGGACGCGCCCGCTGGAGGAAGCGGGAAAAAAGCGGAAAAACGGGGGAAAGGGGGACGCGGTCCGGTATGATCCCTCAGACCGGCACGGGCCCTTTCCCCTTGCGGGGGACCGGGCAGAGGCCCCCGGAAGGAGAGGGGGAGCATCTGCCCGGCGCTGCGGGCTTAATGCTGCAGGGGAACGTAACCCACGGCCAGGACGTCCTTCTGGCCCTTGTCGGCGGCCAGCAGGTAATCCACCAGCTTCTTCACGCCGCCCTTGGGATCCCCGTTGGTGAAGATGTAGAGTTCGCGGGCGATGGGCCATTCGCCGTCCAGAGCGGTCTTGGCGCTGGCGGCCACCTTGCTCACGGTCAGGCTCTTGACGCTCTTGTCAAGATAGCCCAGGCCGATGTAGCCGATGGCGTTCTTGTTCTTGGCCACGGCCTGCACCACGGTGCCGTTGGAGGCCTGCATCAGGGCGGCGGGGGTCACGCGTTCCTTCTTCATGACCAGTTCCTGCCAGGATTCGAAGGTACCGGAAGAGGTGTCGCGGGAGATGACCACGATGGGGCCGTCCTGGCCGCCCAGTTCCTTCCAGTTGCGCACCTTGCCGGAATAGATGGCGGCCAGCTGATCCAGGCTCAGGTCCTTGACGGGGTTCTCGGGGTTGACCACGGGCACGATGGCGTCCACGGCCACGGCGATGCGCACGGGCTTCACGCCCTTCTTTTCGGCGGCGGCGCGTTCCTTGTCCTTGATGTCGCGGGAGCTCATGGCCACGTCGCACTGCTTTTCGCCCAGGGCCTTGATGCCGTTGCCGGAACCGCCGCCGGAGATCACCAGCTTGATGTCGGGGTTGGCAGCCATGAAGGACTCGGCGGCCTTCTGCATGACGGGCAGCACCGTGGTGGAGCCGTTGACGACGATATCCTGGGCGTGGGCGGCCACGCTCAGACCCAGGGCGGCACAAGTAAGGACCAGAGTTTTGGCAAGATTCATGATAATGCTCCTTCAAAAGGAAAAAAGTCTTTGCTTCGGCTCGATCCCGAAGCACCTCCCTTTTCCTCAGGCTTTGTTACAGAAATGTGACGCCTCGGCGAAGATGCGGAGACACTTTGGAATCCGGGCTTTTTGCCGCCCTGTCACACAATTGTAACCTTTCGGGCGCATTGCTGGCGCATGGGAAAGGCACTACTTCTCCAAGGCAAAGGAAAGTTCCATGCAACGCATACTTGTTATTGAAGACGAAAACGATATCCGCCAGCTGCTGCGCTTCAATCTTGAGCGCGAAGGCTTTGCGGTACTGGAAGCGGCCGACGGGCTGGGGGGCCTGCACATGGCGACCTCCGAGCTGCCAGATCTGGTGGTGCTGGATCTCATGCTGCCCGGCATGGACGGCTGCGATGTCTGCCGCAGGCTCAAGGCCCAGCCGGTCACGGCGGCCATCCCCGTGCTCATGCTCACGGCCCGCGGCGAGGAAGTGGACCGTATCGTGGGCCTGACCCTGGGGGCCGATGATTATGTGGTCAAACCCTTCAGCGTCCGGGAACTGGTGCTGCGCATCCGGGCCATCCTGCGCCGCGGCAACCGCCCCGGCATGGGCACGGCCCTGTGCCGCGGGGCCCTGCTGCTGGATGTGGAGGCCCACCGCGTGACCCTGGACGGGCAGGAAGTGGCCCTGACGGCCACGGAGTTCCGTCTGCTGGAAGACCTCATGCGGCATGCGGGCGCCGTGCGCACCCGCGAACAGCTGCTCAACGCGGTCTGGGGATATTCGTTCGAAGGCTATGCCCGTACGGTGGACACGCATGTCCGGCGTCTGCGGGCCAAACTGGGTGAAGAAGCCGCCGCGCTTGAGACCGTGCGCGGCGTCGGTTACCGTTTGAGAGGCTGAGATGACGGGGATGTTCCGTTCTTTTAGGGCCCGGATCTTCTGGGCCATCCTGCTGGTGGCCGCGGTGGCCGCGGGGCTTTCTCTGTGGCTGACGCGCGAATGGCTGGAAGAGCGCCAGCTCGATGAAGCTCGTACCGGTCTGCTGCGCGAGGCGCGCGTGGCGGGCGAACTGATGCTGCGCGGCGAAAACGATTTGGAGGTCCTGGCCCGGGTGCTCGACCTGCCCGACCTGCGGCTTTCACTGCTGGATGCCGACGGCAACGTGCTGGCGGAGACCGGCGGCGTTTCGCCCGAAGGCATGGACAACCACGGCGACCGGCCCGAAGTGGTGCAGGCCCGCAGCGAAGGGCAGGGCTACTCCCTGCGCGCCAGCGGCACCCTGCACAAGAATTTTGCCTACGCGGCCCGCAACCTGCCTGACGGGCGCATCCTGCGTCTGGCCCTGCCGCTGGACAGCGTGAACCTGCTCATCCAGAAGCGCCTGCACGTCTTCGCGCCCATGATCCTGCTGGCCGTGGTGCTGGCCGTGGTGCTGGCCGCCTTCATCTCCGGCGCCATGCGGCGGTCCCTGGGCCAGATGGTGGACGTGGTCTCGGCCATTTCCCGCGGCCGACTGCAACGCCGCCTGCGCCGTCTGCCGGGCACGGAGTTCGCCCCCCTGGCCGAAGCCGTGAACCGCATGGCCGACAGCATCGGCGAGCAGGTGCGCATCGCCTCGGACAAGACCGCCCAGCTGGAGAGCGTGCTCAACACCATGAGCGACGGCGTGCTGGTGCTGGGGCCGCAGGGCCGCATCCGCCGCTGCAACGGCGCCTTTGCCCGCCTCTTCCCCCAGGTGACCGACATGGCGGGCAGCCCGGTCATCGAGGTGATCCCCTCGCCCGAGCTGCAGGATGCCGTGGATGCCATGCTGCGCTCCGCCCAGGTGGCCCGCTCGTCCTCCGGCAACGGGGACGAGGATCTGGATGTGCCCCGTTCCCTGCGCCAGGTGCAGCTGCATCTGGGCGGCCGGGTCTTCTCGGTGCTCATCTCCCTGCCCGTACTGGCCGATGCCCGTCTGGGGGCGGTGCTGGTCTTCCGCGACATCAGCGACCTGATGCAGCTGGAGCGCATCCGCAGCGATTTCGTGGCCAATGTCTCCCATGAGCTGCGCACGCCGCTGACCGCCATCCAGGGCTATGCCGAGACCCTGCTCAGCATGGATTCCTCGGAACAGACGCAGCACTTTGCGGCCATCATCTACCGGCACAGCTGTTCCCTGGCCCGCATGCTGGAGGATCTGCTGGTGCTGGCCCGTCTGGAAGGGCAGGGAGGCGCCCTGGAGCTCTGCCCCACGGAATGTGCCGCCACCCTCGATGAGGCGGGCAGCCTGTGCCAGACCCGCCTGCAGGAACGCAAGCTGCGTCTGGAAGGCCATCTGGAAAAACTGCCCCCCGTACTGGCCGACGACCGCCTGCTGACGCTGGTGTTCCGCAACCTGTTGGAGAACGCCTGCCGCTATGCCGAAGAAGAGACGGCCATCCGCGTCACGGGCCGGGTGGAAGGCGACGACGTGGTCATCCGCGTAGTGGACGACGGCGTGCTCATCCCGGCGGACGATTTGCCGCGCATCTTCGAGCGCTTCTATCAGGTGGAGCGCCATCGCGGGCAGAATTCCACGGGCCTGGGCCTGGCCATTTGCAAACATGTGATTGAACGGCACGGCGGCCGCATCTGGGCGGAAAGCCCGGCGGAAGACGGCAGTACGGCCATCATCTTTACCTTGAGGCGCGCGGACGCCCCCCGGACGCCCGTGCAGGAGTAGTTATGGCAACAGCACTTTCGGCGCAGAAGATCAACGTCTATTACGGCGCTTCCCACGCCCTGCAGGATGTCAGCCTGGATTTCGAGGCCGGCGGCGTCACGGCTCTCATCGGTCCTTCCGGCTGCGGCAAGTCCACCTTCCTGCGCTGTCTCAACCGCATGAACGACCTGATCCCCGGCTGCCGGGTGGAAGGCCGCATCATGCTGGACGGCGAGGACGTCAACCAGCCCCGCACCAACGTGGTGCGCCTGCGGCAGAAGGTGGGCATGGTCTTCCAGAAGCCCAACCCCTTCCCCAAGAGCATCTTCGAGAACGTGGCCTACGGCCTGCGCGTCAACGGCGTCAAGGACGAGAACCTCATCACCGAGAAGGTGGAGCTGGCCCTGCGCCGCGCCGCCCTCTGGAACGAAGTGGAAGACCGCCTTTCTTCCTCGGCCCTGGGCCTTTCCGGCGGCCAGCAGCAACGCCTGTGCATCGCCCGTGCCCTGGCCGTGGAACCGCAGGTGCTGCTCATGGACGAGCCCGCCAGCGCCCTGGACCCCATCGCCACCCGCAAGGTGGAAGAGAGCATCGTGGAGCTCAAGGAAGGCCTGACCATCATCATCGTGACCCACAGCATGCAGCAGGCGGCCCGCATCTCCGACCAGACGGCCTTCTTCTACATGGGCCGTCTGGTGGAAAGCGACAGCACGGACGTCATCTTCACCCGTCCGTCCCAGAAAGAGACGGAAGACTACATCACAGGCAGGTTCGGTTAATGGTTCTTCAGGATTACACGCCCCAGCACATGCTGGCCACGCTGCGCACGCGCCTGCTGGTCATGTATGCGCAAGTGGACATCGCTTTGGAAGAGGCTGCGCGTTCCTATGAAAAAGGCGAGGCCGTGCGCGCCATCGCCGTCTGTGACGGTGATACGGCCATCGACGCCCTGGAAAACGAGATCGACGAGCTGTGCCTGCGCCTCATGGCCCGCATCAAGCCCGTGGCCGGTGATCTGCGCTTCGTGGTGGCCGCCCTGCGCATGGTGGTGGATCTGGAGCGCATCGGTGACGAGGCCGTAACCGTGGCCGAGCAGACCGTGCTCATGGAAGACGTGCCCGGGCGGCGCATCCTGGCGGACGAGGTCTGCGGCATGATGCAGCGCGCCCGCGAGGCCTTCATGCGCGCCATGGACTGCTTCCGCGAAGGCAACGGCCAGGAAGCCCTGGCCCTGCGCAACTGCGAGGACGAGGCCCTGCAGAACGAGATGCGCATCGTGCAGCGCCTGCTGGAGCTGCTGCGTCAGGAGGACGGCAAGCGTCCCGATCCCCAGCTGGTCATGCATACCCTGCTGGTGGTGCGAGCCCTGACCCGCATCTGGCGGCGTTCTGTCAATCTGGCCGAACAGGTCTACTTCATGCAGCACGGCCAGAGCCTCAAGCACAGCGGCGAAAAGAAGTAACACATCCACGTTCCTTTGTTTTTCCGGTAAAAGCGGGTGCAGGTGACTGCCCCGCTTTTTTTGTTGTGGAAGCTGATGAGCCGGAGATCACCCGCGTGGATACAAGCCATATGGGTAAGATTGGAAAAATGGCGCATTTTATCGGAAGCCAGGCGGCAGATGAGGAAGAAACCGATGAGCCTGAAAAGGCGGAGCCGGATACCACAGACAGTCATGAAAATGTGGAAGAAAAGACAGATGCTGTAAACGAGGAGAAAATGGACGAGTAAACCTTTCTGATTGTTTTATAGCATCTGAAATACGAGGCGCGGGCAGAATCTGGTTCTAGCCTGCACTAAGTGAAAACGATATCTATAATATAAAAGAGGCGGCGAATGTCGGCAAGTTATTGCTTGACGCGCCGCTTCTTTTATGATATAGTAGACGGGCGAAT
>ERZ773178.4276-NODE-4276-length-10922-cov-21.387227_pt1 | contig 10922 bp, 8 predicted proteins | sample MGYA00580533_ERZ773178 | MGnify/ENA primary metagenome ERZ773178 (study PRJEB29015, sample SAMEA2737859) | human gut metagenome | biome: human gut; feature: human-associated habitat; material: faeces | place: China | collected 2012 ...
CCTGCGTGTTCGATGTTTCTGCACGTACCGTTGCTACCCAGTCCCTGAACATCTTTGGTGATCACAGCGACGTTATGGCTTGCCGCCAGACCGGCTTTGCAATGCTGGTCGAGAGCAGCGTGCAGGAAGTTATGGATCTGTCCCCTGTCGCACATCTGTGCGCCATCGAGGGCAAGGTTCCCTTCCTGAACTTCTTCGATGGCTTCCGTACCTCTCACGAGTACCAGAAGATCGAGAAGTGGGACTACGCTGATCTGAAGGAAATGTGCAACATGGAGGCTGTTGAGGAGTTCCGCAAGAAGGCTCTGAACCCCGAAAGCCCCAAGATGCGCGGTTCCCACGAGAACGGCGACGTGTTCTTCCAGCACCGCGAGGCCTGCAACAGCGTTTACAACGCTCTGCCGGCTGTTGTTGAGAAGTACATGGCCAAGATCAACGCAAAGCTGGGCACCAACTACGATCTGTTCAACTACTACGGCGCAGCCGATGCTGACCGTGTGATCGTGGCTATGGGTTCCATCTGCGACGTTGCTGACGAGGTCATCGACTACCTGAACGCCAAGGGCGAGAAGGTCGGTATCATCAAGGTCCGCCTGTACCGTCCCTGGGTGTCCTCCGCTCTGCTGAAGGTCCTGCCCAAGACCGCCAAGAAGGTGGCTGTGCTGGACCGCACCAAGGAGCCCGGCTCTCTGGGCGAGCCCCTGTACCTGGATGTTGCCGCTACCCTGCGTGAGGCTGGCCTGAACGATATCGTTCTGACCGGCGGCCGCTACGGTCTGGGCAGCAAGGACACTCCCCCGTCCTCCATCTTCGCTCTGTACAAGGAGCTGGAGAAGGATCAGCCGAAGGAGCGTTTCACTCTGGGTATCACCGATGACGTCACCTTCCTGTCCCTGCCCGAGGTCAAGCCCGCTCCCATCACCGCAGCTGCTGGCACCAAGGAGTGCAAGTTCTGGGGTCTGGGCGGCGACGGCACCGTCGGCGCAAACAAGAACTCCGTCAAGATCATTGGCGACCATACCGACAAGTATGTTCAGGCATACTTCCAGTATGACTCCAAGAAGACCGGCGGCGTGACCATCAGCCACCTGCGTTTCGGCGACAAGCCCATCCGCAGCCCCTACTACATCAACCAGGCTGACTTCGTGGCCTGCCACAACCCCGCTTACATCCACATGGGCATGAAGATGGTCCAGGATGTCAAGCCCGGCGGCGTGTTCATGATCAACTGCCAGTGGTCCGATGAGGAGCTGGGCCAGCACCTGAACGCCGAGGCAAAGAAGTATATCGCTGACAACAACATCCAGCTGTATACCATCAATGCTATCGATAAGGCTATCGAGATCGGCATGGGCAAGCGCACCAACACCATCCTGCAGTCTGCATTCTTCAAGCTGGCTGACGTCATGCCCATCGAGGATGCCGTCAACTTCATGAAGCAGGCCGCTCAGAAGAGCTACGGCAAGAAGGGCCAGGACGTCGTTGAGATGAACTGGAAGGCCATTGACGCAGGCGTTGACGCTATCCACAAGGTAGACGTGCCCGCATCCTGGTCTAACCCCGAGGCTGATCCCGCACCCAAGGCTCTGGCTGGCCGTCCGGAACTGGTCAAGCAGATCCGCGACGTCATGGAGCCCATTGCCCGTATGGACGGCGACAGCCTGCCTGTCTCCTCCTTCGTGGCAAATGCAAACGGCGAGTGGGAGCAGGGCGCTTCTGCATACGAGAAGCGCGGCACCGCTGTCAACGTCCCCGAGTGGGATGCTGCAAAGTGCGTTGGCTGCAACCAGTGCGCATTCGTGTGCTCTCATGCAACCATCCGTCCCTTCCTGCTGACCGCTGACGAGCTGGCAGCTGCTCCTGCCCAGACCAAGAGCCGCGATAACAAGCTGACCCCCGAGTACAAGTTTGTTATGGCTGTTTCTCCGCTGGACTGCATGGGCTGCGGCGAGTGCGTCACCGTCTGCCCCACCAAGGCTATCACCATGGTTCCTCAGGACAGCCAGGCCGATCAGCAGGCAGTCTTTGACTACTGCGTGGCCAACATCTCCAAGAAGGCTACCAAGATGGCCGATGACACCGTTATGGGCTCTCAGTTCAACCAGCCCCTGCTGGAGTTCTCTGGCTCCTGCGCAGGCTGTGCCGAGACCTCTTACGCTCGCCTGATCACTCAGCTGTTCGGCGAGAAGATGTACATCTCCAACGCTACCGGCTGCTCCTCTATCTGGGGCGGCACCGCTTCCATCTCTCCGTACACCGTCAACAAGGACAGCGGCCATGGTCCTGCATGGTGCAACTCCCTGTTCGAGGATAACGCAGAGCATGGTCTGGGCCTGTACATCGGCCAGAAGACCATCCGCGAGAACCTGATCAAGGAGATCGCAGAGGTTGCTGGTTCCGACAAGGCTTCTGCTGAGCTGAAGGCTGCTTACGAGAAGTTCATCGCAACCAAGAACAACACCAAGGCCAACGACGAGCCCGCAAAGGCCCTGATCGCTGAGCTGGAGAAGGCTGCTGCTGCCGGCTGCGAGAAGTCTGCAGAGATCCTGAAGAGCAAGCAGTACATCGCCAAGAAGTCCGTCTGGATCTTCGGCGGCGACGGCTGGGCATACGACATCGGCTTCGGTGGTCTGGATCACGTTCTGGCTTCCGGCGAGGATGTCAACGTGATGGTCTTCGATACTGAGATGTACTCCAACACCGGTGGACAGGCTTCCAAGGCCTCCAACATCGGCGAGGTCTGCCAGTTCGCTGCTGCAGGTAAGGAGATCAGCAAGAAGAGCCTGTCCGAGATCGCAATGACCTACGGCTACATCTATGTTGCTCAGATCGCTCTGGGCGCTAACATGAACCAGGCTGTCAAGGCTATTGCCGAGGCTGAGGCTTACCCCGGCCCCTCTCTGATCATCGGCTACGCTCCCTGCGAGCTGCACGGTGTCAAGGGCGGCATGACCAACTGCCAGAACGAGATGAAGAAGGCAGTCGAGGCTGGCTACTGGAACCTGTTCACCTTCAACCCCGCCAACAAGGCACAGGGCAAGAACCCCTTCACCCTGACCTCCAAGGCTGTGGACAACGAGAAGTATCAGGCTCTGCTGGCAAACGAGACCCGTTACAGCCGTCTGACCCGCGCCTTCCCCGAGCGTGCTAAGGAGCTGTTCGCTCGCAACCAGGAGGTTGCAAACGACCGCTACGAGCACCTGACCCGTCTGGTCGAGCTGTACAAGTAAGCTGTTTTTAAGCAGCGGCAGAGACACCAAATGAACCAGCGGCCCCTGCTCTTTCCCGTGTGAAGAGCGGCAGCCCCGCATCGGCGGTTACTGCGCAATGCAGCGGTGCGGAACTGTGGAATTTGCCTTTGCCGTGCACAGAACAGGCTGAACGTTTTGCCCTGTACCTGACAGAACGGTCGAAAAACCTGATTTCATTCCCCTCCTTTTGCGCAGGGGCTTGAGATACCAAAGCGCCCGCGAGGGCCCTTGAGAGCACACCCCGCGTGTGTCAGGAGCATAAGGTCTGCGTGCAGATACCTTGCTCCGCCTGCGGCATAAGACCTGCTTTGCAGGGATCTTGCCTCAGTGAAAAAACTGCATCAGTTTTTAGCGCCCCGCTCACCGCAAGGTGACCGGGGCGTATTTTTGTGCAAAAAAACAGCAAGGGCTGCTGCACGTTGTCCGGTGCAGCAGCCCTTACTGAATTTAATTTTGCATCAGTTCTCGCCAAAGAAACCATTTTCGCTCATAGATGCCCACTTGAGGTACATTTCCTTATAGTTGTCTTTGATGAAACTTTGAATCTTGCTCAGTTCCCTGTCGGTCAGCACCCCGCGATTTTGTATCACAGTGTCTCCATTGCTTTTTACAAAGAATTTTGCAGAACCGCCCTCAGTCAATTTACGGTCACTGGCATGGACGTGCATACATTCAATGATGCAGTGCGCGGTAAAATAAAGATAGTAACCGCAAATTTTGAAATCATAATATTTCGGCATTACGATTCCTCCAGATGCTTCCGGTTCCGGCTGTAATAGTCCTGAACAATGGCTAATTCAATATCATCCATGGTGGTTTCCAGTACCTTTCCATCGGCAGACAGTACACAGGCACTTGCGGGGTTATTCAAATTCAAAACACGGACAGAATCATTGCTTTTTGAAAAGGCATAGCCATTTACGATCATGTCTGCGTGGTCAGCAACGCTTAAAATATCAGGCATACTGCAACTCTACCTTTCGGATCGGCTTTAAAAAAGCATCGGCATCAATATACAAATTGTTCAGGATAGGAACCAGATCGATATACTCTTCTTCTGCGGGAGCACCCTTGTATTTTGCCATGACTACAAGATAGCCCTTGTCCCATTCCAGAATATCGGTGTAACGTTCCAGCGAAGAAGGTGTGCGGAACCGGATGGTTCTGCCGTTGTAGGTGAATGCGGTAAAATTACCGCTGTTGTTCAAAAATGCACAATCGCTCATAAAAGTCCCTCCTTCATGGCTGCTTTTACAGTTTCATTTTAGCATCTCTGCAACCGAACGTCAACCAAGAAGCTTATCACAAAATCTTCCAGAATTTTCCGCTTCCTTTTTACAGTTTCTTCATAGCTTCTTAACGAAATGAATGGTGAAAGCTGTTATACTTTTGCCATGGGAAGCGGGGCCGCAACCACTTCCCAAGTAACATGATTCCTCCTCACACCAAGGCAATATCCAAGCAAAACACCCTTCTCTGTGTGCCGCAACACGGAGAAGGGTGTTTTGTTTCTGTAAGACGCCGTAAAAATCTTTGCAAAAGTTCGCTTTAGGGTTGACCCCATTTTTTTGCGGCGCTATAATAAAAAAGGATATAGCCAGTGCAGCGCCCGGCGCGGGTGCTGCAGCTGCGGAATTTACGAAAACTGGGAGGTGAACGCAGGACAATGGACCCTGATCATAGTCGAAGTAGCTCCACCGATGCGGTAGATCGGACAACAAAAAGTACTGCGTTCGCCTTTTTGCCCCCGGCGGCTTAAAAGCCCCCGGAATAGGAAAGGCGCGGCTTTGCGTGCGCGGAAACGGCTGCATTTGCGGCATTCCGGCACCGGGCGGCGCGTTTTTTGTTTCCCGACCTGCTGCATCCTCCGGCGCGGAGAAAGCCCTCCGTGCCGTATAGTGCCCAGAGGAGGTAGCCCATGGATATGGAAGAAAAGAAGCTGGAAACCAACACGGAACAGAACCTGCCGGTGCAGGAACTGCCCGCCGATATCCCCGCCGAGGTGCGTCAGAAGCTGGCGGAGGATCTGAACGAGGAAGCCACCGAGGATCTGAAGCAGGATATGCGGGAGGCAGAGCGGGAGGAAGCCAATGACGAAGAGGTCAAGGCAAACCCCGAGATGCTGACCAAGAGCCGTTTGCTGAAGCTGCTGATCAAAAAGCAGTACGTCAAGCTGCGCGAGGTGACTGAAGAAGAGCAGCCCGCCGACCTTGCCGAGCTGCTGGAGGAACTGGACGAGAACAACCGTCTGGTGGTGTTCCGTCTGCTGAAAAAGGAAGTTGCCACCGAAGCCTTTGCCTATATGTCCGACGAAGCCCGGGACGATCTGGTGAACGCTTTCTCGGACGTGGAGCTGGTGAGCGCCATCGAGGAAATGAGTCTGGACGATGCCGCCGACCTGCTGGAAGATATGCCCGCAGGCGTGGTCAAGCGGGTGCTGGAAAAATCCTCCCGGGAGACCCGCGAGAGCCTGAACAAGCTGCTGAACTACCCGGAAAGCTCTGCCGGCAGCCTGATGACCCCGGAATATGTGCGTCTGCGCATGGATATGACGGTGGAACAGGCTTTTGCCGCCATCCGCAAGCAGGGCGAGAATGCCGAGACCGTCTACACCTGCTATGTGGTGGAGAGCAACCGGCTGCAGGGCGTTGTCTCTGCCCGCAATCTGCTGTTGGCAGACCCCAAGACCCCCATCACGGAGATCATGGAGGACAATCTGGTCACCGTGAAGGTCACCGACGATCAGGAGTTTGTGGCCCGTGAGATGCAGCGCTACGACTTTACCGCCATGCCCGTTCTGGACAACGAGGGCATGTTCGTGGGTATCATCACCATCGACGATGCAATCGACGTTCTGACCGACGAGAGCACCGAGGATATGCAGAAGATGGCTGCTATTCTCCCGGATGACGACGCCACCACCTACTTCGGCACCAGCGTGTGGACCCACGCCAAGCAGCGCATCCCGTGGCTGCTGATCCTGATGCTGTCCGCTACCTTTACCGGCATGGTCACCACCCACTACGAGGAAGCCTTTGTCAGCCTGCCGCTGCTGGTCTCCTTCATGCCCATGCTGATGGATACCGCCGGTAACTGCGGCAACCAGATCAGCACCCTGATGGTGCGCGGTCTGGCACTGGGCGAGGTAGAGCCTGCCGACTTTATGCGGGTGCTGGGCAAGGAGCTGCGGGTGTCTGCCATCGTGGGCGCAGTGCTGGGCATCGTGAACGGCCTGCGCATCTACCTGATGTACACCTTCCTCTTCCCCGGCCAGTACGCCAACGTGATGGGCTACGCCATCGTGGTCAGCGTGTCGCTGTTCTTCAGTGTCATTCTGGCAAAGCTGGTGGGCGGTATGCTGCCGCTTGCCGCCAAAAAGCTGGGTGCCGACCCTGCCATTATGGCTACCCCCTTCATCACCACCATCGTGGACGCCTGCAGCCTGATCCTCTATTTCCAGATCGCACAGCTGGTGTTCCGCAATATGATGTAAAGAAAAAGGCAATGCCGGACGGTCTGCGGACCGCCCGGCATTTTTGCATCCAACCCTTTGGCGCATTTGCGCAAAAGGACGGCGATATTTTATATGCTCTGTCAATTGACACACCACGGGTGTGATGGTGTAAAATAATAAAAGAGGTCGTTTGAGTTCCAGTACGTTGGATAGAACCTGTATTTTTGTTACCGGAGATGTATCATGAAAAAGACAAGACGCTTTGTAGCACTTTTACTGGCCGCGGTGCTGGCCTTGGCATTGTTCACCGCCTGCGGCGCAGCAGAACAACCTCAGTCTGCCATTGGCAAGGTATACGAAGATTGGTTTGTAGAGCAAATCAACAGCAAGCGGCCGGGCAAACCGGTACAAAAAGTTGACGTCAAACACTCGGATATGATGGTTGCTCTGGCGAAAATCAGCGAGGACGGGAAGTTCAAAGCCAGAGACGGCGGGGATCATGAGGCGAACGGGCGCGGATTTGGGGAGAGCTGGTATTGGATGATCCTCTCAGACCCGATAGCATTGAATGTTTCGGGCGAAAGTACCGTTGAGGCAGTTAAGCTGACCCTGGAAAATCTGACGCAGTACGGACCTGTTTACTTTATTGATGAACAGCAGTTGTACCGGATCGATGAGTATGATATTGTTACCCGTGTTATGGATGACAAGACCTACGTTGCGGTGTATCTCCACTTAGAGGAAGCGAAAATCTGACCCCTGCGCCGCTGCATACCCTAGTGTGCGCTGCTGCTAAGGCATAAAATATGGTTTTATAAGCCCTCTCAGGCACTTTGTCTGCCCGAGAGGGCTTATTTTTGCATCCAACCCTCTCAGTCTGCTCCCCCGAAGGGGGAGCTTATAGCACTGCCGGAAGCTTTTAGCATTCATCCGATACGTTTCAGTTATCGCAAAAAAGCTCCCCCTTCGGGGGAGCTGTCACCGCAGGCGACTGAGAGGGTTCAGCCTGGATAAAAACAGTGTGGAAAATCACAGTTTGTGTCCGTTTTCCACACCGGGTTTTTCTCCCCGGCGGTTTGTGGAAAACTGCCCGGGGCAAAATTCCAGATTGGAGAAAAGCAAACCCGTAAGCCGGAGTAAACTGTAAAAACAAAAGAAAAACCTTCGACTTTCTTTTTTATAAAAGGCAGATTGCCCACATTTTTGCCCACAAATTTCCAGAATGCGGCGGCATCCATTACGGCTTGTATAGGGCTTTCCTCCACTGGATGTGGAAAACTATGTGGAAAAGGTGGAAAACATCGTTGGAAACTGCGCCTCTTTTTCACAAAAACGGTGGAAAACCCGGTGGAAAAAGTGAAAAGTTCATTCCAGACCGGATAGTCCATACAATTTTCGGTTGTCGTTTTGGGACTTGAAACCCGCATGAATGCTGTGCTTTTCCCGCCTTTTCCACACCCCGGCGGCTTCGGTGTGAAAAAACTGCGCTTGCAGCCTGTCTGCCGGGAAAGAAAGTGCAGTTTCACCGCCTTCCGCGTGGATTTTCTTGAATGCGGGGGCCGGTCATGGTAAAATAGGGGTAACATGAAACTGGCGGGGCATCCCGCAACGGAGGCGAAACACATGAACAACTGGCTGAACAGGCTGGAGCGCAAGTATGGCCGCTATGGCATCCCGAACCTGACCAATATTCTGGTGGCGGGGCAGATCTTAGTGCTGGCCATCGAGCTGTTTGTTGACCGCACCATTTCCTTCTGGCTGGGGCTCAGCCGCAGCCTGCTGCTGCAAGGGCAGGTCTGGCGGGTGATCAGCTTTATATTCATCCCCTTTTCCGGCGGCAGCATCCTCAGCGTGGTGCTGGGCATCTACTTCACATGGTTCGTCGGCACGGCGCTGGAGCGGGAGTGGGGCGATTTCCGCTACACGGTGTATCTGCTTTCCGGCGTGCTGGGCACGGTGCTGGGCTGTCTGCTCACCGGCGTGACCGCCAGCACCTACTGCCTGTCTCTCTCCCTGCTGCTGGCTTTTGCCATGCTCTACCCGGAGGTGCAGCTGCTGCTCTTCTTCGTCATCCCAATCCGTGTGAAGTACTTCGGCGTTTTCGCGGCAGTGCTGTGGGTGTTCAGCTTTCTGGGCGCTTCCCTGCCCGGCAAGCTGGACTACCTGTTGTCCATGCTCAACGTCTGGCTCTTCTTTGCCCCCATGGCCTACCGCTCCCTCCGCGCATGGGTGCGCCGGGAGCAGTGGAAGAGGAAGAATAGAAGGTAAATCCTCCCGTGAAAATGGAAACTGCCGAGGGGTGTTCTCTTTTGACACCAAAAGAGAACCGGAAAAGTGTGCGCTTTGCGGGGTAACTTTCTGCTTGCTTTCAGCGTGCAAGGACGCTCCGCTGGGCCAGAGGTAGGGAGGGGTGTTCCGATTCCCCCCTCCCTACCTCTGGACTCCACCCACCCCGCAACGGGTCAAGGGCTGCACGCCCTTGACAATCCTAAAGAAGAAGTCGAAGCACAAAAAAGCTAGCGCTGCGCCAGTCGGCGCTATCGCTTTAACGCTTTTTTCGCTTCTCCATTAAAAGCCCCTCAGTCGCTGCGCGACAGCTCCCCCCGGGGGAGCGGGCACGCCCGCAGCGCCGCGCTTTCGCAGAAAGCGGCGCGGCAGCTGCCGTTTTCCTCTACGACCCCTCCCGTGAAAAAGGGGTTTTGAAAAGCCCGCAGGCTTTTCAAAACCCCAAATTAAAAGAAATTTTCCGCTATTTATGCGCAGAGCGAAGCGGAGCGCATTCTAAATCGTTTTACGACCGTCTCACAAAAGGAGTACCCTCATCATGATGCTGGACCGCATGGAAGGCAACGCAGAACTGAAAACCAGCGTGCAGCAGATGCTGGCCACCCGCCGGCTGACCCATAGCGTGCTGCTGGTGGGCGAAGCCGGTCTTGGCACCGGCTTTGCCGCCCGCTGCATCGCCGCCGACTACCTCTACCCCGCCGGCGGTGCCGCCGCCGAAGCGCTGCTGCGGGGCGAGTGCTGCCGCGCCGTGGCAAAAGCCGGTAAGCGCGACAGCGGCACGGTGGAGACCGGCATCGTGCGGGAAGCCATCTCGGTGTCCGGCATGGGCAGTGGCGGGAAGTATCTGGTGGGTCAGGTCACTGCCATGCGCAGCGAAATTTTCAACACCAGCCTTTCCGCCGAGGGTCGCGCGGTGCTTTTGTACCATGTGGAGCGGATGAACGAGGAATCCGCCAACGCCCTGCTGAAGGTCATGGAAGAGCCGCCGGAAGGGGTACTGTTCCTGCTCACGGCGGATTCGCTGGCCAGTGTGCTGCCCACCATCCGCAGCCGCTGCGTCAGCTTTGCAGTAGCCCCGGTGTCCCCCGCCGACTGCACCCGCTACTGCGCGGCGCAGGGCGTGGACAAAAAAACAGCCGCACTGTACAGTGAGCTGTTCGATGGTCATATTGGCACGGTGCTGGCGGTCGCCCGGGACGAAGCCCGCGCCGCACAGGTGGAAAAGGCGCTGGAACTTGCCCGCGCCGCTGCCGCCCGGGATAGCTACACCGCCGCCGTGCTGCTTGCCGCCTACGAAAAGGATAAAGCTGCCGCCGCCGCCCTGCTGACCGATTTCCGCGCTGTGGCAGCGGCAGGTCTGCGCAGCAGCCCCCGCGCCCCGGTGCAGGGCACACAGGCGCGGCAGGCGGTGCGTCTGGCAGATGCCGCATTGCAGCGGCTGGGCGCACAGGTAAACCCCAAAGTGGTGCTGACGGTGTTTGCGGCAAAGCTGCGCACCGTTTAAATAACGAAACAACAAGAAATCCCTCCGGCGCTTGCGGTACACCGGAGGGATTTCTTGTTTGGGGTATTGCTTTGGTGTGAGGAGGAATCATGTGCGGGGAAGTGGTTGCGGCCCCACTGTCCCTGCAAGATACAGTATACCCGATTTTACGAAAAAAGTCATTACATTTCTGTGAAAAATCAAAAAAGTTCTTGAAACTTTGTACCGCAGTGCGAAAAAAATACAAAATGAAACGTTTAAGAAGAAAATATGCTCTGATGGGCACCCCTTCAGTCTCGCTGCGCTCGCCAGCTCCCCCAAGGGGGCGCCTTTTGAGGTGGAGGTAAAGTTTCCGGCTAAACCGCAAAGCTTGCGGGCGTACCCGCTCCCCCGGGGGGAGCTGTCGCGCAGCGACTGAGGGGCTATAAATGGAGAAGCGAAAAAAGCG